>Ga0209375_1000482_pt1 | contig 33632 bp, 38 predicted proteins | sample GraSoiAngelo_131_FD_185888 | JGI IMG/M metagenome (GOLD analysis project Ga0209375, IMG submission 185888) | Grasslands soil microbial communities from the Angelo Coastal Reserve, California, USA - 14_0929_02_30cm (SPAdes) (version 2) | ecosystem: Environmental > Terrestrial > Soil > Grasslands ...
TTCGATCCCGAGGATCCGATCTGGCCCAATCGTGATCGCTTCGTGCTCTCCAACGGCCACGCGTCGATGCTGCTCTGGTCGGTGCTCCATCTGACCGGCACGAAGGCGGTGAATGCCGACTACGAGCAGTTGGAGCAGCCGTCCGTGTCGCTCGACGACATCCGCCGCTTTCGTCAGATCGGCAGCAAGGCGCCGGGGCATCCCGAGTATCAGTGGGTGTCGGGCGTGGAAACCACGACGGGACCGCTTGGCCAGGGCGCGGCGACGAGCGTTGGAATGGCCATCGCCGGGAAGTGGCTCGCCGACCGCTACAATTGACCGGGCTTCGCGATCTTAGACTACAACATCTATGTCGTGTGCGGTGACGGCTGCTTGATGGAGGGCGTGACGTCCGAAGCCGCCTCGCTCGCAAGGCTACCTCGGGCTCGACAACCTGTGCTGGGTCTACGACAACAACCACATCACGATCGAAGGCCAGACGAGCCTCGCCTTTACCCAGGACGTCGCGGCGCGATTCCTCGGGTACGGCTGGAATGTCCTTCGCGTGGGCGACGCCAACGACCTCGATCGCATCGAGCAGGCGCTCGCCCGCTTCCGGGAAACGAAGGGACATCCGACGCTCATCATCCTCGACAGCCACATCGGCTACGGCGCTCCACACAAGCACGACAGCGCCGCCGCCCACGGTGAGCCGCTTGGCGAAGAAGAAGTCCGCCTCGCCAAGCGCAGCTATGGCTGGCCGGAGGGCGCGCAATTTTTGGTCCCCGACGGCGTTCGCGAGCACTTCGCCGCCGGCATCGGCGCGCGCGGCGCTGCGGCTCGAAGCCGCTGGATCGCGCTGTTCGCGGCGTACAAGGCGAAATATCCGGACCTCGCGACCGAGATCGAGCAGATGCAACATCGCGATTTGCCAGCTGGGTGGGATCGGGACCTCCCGGTCTTCCCGGCGGATGCGAAGGGCATTGCCGGCCGCGACGCTTCAGGCAAAGTGCTCAACGCGCTCGCGCAGAGTATCCCGTGGTTCCTCGGCGGATCGGCGGATCTCGCGCCCTCGAACAAGACGAGCTGACGTACAAGGGCTGCGGCAAGCTTCCAGGCGGACAACCCGGGCGGCAAGATGCTGCACTTCGGGATCCGCGAGCACGCGATGGCGACGATCGTGAACGGCCTCTCGCTCTCGAAGCTGCGGGCGTTCGGCGCGACGTTCTTCATCTTCAGCGACTATGCGCGGCCGGCCATCCGGCTCTCGGCGCTCATGGAGCTGCCGACGATTTTCGTGTTCACGCACGATGCGATGGGCGACGGCGAGGACGGCCCCACCCACCAGCCCGTCGAGCATCTCGCGGCGCTGCGGGCCATGCCGGGGCTCGTGACGCTGCGCCCGGGCGACGCCAACGAGGTCGTGGAGGCGTACCGATACGTGATGCAGCTACGCCACCAGCCGGCCGTGCTCGCGCTCTCACGACAGCCGTTGCCGACCCTCGATCGGGGCATGTACGCCCCGGCGACGGGCGTCGCGCGCGGCGCGTACGTGCTGGCCGATGCGCCCGGCGGCAATCCCGAAGTGATTCTCATCGTGTCCTTCGCCAAAACGTGCAGCCTGTAACGGCAGTGCTCCAACCGGTGAAAGTCCGGTCACGGTGTCCGCCCCTGGGCGCCGTGTAGCGATATCCGACTCGCGGGGAGGGTGACCTTCCGCGGGAGAGCTCGGGTAAAAGTCCTCGGCGGCCGGAGAGCGGTGTCTCTCCAGGTCGGATCGGTCCAGGAGGGCGAGCAACCGCGCGGGCCGTAGCAGAGCGAACATCGGAAGAAGCGTCGAGAGAAGGGCCCCGACGGAAGCCGATGTCGGGAACATTGGAGGAGCCGACTCACTGTTTTGGTGGGGAAGGCCATGGAGCAGGGTCGCAGCGTGGGGATAGGGCCCTGATTCTCCTCCCGGCGTAGAGGTGACGGCACGTGTGGAAGGAACACTGACCCAAAGCAGGGAAGGTGTCGTTCGCAGCCCAGACCAAGTTGTCGGGCAGGGCCTCCTGTATAAGCCGATGAGGTGAAGTCAGGGGGTGCGGGCGAGACTGGCGGATCGGGCCGTAGTGGCGGAGATGAGCGGGACACTATAACCCGCTCGGAGCGAAGGGCCCGTGGGCCGAGGTGGTCGCGGCGGTGAGCCTGAGGCGGGCTGGCTGATAATGCCAGCAGTAATCCGCAGGAGGGACATCTACGACGAAGGTCAGGTCAAACCGCGAAGCCCCTGAGGGGATGTGGACTTGGCACTTAAGCTCAGGGCCCGGACGGGAAGGGCCTGGCTGATGGCAACACACCTTGGCTTGGAGCCGTGCTGGGGAAAACTCGATGCACGGCATCTTAGGGGGGGCGCTGGAAACGTCACTATGCGAGCCGGATTGAGGCCCACGGCGAAAGCTGTGGATTAGCCACCGGACGCTACCGCGGGCGCGCCAGCGCTCTACCCGACCTCGTCCGACTCGCTCGGGAGCATCTTGACGGCGCGGAGTCGTCCGGGAAGGCGTCCACGATCTGCTGGGCGGTCCAGGGGCGGTGGAGTGCTCGGTCACGTTGAAGTGGACGACGCGCCGGCGATGGTGCGCGAGCACGACGAGGACGAAGAGCACGCGCAAGCGCGCGGTGGGCACCGTGAAGAAATCGACGGAGACCAGGCCTCGGACATGGTTGTCGAGGAACGTCCGCCAGGTCTGAGATGGCCGGGGGCGCCGCTTCGGCATGAGCCGGGAGACGGTGCGCTCGGCCACGTCGATGCCGAGCTTCAGGAACTCGCCATGGATGCGTGGGGCGCCCCAGAGGGGGTTCGCGGTGGCCATGCGGGTGATCAAAGCCTTGATCTCGGCATGGACGGCCGGGCGACCGCCGGTGCGCCGGGCGGAGAGCTAAGCCCAGTATTCGCGGAAGCGGCGCCGCTGCCACCGCAGGACGGTGTCGGGGGTCACGATCACGAGGGGCGCCCTCCACCCGGCCGAGACTCCGGCCAGCCAGATCCAAAAGAGGCGATCCGTCGTGCGCAGCTTGGGTCGGGCCGTCGTTCTTTTGTACACGGCGAGCTGCTGCCGCAGGGCAAGGTTCTCGACCGCGAGCTGGCGGTGGCCGCCGAAGAGGAAGGGGAAGAGTCGAAGCAGGTGGAGCAGGAGAGTGATCATCGAGCCGGGATTGTGTCTGGATCAGGACCGACAGATCAACCGCGTGCGCGCCGGCCATGGTTTTGGCGAAGGACAACGCACCCGAGCCACGGAGTGTGCAGCCGCCGAGCCAGGGCAGGGTGGTGGAGGTGCCCCGCGTGGGTGGGCTTCATCACGAATACCTCCGCAGAGCGGCGTGAGCCAATGGGGCGAATAAGTGGAAAGCACAAGCTTGACCTCCTGGGAAGGCGAGCAACGGGGAGTTTCCCAACTTCATCCGCACCCAGAAGCGAGACGCGTAGACCAACCTCCGCAGCAACACGCGCGAGCCGTAGGCGCACCGCATTGCCGGGAGGTCCGTCGCTCTGATTTAGTATATACTGAACCATGCTCGAGTGGGACGCGCGGAAGGCCGCGGGCAATCGCCTTAAGCACGGGGTCTCGTTCGAAGAGGCAGCGACCGCGTTCGGCGCCCTGGACGGGCCGGACATGCGTCACTCTGAGAAGGAGTCGCGATTCCTGCGACTCGGCCGCGCGGCGACAGGCCGCGTGCTCATGGTGGCTTATACCGCGAGGAGGCAAGACGATGGCGAAAGAATCCGCATCATCAGCGCGCGGCGGGCGAGCCGTAAAGAGCGGGCGGCCTATGCGGCGTCGTCGCGGGATTGACTTCTCCGACATCCCGGAGGCTTCGTCCGCGCAACTCCGGGTGATGCGACGCGTGGGACGGCCCCCGTTGGGCGCCGAGGCCAGGCGACTGATCGCCATTCGGATCGATCCGCAGGTCCTCGAGGCCGTGCGGCGGGAGGCCAAGCGGCGAGGGCTAGGCTACCAGTCCCTCATCAACGATGTGCTCGCGAAGCATGTCGGACGACTGCGAAGCGCCTGAATGCGCAATGTCAATTCGGACGATTCGGGCGCTTGGTCTCGCTCGGTTCGCACGGGTTGAGGTGAAGAGGTTGGGACCAATACTGCGGAAGGAGCGCGGCTCAGCGGAGCCCGTGACGAAAATGGAGCCGCGCGCAGCGGACTGCGCCATGCGTCGCGGAGCAGGGTACACTTGAGGGCGCCGGTGGCTCGATCGGGACGGCGATCGTGTCCGCGTTCTGTCCGTGTTCTCTCCGCGAACCATCCCCAATCAGCGCCAAAGCGGTGTCCGCGCCTGAATAGGATTTCAGGTACTTGGTAGCGCTGAGTGGGGGTGAGTCTCCGCCGAAATTACCCTCATAACCCAAAGGTCGCTGGTTCAAATCCAGCCCCCGCAACCAAACAGATTCACTACTTAAGACAAGGGCGACGCGGTGGGTGCACCCCTAAAGTGAGACACGGAAACTAAGGAAAGTCCTCGTTAAGGGCGGTTCACCGCATGCTCGTTCCGCCGTGGGACCATCACTGGCGTCACCGCTGCCTCAAAGTCGGCGGGGGCCAAATAGTTCAGCGCCGAGTGCAGCCGCTGCCGATTGTAGATCTCCTCGATGAAGCTGCCGATCGAGCGGCGCGCCTCCTGCGCGGTGCGGTAGGCGCGCCCATCGACCTCTTCGCGCTTCAGGGTGCTCATGAAGCTTTCCGCCTTGGCGTTGTCGTACGGCGAGCCGATCCGGCTCATGCTCGGCTGGATCCCGTGGGCCGCCAGCAGCGCGCTGTATCCGCACAGGCGTACTGCACCCCGCGGTCAGAGTGATGGATCAGCTGGCCCGGCAGAGGGCGACGCGCGGCCAGCGCCATCTGCAGTGCCGCGACCGCCAGGGCCGCCCGCAAGTGGACCTCCACCGCCCAGCCGACGACGCGCCGGCTGAAGGCATCGATGACCACGGCGAGGAACGCAAACTCCTCGAGCAATCGCAGGTAGGTGATGTCGGCCACCCCCAGCTGATCGCGGGCCGTCACCTGCATGCCCCGCGCGAGGTTCGGCACGACGCGCCAGTCGTGGCGGGAATCGGTCGTCGCCGGCACGAACGCGCGCCGGCGTAGACACAGCAGATTATCGGTGCGCATGAGCCGCAGGACGCGCTTGTGGTTCACCGCCCAGCCCTCGCGCCGCAGCAGCGCATTGAGGCGACGGTAGCCGTAGTGGCGGTGGGCGACCGCGAGGCGCTGGAGCACATCACGCAGCTCGATCTGTTCACGCCGGGGAGCCACGCGCCGCCAGTGCCGATAGTAGCTCGCGCGGCTGACGCCAGCCAGCGCGCACATCCGCTCGATGGAGAGGGCGCCTTGCGGGGGCGTCATCGCGTGGATGAGCGCGAAGACGCTCTGGCGCCACGCCCGCCGCTCGGCCGGGGTGGCTCCTTGACGTGCCGCAAGGCTTCTTTGAAAAACTCGAGTTCCACCGCCTGCTGGCCCACCTTGCGCTCGAGGTCGACCAGTCGCGAGTCGCGGGCTGGCTCGCTGCCGGCGTGGCCATAGGCGCGCGCTTGACGACTCGGCTCCTGCACCAGGGCGCGCCGTCGGGCCCACGCGATCGCCTTCGGCGGCCGCCCCCGCGGCACGAGCGCGTCCGCCCCGCCCTGTTCGTAATAGTCGAGCCACGTGTACAGCAGCTGCGGCCGCAGCCGCAGTTCGTTGGCGACCGTGCGGATCTTCTCACCCGCCAGGATCCGGCGAACGGCAGCCTCCTTGAACTCTCGGCTGAAGATCCGAAATCGTCGTCCGGGCATCGCTCCTCCCCCGGAGACTTTCACCTGTCCCTTCTAAAAACTCGTCCGTCGCGATTCTCTTGCGTTTTTCGAACTGATCAGGCTATTTGGCCAGTCATGGTCAGATGGCTTGGGATCCTCCTTGGGACCCTACGATCCACGGTTCATACGCACCGGGAGTTGGCGCTGGAGAACCTCGCGCTTCGGCAGCAACTCGCCGTGTGGAAGGCGCGCCAGCCGCGGCCCCCGCTGACGGCTATGGACCGGATCTTCTGGGTCGCGCTGTCGAGGCTCTGGAAGAGTTGGCGGAATTCGCTGCAGGTGGTGCGGCCTGAGACGGTGGTGGGGTGGCACCGGCAGGGGTTCAGGCGCTACTGGGCGTGGAAGAGTCGACGCCGACGCGGTCGGCCCGCGATCAGGAGCTCCGAGATCTGATTCGGCGGATCAGCCGCGCCAATCCTCTCTGGGGTGCGCCGAGGATCCACGGCGAGCTGCTGAAGCTGGGCCTGACGGTATCGCAGGCGACGGTCTCGAAGTACATGGTCCGGCCGCGGCGGCCGCCGTCGCAGGCGTGGCGCACGTTTTTGAAGAATCACGCCAAGGATCTGATCGCGTTGGATTTCTTCACGGTGCCCACGGCGACCTTTCGGGTCCTGTTCGTGCTCGTGGTGCTGAGCCACGACCGGCGCCGGCTGGTGCATTTCAATGTCACGGAACATCCGACCGCGGATTGGACTGGACGGCAACTGATCGAGGCGTGCGGGCTGGAGGAGGCCCCACGCCATCTGATCCGTGACCGAGACCAGGTCTATGGAGAACGATTTTCGCGTCAGGCCAAGACGTTGGACATCCGGGAAGCGGTCATTGCGCCACGCTCGCCCTGGCAAAACGCCTATGCCGAGCGCGTGATTGGATCGATTCGACTGGAATGCCTTGACCATGTTGGCGAACGGCATCTGCTGGGGGTCCTGTCGAAGTACGTCGACTACTACAACGGGACCCGGACCCACTTAGCGTTGGCCAAGGACGCACCCGAGCCACAGAGTGTGCAGCCGCCGAGCCAGGGCAGGGTGGTGGAGGTGCCCCGCGTGGGTGGGCTCCATCACGAATAACTCCGGCGAGCGGCGTGAGCCAATGGGGCGAATAAGTGGAAGGCACAGGTTCGATGACCTGACTTAACCGGGCAACTGCCTCCGATTCTCTCATCCTGAGTGGAGCAAAGTCGGAGAGCAGGTCGGTGCGCCTCGATTCGTACAACCTGAGAACCCAACTCGCCGAGCCTAGTTGGAATGCTCAGGTTTAGACGGTCACTCCTGGAGACATTCGGTCTGTCAGCTGTTGAGAATTGCGTTTGAACACCAGGATCAGGCGCTCTGACATCTCCGACATCAAGGTCATAGTCGCCAAAGGTTGCGATGAGTTGGAAGTATGGCACGAAGGCCTCTCTGATTCTGCTTTCTTCGTAGATGCGATTCAGTTCCTGGTCAGTCACCACGATGGATGTGCCATTGAGCTGATTGTGGATGTGATACTTGTAAATACCATTACGTACACCGGCCGATGAAATCTTCCTGGTGACAGTGATGTCGATTTCGTATGGATAGGCATAAGAAATGCGTTCGTATGTCTCGTCTATCACTCTTCGTGGATTCTTCACATCGATCACCAACAAGGAGCCGGGCGATGAATTAGCGGTAGTCGTGTCGACAAATGCCTTGACGTCATTGTCTGTGCTCAAATAATTGAAGGTGGACCACATGCAAATCAGCATTTCAGCATGGACGCTTGGTCGCCAGGTTCGCATGTCGCCAACTTCGAAATGGCACTGCGGGGTAACTTTACGGGCGAGCTCGATCTCCACGGAGGAGATGTCTACACCGTACACGCTATAGTATGAAGCCAGCAGTTTGGCATGCCGACCCACGCCACAGCCCAGATCAAAGACAGTCTGAACAACCTCGCCATACCGCTTCTCAACGACTCGAAGAAACTTGACTTCGCGTTCCGAATCGCGTTCCCCTGCTTTGAGAAACAATGGAGCTAGTTCGTTGTAGAGGCGGGCTCGGCCTCCGGCGCGAGATCCGACTGCTCGACGGCGAGGCCCGCTACTCGGTGCTGAGTGACCGCGCCGTGCTCCCGCCCTTCGGCGTGCGCGGCGGAGGCCCGGCCGCGTCCGTCCGGGTGTCCATCCGCCGGGACGCGGAGGAGACCGAGCTCGCGACCCCGGGCAAGGTGACCGGTCACGCGATCAGCGCCGGCGACACCGTGATCATGGAATCCGCGGGCGGCGGCGGCTATGGGGACCCGCTCACGCGCGAGCCCGAGCGGGTGCGGCAAGACGTGCTGGCGGGCTACGTCTCGACCGCCCGCGCACGCCTCGGGTACGGGGTCGTGCTCGCGCCGGACGGCGAGGTCGACGCCAGGGCCACTCTGGCTGAGCGGGCGCGGCTCGCGGCGGCGCGCCGGCGCTTCCCGGTGGTCCACGACGAGCGCGACCCGTACGAGGGACGGCGCGGCAAGCACCGCGTCCTGCGCCTGGCGCCCAGGCTCGCCCACGCGCTCAGGCTCGAGACCGGTGATCTGGTGGAAATGCTCGGTCGGCACGCCGCGCCGCTCCGCGCGTGGGTGCGCGTCGAGGACGTGGCTCCGGAGGGTCAAGTCGCGCTCGACGCTCTCGGTCGGCGGATCCTCGGCGTCAGCCCCGGGGACGGTGTCGAGATCCGGCGCCTCGAGACCTCGCCGACTCCGGCTGCCAGCGCGCGCAGGCAGTGAGGGCAGAGCCGTTTCCCGGGCTCAAGCCCGGGCTCAAGGGCCAGCGGCGGGCGGTGGTCACGCCCGCGATAGCGACGACTCACGCCGGCGGGCGGGGCTTCCTCAGGGCGGCGGACATGTTCCTAGAGATGGAGCTGGCGGCGCAGGAAGCCACCCAGCCCTTCCTGCCGGATGACCACACGACCGTCGGCTACGAGATCTCGATCCGCCACCGCCGGCCCACGCCTGTCGGCGAGTCCTTTACCGCCACGGCCGAGCTTTTGGAGGTAGACGGCAGGAAACTCCTCTTCCGCGTCGAAGCGCACAACGCCCGTGAGCTGATCGGCGAGGGCACGATCCGCCGGACGATTGTCCGCAAGGGCACGCTCGGCTGACGGCGAACGGGTAAAGCGGCGCTGCGCCCGACGTGGCCGGCGGCTCGACGCTGGTGGCGCGGAATGCGCGGAGGCGGTGACTCGCCCGGTCGCTCAGTCGGGAGTGACGGCGCCGTTCATTTTGTCGACCACGACGGTCGGATGCACGGCGGGCGAGTAGATCTCCAGGATCTCGACGTCGTCCGAGCAGTCGAGCTCATTGTGCACGACCCCGGGTGGCTGCAGGACGCAGTCGCCGGGGCCGAACGTGTGCTCGCCGTGGTCCCGGTAGACGAACCTGATCCAGCCCCGGAGCACGTAGAACATCTGAAAGTCACACTCGTGCTTATGGAGACCGGTCGTGTGCAGCGCGTGGTCGCCGGCCGCGTCCTTCTTGATCCTGATGACGTGGGCGCGGAACTTCCCGTGGGTTGCACGCTCGACGCCGAGGTCGCGATACTCCATGAAGCTTCGCAGGCCGGGCTTCCAGACGGCGTACTGGGCCAGGCTCGCGCTGAAGAGTTGCTGCGGCTCGCTCATCGTCGTTCCTCCTTGCCGGGAGTATACGCCGCGCGGATCTCGCAGAGGCATGTGCCGGGGGGCGGTAGCCGCCGTCGCCGTGGACATGCTCGGTCCTGCCGAAGGTTACACCGACAGGTACCGCCCCTTCAGATCCGCCCCGCGCTCATGGAACTCAGCAGTCGAGCCCGCGAACACAACGGCGCCCTTGCCGAGCACGACCACCTCATCGCTCACCGCAAGCGCCATACGCACGGTCTGCTCGACGAGCAAGATCGTGACCCCCTCGTTTCGGAGACGGAGCAGGATGCCCCCGAGTTCTCGGACGAGCCGCGGCGCGAGCCCCTGCGAGGGCTCGTCGAGCATGAGGAGCTCGGGGTTCCCGGCCAGGGCGCGCGCGATCGCGAGCATCTGCTGCTCGCCCCCCGAAAGACTCCGACCGCGCTGGCGCCAGCGCTCACGAAGGATGGGGAAGTACTCAAAGATCCGCTCGAGCGTCCAGCGCGTGCCTTCCCCGCCGGCGCGCACGGCCAGACGGAGGTTCTCTCCGACATCGAGGTGGGCGAAGATCTGCCGGCCCTCCGGGACATACCCCATGCCCAGCCGGAAGACCTGGTGCGGAGCCTGGCCGGTGACGTCGCGGCCCTTGAAGACGACCCGGCCCGCTCGCGGGGGCGTCAGCCCCATGATGGAGCGCAGCGTCGTGGTCTTGCCCGCGCCGTTCCGCCCGAGCAGGACGCTGATCCCGCCGCGCGGCACGGAGAAGGACACGCCGCGGAGCACGTGACTCTTCCCGTAGAAGGTATCGAGGCCCCCGACGGCGAGGAGGGTGTCGGCCGCCATTAGTCCGCCTCGCCGAGGTACGCCTTCTGGACGTCGGGGTGTGTGCGGATCTCGTCGGGTGCGCCGTCGGCGATGAGTTGGCCGAAGTGGAGCACGCTGATGCGCTCGGCGAGGTCGAAGACCACGTCCATGTCGTGCTCGACGAGCAGGATCGTCAGGCGCCGCTCGCGCGCGAGCCTCCGGATCACCTCCACGGTCGCTCTCGTGTCCTCCGGCGAGAGCCCCTGTGTCGGCTCGTCGAGCAGGAGCAGCTCCGGCTCCTGCGCCACCGCCATGGCGATCTCGAGCAGGCGCTGGTCGCCGTGCGGCAGCGTGGCGGCCGGCACATCGCCCCGGTCGCCGAGGCCGAGCGCGGCGAGGCTCTCCTGCGCCCGTCGCTCGGTCGGCTCGAGCAGTGCGCGCCCGCCGAACAGGCGGAAGTTGCGCCCGGCCTTGAGCTGGACGGCGATCCGCACGTTCTCACGCACGGACAGCTCGGGAAAGATGCTCGTGATCTGGAAGGTGCGCGAGATGCCCCGCCGGCAACGGACGGGGGCGGAGAGCCCGGTGATGTCCTCGCCGTTGAAGACGACGCGGCCCGCCGTCGGGACCAGGAGCCCCGAGATGAGGTTGAACAGCGTCGTTTTGCCCGCGCCGTTCGGGCCGATGACGGCCCGCAGCTCACCCCGCCGCACAGTCATGCTCACGCTCGCGACCGCCTGGAGCGCGCCGAAGGCGCGTCCGAGGCCGTGCGTCTCTAGCATCACGTTCACGCGCGCGCCTCGAACCAGCGCCGCGCCGCGCCCACCACGCCCCCGGGCAGGAAGATCACGATCAGGACGAAGACGGCCCCGGTGAAGATCATCCAGTGTTCGGTGTAGCTGGAGAGGATCTCCTGGACCAGGAGGAAGACCATCGCGCCAATCAGGGGGCCCACGAGCGTGCCGATGCCGCCGGTGATGACCATCATCAACCCTTGCCCCGAGAGTACCCAGAACATGACCTCCGGCGAGGCGAAGCCCCGGAAGGGCGCGAAGAGGGCACCGGCGAGACCGGCGAACGCGGCGGCGATGACGAAGACCACGAGCTTGAACGGCCGTGAGTCGCGTCCGAGACTCACGAAGCGGTGCTCGTTCTCGCGGATCGCCTGCAGCGCCCGCCCGAAAGGCGAGCGCACGAGGGCGTGGCACGCCAGCAGCGAGAGCACCACGATGACTGCCACGAGGTAGTAGAAGGTGCGCCGCTCGGCGAGGCTCGGTCCGCCCCAGAAGAGCGTTGTCTTCGGCACCCCGGCGATCCCGTCCGAGCCGCCGGTGAGGTCGCGCCACTTGTAGGCGACGGTGTAGAGGAGCTGGGCGAACGCGAGCGTTAGCATCGCGAAGTAGATGCCGGTCGCCCGGGTTGAGAACCAGCCGACGGGCGCCGCCACCACACCGGCCAGTAGCGCGCCGGCGAGCAGCGCCACAGGGATGGGCGGCTCGAAGTGGATCAGCACGAGTGCACTGCCGTACGCCCCGAGACCGAAGTACGCAGCGTGCCCGAAGGACACCATCCCCGTGTAGCCCATGATTAGGTCGAGTGACATCGCGAAGAGTCCGAAGATCAGGAGGTCCACGAGGATCGAGAGCTGATGCCGTGCCAGCACCCAGGGGAGGATGGCGAGCGCGGCCAGCGCCGCTGGGGCGAGCGCGCGCGTCCTGGCCAGGGTCACTCTTCCTGGCCGAACAGGCCCCAGGGCCGGAAGATGAGGATTCCTCCCATGACCGCGTACATGATGACCATCGCCGTCTCGGGCAGGTAGAAGGCGCCCCACGTCTGGGCGGCGCCGACGATCAGACTACCCGCCATGGAGCCGCCAAAGCTGCCGAGGCCGCCGATCACGACCACGACGAACGCGTCCACGATGACGCCGACGCCCATGCCCAGGTAGGCGGTGGTCATGGGCGCCGCCGCCGCGCCGCCGAGCCCGGCGAGTGCGCAGGCGGCGCCGAAGACGAGCGTGCGCACGCGCGGGACGTCCGCACCGAGGCAGTCCGCCATCTCGCTGTTCTGCGCAACGGCGCGGACGACGAGCCCGGCGCGGGTCCGCGTGAGGAACAGCCACACCGCGACGCCCACGGCGACGCCCAGCACGACGAGGAAGAGCCGGTAGCGTGGATAGGCGGCGCCGAGGACCTGCACCGACCCCTGCAGGAGCGCGGGGGGATCAACACCCTTTGCCGTGGGGCCGTAGAGCACGTGCACCGACTCCTCGAGGATCAGCGCGAGGCCGAACGTGAGGAGGAGCTGGTAAATCGGCGGCCGGCGGTAGATGAACCGGAGCGTCGAGGCTTCGAGCAGGGCGCCGACGATCCCCACGACGGGTGGCACGAGGAGAAGGGACAGCCAGAACTGGCCGGAGACGGTGACCGCGGTAAACGCGAAATAGGCGCCAAGCATATAAAAGACGCCGTGAGCGAAGTTCACGACGCGCAAGATGCCGAACACGAGTGAGAGCCCGGCGGAGACGAGGAAGAGGAGCGCCGCGAGCGCCAACGCGTTGAGCAGTTGCTCGGCGACAAAGGCCACGGCGCGGGGCTCCACTCGCGACTCGCTACGCGAACTCCTCCGTCCGGCACTTCGGCGTGACTTTGTCGCCGGGGTAGGTGGCGAGGATCTTGGGGACCGGGTGCGGATACTTCGGGTCCTTCACGACCTCGACCACGAAGCCGAGCTGCACCGCTTGGTGGTCGCATTTCCGCATCAGAAACGGGCCCTCCAGCCCCTCGTAGCTCGACCCCTCCCACGCCTCGATCACCTTGTCGACGTCCTCGGCCGTGTCGGCTTTCTGGATTACCTGGGCCAGCCACTCCAGACCCTCATAGGTCTCGCCGTCGAACATGTCAGGGTACGTCCCGTGCATGTCGTGGAAGCGCTTGACGAAGTCCCGATTCTTCGGCGTGTCGACGGTGAAGGGATAGCGACTGGAGCCGATCGTTCCGACCATCGCCTCGCCCACCGTCTTCATGTTCTCGAGCTCCACGATCTCCATGATCGGCTTCACCTCACGCGTGATGCCGAATTGGTGGGCTTGCTTCAGGAAAATCGTGGCGTCCTGTCCAGGCAGCGCCAGATAGCACCCCTGCGCCCGCGATTGCCGGACCTTGGCGATGTAACTTGCGAAGTCCTTGGTGCCGACCGGTGGGAAGTCCTTGCCCACGACCTCCTTCTTGGCCGCGGTGATCTGGCTCTCGAACGACATGACGCTGTCCCGCCCCCACGCGTAGTCGCTGCCAAGGGCGAAGAAGCGCTTCAGCGGCGCCTCGGCGAGGTACAGGCTGATCGCGCGGGCTCCCATGGGTCCGCTCGTGTTGACGCGGAAGAAGTAGCGGTTGAACGACTTCGCAGTGAGCGCCCCGGCCCCGTTGATCGTGGACATGAAGATGACCTTCCACTCCGGGCACTTCGCGCTCACGGCCAGGGCTTCGGAGGACAGCACAACCCCGGTGAGGAACTTCACGCCGTCCTTTTCCACAAGTTTCTGGGCCTTGCGGACGGCCGTGGCGGGGTCGCCGGCGGTATCCTCGTAGATGAACTCGACGGGCCGACCTAGAATGCCTTTCGCCTTGATGTCCTTGGCAAAGAGCTCGGCGGCACGCTTCGCCTGAATCCCGTACTGGGCGTTGCCGCCGGACAGCGCCGCCGGCATCCCGATCTTGATCGGATTCTGCGCCCACGCCTGACGGAGGTACACGGGGACGCCGAGACTCGCCCCTAGACCGCCGGTCGCTGCGACCTTCAAGAACTCCCGTCGCCTCATGATCGCTCCTCCCTTGTCACCGTCGATCGGGGCCGCGCGCCCGCCTTCGTAGCGGCCCGATTATAGTCCTGGATCAACGTGCGGGTTGCCGGCGCGCCGCCCGCCATATTTGCCGGGAGGCCAGCGTGGACCGGGGGCCCGCGGCCCTAGTCTCCTCTCTTCACGCCTGCGCCTGAGGTACTAGAATGAGCTTCTCGTCTGCCGGGTCTCAGCCAACTGGAGGGCTGGAGTAAGGCCCGTCTCCTGACTCCCGGGCCTGCAAGCCGCGAACGAGGAATGGACTCCGGCCCACGCGCCGAGGAGGACAAGTCGATGAGGTTTCAGACACGCCTGACGCCGGAGATGCTCGACCGCTATACGCGGAGCGGATACTGGCGTGGCGAGACCTGTTACGAGATCCTGAGCCGTCGCGCTGCCGCCCATCCCGACCGGGTCGCTATCGTCGACCGCGGCCGACGGATCACGTACCGCGACCTAAAGGCCCGGATGGATCGGGTGGCCGCGCACCTGGGCGCCCTCGGCATCGGCGCCGGAGATGTCATCACCATTCAGCTGCCGAACTGGGCGGAGTTCGCGTTCGTCTTTTTCGCGGCGGAACACCTCGGGGCCGTCGCAAACCAGATCGGGCCGGACTTCCGCATCCGTGAGGTCGAATACATCATTCGCTTCTCGGAGAGTCGCGCGTACGTCTGTCCCGCCCGCTTCAAAGGATTCGACTATGTCGCCATGATCGAGGAGCTGCGCGCCAAGCTCCCAGATCTGAAGATCGTCGCCGTCCTCGGCGGTGGCGGGCGGGCAGGAACGTTCTCACTCGACGAGATCCTTGCTGGCGACGCCGAACCGCCCACCGCGCGGCCCGCCCCTCTCGGACCGAACGACGTGATGCGCATGGCGTTTACGTCGGGCACCACAGGTAACCCGAAGGGCGTCATCCACAGCGCGAACACGACGCTGCCGACCTGTTGGACACTCAACGACGATATGGCCGTCTCCAAAGACGAAGTCTTCCTTATCTACCTGCCGCTTGGTCTGAACTGGGGTTACCTGACGCTCGTGCAGGCGGTCGTCGCCGGCGCCCGTGCGGTGCTGCTAGACCAGTTCAGCGCGGGCGCCGCTCTCGAGCTGATCGAGCGCGAGCGGGTAACGTTCATTCCGACCGCCCCCGCTTCCATCATCGCGATGCTGAACGAGCCGGGCCTCGAGCGTCGCGACCTGTCCTCGCTCCGTGTCGTGATCACTGGCGGCGCCTCCTGTCCGCTCGAGACGATCCGCGAGTACCGGGCCAGGATGCAGGGCCAGCTGATCGAACTCTACGGAATGCTGGAGACCGGCTTCCACACCTACACGCGGCTCACCGACGATCCCGAAGCGGTCAGCGGGACCGTCGGGCGGCCGGCGTCGGGCATGGGGCTCAGGCTCATCGACGACCAGGGGCGCGACGTGGCACCGGGCGCCGAGGGCGAGATCGGCGCCCACGGCCCGTCGGTGCATCTCGGCTACCACAAGAATCCCGTGGCCAACACAGAGCTGTTTACCGTCGACGGCTGGTTTCGTACCGGCGACCTCGGCCAGTTCGACGCGGCGGGCAACCTCAAGATCGTCGGTCGGCTCAAGGAGATGATCAATCGCGGCGGCAAGAAGTTCTTCCCGCGTGAGATCGAGGAAATCCTCTATACCCACCCCAAGATTCTCCACGCCGCCATCGTCGGTGTTCCCGACCCTCGCTTGGGCGAGCGCAATTGCCTCTGCGTCATCCCGCGCGCCGGGGCCGCCATCACCCTCGAGGAAGTCGTCGCCTTCCTCCGGAACCAAGTCGCGACTTACAAGCTGCCCGAAATGCTCGAGGTCGTCGACGAACTGCCGTTCACACCGACGGGCAAGATCCAGCGCTACCTGCTCTCCCGGCGAATCCTCGAGCGGCGTGCGGGCTGAGACCGCCTGAATCAGCGGACAATGATTATGTAAGTTCGATCACGTCCCGTTGGGGATTCGGACCCGGAGCCGCGTGAGGTGACGAGGAGGAAAGTTGTTGGAATCGTGTCAGCTGCCGGCTGCCGTTCGTAGACGAGGAGGTCTTCGCCGTCGAGAGCATCAGTCGCCTCCATGAGCGTGACGATCAGCGTACGACTCATCGCCGTAGCAGGCGCACGTCACGAGGAAGGTCGAGAAGTCGGCAAGAGCCACGGGCGGACAGCGCACCGCTGGCGCTGGCTCCTGTCTGACGCGACGCGCACCATCTGATCGCGCGCGATGTGATGAACCGGCTGGAGATCGTCGAATGAGGAGCGGCATCCTCGGAGCGGATCGCGGTCTCGAGTGGCACCGGGCCGTGGCACCCGCCATTTAAGTTCGTGAAATCACCACCCAGGGGCGCGCCCTTTCAAGACCGAGACGCGGGTTCGAATCCCGCTGGGGCCACCACATTTTTTTGCTGAGGCTCTCCGCGAAGGCGGGATCGTCAACGGTGCCTGCGCCGCCCGACGGCGACAGCTGCCCGCGTAACCGCGTATGGCCACGAGTACCGCCGTACGCAGCCGCGCTGTCAGGCGCCCGTCCTACCCCTCGGCGCGCCGGCGGCCGTTTCATCGCCGTGGGGGATCCGGAAGGCATGGATCAGTTTGCCGAGCATGATGTAGGCAGAGATGGTCCAAGTTAGCTCGATGATCTCGGGCTCGGAGTAATGCCGCTTCAGCTCGTCCCAGACGGCGTCGGGCACGTGGCCTGTCAGTAGTGGCACGCGTTGAGGTTGGCGACCCGGATCCGGGCCAGTTCCTTGACACGCAAGGGCGCGCGCCCGTGATTGGCGAGCGGGCCGTAGAACTCGAGGAACTTCGTGAAGAAGTCAGGCATCTGCCCGAACACGCGGTACATGTTGACGTCGCCGCCCAGCGCCTGCCACTTGAGAGCAGCCTCACGCAAGGTCGGGTCCAGCTCCTTCAGCTCCAGCATCCGAGTGATGGTCATGCACATGCTCCTTTTCGACGCGTTCCGGCAGCCGGCGCGGCCGATTGTATCCCTCCCCCCGCAGCACGCCGAAGGATCAGCCGACCTTCCTGAGGACCTAAACGCACTAACTAAGAGCGGGCCGGCAAAACTGTGTGGACAATTTGCAGGGCGACGAACCGTCTTTGACGCAAAACGCATGTGTTCGTTGGACGCGATATCAAGAAGACCCATCACGACCACATGCCGAGGAACGACGCCGCGGCGCGGGGCCACGTCTGTCCGGGCATCCGGATCAGCTCGTCTTGTCGCTCGATCCCGCGGCAGATTTGAATCGCGCACAGCTGGTGTACGACGCGCACTTGGCTCGAGCACGCTGGATGACGTGTCGGCTATCGTCTCTCCTGAAGTAAAATCACGTATCTCGCGGGACGCGCAGGGCGTCGCACACTACGACAGCCGCTCCGACCGCGCTTTCACATCATCGCTCAGCTGCCGCACGATCTCGGTGGTCTTGCGGATATCCGCTTCGCTGAGAGCGACGCCCATGGTCGAGGCGATCACCAGGAACCGGGCGTTCAGCTCGCGGTAGCGCGCGTCACCCTTGCGCGTAAGCTGCACAAGCTTCGAGCGCCGGTGCTTCGGATTGTCGATGAATTTGACGAGCCCCTCGGCCGCAAGGTCATCCGCCAGCCGCTGCATCCGCTGGCGGCTGGTGGGCCGCATCTGGGCGATCTGCGGCACGGTCCGCGGACCAAGCAGCGCGAGGCTTCTCATGAAGCCGAACGCACCGCCGCCCCAGCTGGTGATGAGCCCTGTCTTCTGGCCGACGGCCCGTATCCTGAAGAAGCACTGGGCCACTTCGAGCATCAGCTCGGCGATCGCCTCGGCCTTGCTGTCAACGATTGGGCCTGCCCCTGTCCTTGGGGCCGTCCCGGTCCTGTGTCGTGCCGACGCCATCGCCTCCGTTCCCTTTAGCTGTACCAGCTTCTCCAGTTGACACCATCGCTGTCAACTGGCATAATGACACCTTGGTTGTCGTTTCGGGGCTGCGTGGCCTCCAGCATCTGCGAGAGCAGGCATGAGCATGGACCCGGCTGGGCAACAGGTGACCGACAGCGGAACTGCGGGGGTCATCGCGCGACCGCCCCTCCTCTTTCTCGCCGCTCTTCTGCTCGGCTTCGTCTCGGATCGCCTGCTGCCTTTGCCGCTCCCGGTTCCGAGGATCGACCTGGTCCACTGGATCATCGCCGGCTCCCTGATCCTCATCGGTCTGGCGCTCGCAGCCGCGGGTATTCGCAACTTCTCACGGGCAGGGACGCCGGTACCCACGAACGAGCCCACCCGAGCGCTGGTGACGACCGGCATTCACGGCTGGACCCGCAATCCCATCTATCTCGGCATGTTTCTCGTCTACGGCGGCATCGGCGTAGCCGCACGAAGCCCGTGGATCCTGATCTTCACGCTGCCTCTGGCAATCACCATCCGCTACGGCGTCGTCGCGCGCGAGGAGGCGTACCTGGAACGGCGGTTCGGCGACGCCTATCGCGACTACAAGACCCGCGTGCGCCGCTGGCTGTAGCCGTCGGACAACAGCGCGCCGAGGCTATGGGAGCTACTCCACAGCTAGCTACGAGAAGGAGTGTCCCTAGCTAGTTCAACCCATCGACTCATACGTCGCACTCCTCCTCGCGATCCGGAGCCGTCCTTGGTTCATCGAGCTCCGGGAAGCTCCGGTGAGTCTTGGTCGCCGAACGAGGACCGCATGGGGATGATCCGGCGCCTTCTGCATAGTGTATGAAGAATCTCGGCCACCCTGTCGCGAGAAGCTTTCGCCAAGGTGCTGAAGCACAACGGGATCCAGCCTGCGCCGGGCCGCCCGTCGTCCTGGCGCACCTTTCTGCGGGCTCACTGGGGCGAGATCGCCGGGGCCGACTTCTTCACGACCGAAATCTGGGCGCCTTGGGAGGCTGGTGACGCTTTTCGGGATGAGTTTTTGGACACTACGGGGAGCAAATCGCGCTCGCGAGTGGCACCGAGCTGTGGCACCCGGCAGGGAAGTTGGTGAAATCACCCATGGGCTCGCCCTCTCAAGACCGAGACGCGGGGTTCGAATCCCGCTGGGGCCACCAACTTATTTTTGTCGATGGCGTGGCGCACGTTTTTGCAAAATGCCTATGCAGAGCGCGTGATTGGATCGATTCGACGGGCATGCCTTGACCATGTCGTGGTGATCCGCGAACGGTCCTCTCCTGGGGATCCTGTCGAAGTACGTAGGCTACTACAATGGGACCCGGACCCACTTATCGTTGGCCAAGGACGTACCCGAGCCACGGAGTGTGCAGCCGGCGAGCCAGGGCAGGGTGGTGGAGGTGCCCCGCGTGGGTGGGCTCCACCACGAATACCTCCGGCGAGCGGCGTGAGCCGATCGGGCGAGTAAGTGGAAGGCACAGGGTCAACTCAGGCGCGCTGGGCCGCCGGGCGTCGGTGGCAGGTACAATACCGCCATGCCCCCACCTGCGCCCGCCACCGCAGCTCTAGTTTGTTGGTGCTCTGACGAGCGCCAGGCCATGCTGTGAACCCCGACGCTGTCGTTCGCAGACTCGCCGCCATCCTGAGTGCCGACGCGGTGGGCTACAGCCGCCTCATGTCCGAAGACGAGGTCGCGACTGTGCGGACCCTCCGGGCCCACCGCGAGCACCTCGCCGGTCTGGTCCGCGAGCATCGGGGCCGGGTGGTCGACTCACCAGGAGATAACCTCCTCGCGGAGTTTCCGAGCGCCCTCGACGCGGCCCGCTGCGCCGTCGAGATCCAGCGCGCTCTCGAGGCCAGGAACGCCGACGTGCCGTCCGACCGACGGATGGAGTTTCGCATCGGCGTTCACCTCGGCGACGTGATGGTCGAGGGCGACCGGATCTACGGGGAGGGGATTAACATCACCGCGCGCCTCGAGCGGCTCGCCGACCCCGGCGCCGTCTGCATGTCCGCTCCCGTGTGGGACCAGGTGCGGCACAAGCTCGGGTTGAGCGGAGAAGACCTCGGCGACCAAGCGCTGAAGAACATCCCCGAGCCCATCCATGTCTATCAAGTCCGCCCGGGCGACGAGCCGGCTCGTCCCGGCGAGACTCGCCGGGATCCTGACGCGCTCACCGGGCGCGCGTTCGCCGCGAGGCCCGACGTAGCCGTGATCGTTGTGCCCGCGGTGTGGATCGTCTACGTGGCGACCGTGTTCGAGATTCTCTTCATGATCAGCCCGTTCGCTCTCTACTACTACGCTGCGTACGGGCCCTCGCTGAACGTGCTGCATCGGTCGCCGTGGACCGTCTGGCTCACGGACTTCCTCCTACCCCACTTCTCATACACGTCGAGTCCCGTCCTGAACGTGCTCCCGGTTCTGGGAGCGCCGCTCGTGCTTCTGGGCTTTGCGCTGTTCGCCCTCGGCTTCGTCCAGGTGTATGGGGCGAAGGTGCGAGGCCGGGGACTCGTCACCGGCGGGCTCTACCGGGTCGCCCGTCACCCGCAATACCTCGGGCTCGCGATCATCGGACTCGGCGCCTTTCTCGTCTGGGCCCGTGTCCTCGTGCTGATCGCGTACCTGACGATGCTGTTCCTCTACAAGCTCCTTGCCGGCTGGGAGGAGACTCGCTGTCTCGAGAAGTTCGGCGAGGCCTACCGCGCCTATCAACGGCGGACAGGCATGTTCCTGCCGCGCCCGCTCCCGGAGTTGATCCCGTGGCCGTCAGCCGGCGAGCGGCGAGTTCTGGCGACGCTGGTCCTCTGGCTTGTCGTTGCGGCCGCGAGCGTCGGACTCGGCTATCGGGTGCGGGACCACGCGCTCCGGCATCTCTCGACGTTCTACACCGAGGACATGGCCGTGCTCTCGCCTGCGCGTCTTCAGGCGGAGGACCTTCGAACGGCGGTCCGCGTGGCCACGTCCGGAGCGGAGGTCCGCGACCGGATCGGCGCCGGCGGGCGAAGGGCCAAGCTCCTCGTCTACGTCCTCCCCGAAGAGTGGAGGATCGCTGACCTTCCACTCGATCGCCCGTCGCCCGAGAGTCCTCCGGCGACCGACCGTGGGCACCATGTCCCGTTCGACTTCGACCGGACCCGCTACCGCGTGCTCTTCACACGGGTGTGGAGTCACGATCCTGACGCGAGCGGCGAGGCGATCGTCAAGGGGGCTTACGGGCGCGAGCCGATTGTTCTGGTTCGCGTTAATATCCAGACGGGCGAGATCACCGGGATCGACACCCCGCCGCCTCACGTGCTGTGGGGCGACATCTCGACACCGCTCTTCTGAGCCGAAGCAGGAACGCGAGGAACATGAGCTTCGCCGGAGATCACCGCGTCTGCCCCATCGTGCTCCCGGCCATCGCCCCCGCTCAATGCGGGGTAGGAGGGAATATGCTTGCAAGCAGGCATGTTGGCAAGATGTGTGTGATGCTTGCAGGCAGGGACGATTCCGGTTATGCTCTCAGTCGTGCCGAAGATGACCAGGACGGCGGACCTGCTCGCTCAGTACGCTGCCGAGTTCGCCCGGCGCGGCGGCAAGGCTCGCGCCAAGAACCTGACCGCCGAACGGCGCCGCGCGATCGCCCGCGAGGCGGCGCGGGCGCGGTGGGCGAAGGCGAAGAAGAAGTAGACCAAGAGGGACCGAGATGATGAGAGTGTACCTGGACAACGTCGCGGCCTCCGGTCGCGTTGTTGGAGACTTGACCCCGGCTGAGGAGATGGAGGCTCTGCGACGCATCGAGAGTGCTCATTCAGCGGGAATAATCAAGATCGTGACATCCCGGGAGTCCTGGCGTGAGCAGGAGAGAACCACAAACCCTGTGAAGCGCGCCAAGCTGGAGGCGGCTCGCAGTGAGGTTTCGGTGGTCGCCAACGACCATGTAGTTCTGGGCTTCTTCAGCCCGCTCACCAATCGGTATGGAAGCGTCGTGATCGCTCCGATCATCACGGACATTGTTGACGAAGCCCTCTTCGCCGATCTGAGGGGCCTCGGGCTTGACGACTCGGACGCCAAACACCTGATGTACGCAGTGACAAACGCCTGCGATCGCTTCGTCACGCTCGACCCCGACTTCCTCAACCGGAGAGCTGCTCTGGAGGCTCGATGTCCGTCTATCCGCATCCTGAGACCTGCAGGACTGGCGGCTGAGCTGCAACTCGATCCGACGCGGTGACGGCTCACCAGATCCCCGGTCGAGCAGGATCACCAGGGCCAGGAACTCCTCGATCGTGGGCTCGAGCCGCGGGCGCTTGACGTGCGCGCCATCATCGCACCACAGATCCCCCGTCCGGCGCGCTCCCCAAGTTGCGCTTGACACCGCCGTCATCCGCACTGTAGTAGGGCCGACCGGATGGGAACCCCACTCCCATGGACGTGACGCCTACAGAAGAGGAGGAGCTGTCATGAAACGGCTGATGTACGTTTTCGCTGCGTTGCTCCTGCTGCTCGGGATGGTTCCGGCCGCTTGGGCGGGGGCGAAAGAGGAGGTCGCCGCCGCGACGCAGGCGTGGGCTGACGCCGTGAATAGCAAGGATCTTGAACGGATCCTCGCGGTCTACGACGCTGAGGCAGTCCTCTGGGGGACCGTGTCACCTACCTTGCGCGATAGCCCCGCGGCCATCCGCGAGTACTTCACGCCGGGGGCGAGCCGGCCGAACTTGAAGGTCGCGCTGGGAGAGCAGCGGGTCAGGGTGTATGGGAACATCGCGATCAACACCGGGTATTACACGTTCTCCGACATTCGGGACGGCCAGCCGGTCACCACTCCTGCGCGATTCAGCTTTGTCTACCGTCAGCGCGATGGCCGCTGGCTGATCTTGGATCATCACTCATCGAGAGTGCCCGCCTCTCAATAGCGCGATCAGACTGTCCTGCACGAGCCCGTCGCCGATCGCGCCGCCGAAAATCGGGCCGATGTACCTGTGCTCAACGACAACGGCGCCGCCGAACCCCGTCGCGTCGGTCGGCAGATGGTCGTCGACCCAGGCGTGAGCCGCTGGCCGTCAGCGGCTGAAAGAGGTAAACCGTCCCGTGACCTGACAGGTCGAAGTCGACCCGCATGGCGTCCTCCCTGTGGCGGGTCGAGAAGGACGCGCAGCGGGCTCGGGGAGGGGAGACAGGAACGTCGCTCAGGCGAGCGGCCCGCCCTCTTGTGTTGCTCTCCGTCGAGCCGCATCCCCCGCTCTCACGGGGCTAGCACCGTGCCCTGGCGTCAGGTCCGGTTGTCGGGAGCGCGTCCTAACACGCTCCGCGCTGGATGCGATGTGCCCTAGAATTAGGTCCTCGGACGAGAGGAGTCCTGCATTCAATTTCTCATCGTTGCCTGGGCGGCTCGGACGAAGTCGAGCAGCACTAACGCCCGCTTAAGGTAGGCTCGGCGCTGGTGTTGGTGGTTTTCTAGAACTCTTCGATGATTACCCTCATCGGCGACCAAGATTGGGCCGTGCCGATGAACCGATACTTCCCCGAGCTCCTGGCGCCTCTCGCCCACGCGCTCCCCGAGCGCTGCGTCGTCGATGGTGAGATCGTCATCCTCGGCCCCGGCGGGCTGTACTTCGAGGCGCTGCTCTTGCGCATCCATGCCGCCGCGTCGCGGGTGATGCTCCTGGCCCCGCGATCGCCTGCCGCGTTCGTGGCCCGGGACCTTCTCGCGCTAGGCGACGAAGACCTGCGCGAGGACCCGCTGGCCGTCCCGCGCGAGCGGCTCGAGCAAGTGTTGGCGGGCGCGGCGCCGCCGGTGCACCTCTCGACGGCGACGCGCGACCGCGCCCTCGCCGAGAACTGGTTCCGTCGCGTCGAGTAAGAGGGCCACGTCACGAAGAAAGTTACCCCCGCCACTTCGCTCGCGGGTGTAGGTATGATCGCCATATAGGCAACACGCTTGAGTATGGGTCCCGCGCGCGCTATACGGCAAGTCACGAAGCGACGGGTCAGGCTAGGTCGAACAGGTCTCACCGTCTCGACGCTCTGTTTCGGTACTGGCTATATGGGAGGCTCGGTCGCGTCCGGGGCGCGCCTCCTGACGCGGGCATACGACCTCGGTATCACCTTCTGGGATGCCTCGGACGACTATGGAACGCATCCTCACGTGGCACAGGCGCTCCGGGAGGTCGGTCGAGACGGGGTGGTCGTGGCCACCAAAACCTATGCGAGTACGGCTGTCGGGGCGCGGCGGGCGCTCACCAAAGTTCTTCGAGAGCTTGGCGTTGAGACCGTCGATATCTTTCTGCTCCACGCAGTCGACTCGCATGGCGAGCTGGCGGCCAAGCTTCCAGCGCTCGAGGCGCTGACCAGGGCGAAGGCTGAGGGGCTCGTCCGGGCGGTTGGAGTTTCCAGTCACAGCCGCGAAGTGCTCGCGCGGCTCCTCGAGCTCTCAGAGGTGGATGTCGCGCTCGTGGTGGTGAATCGGACGGGAGCGTGGGTGAAGGATGCCTCCCCTGCCGAGCTGACGGCGGTGGTGCAGCCGCTCTACCGGAGCGGTCGCGGCGTGTACGGCATGAAGGCCCTCGGTAGCGGCCAGGTGACGGAGCCGCGTGCAGTGGCTTCGGCGCTGCGCTACGCTTTCGATTAGCCGTACGCTCACGCGATCTGCGTCGGCATCACCTCCGAGGCGGAGCTCGAGGCGGACGTCGCGGTCTGGCGCGCCAGGCGATCTGCCCAGCGCTAGATTGGCGGGGCTCGAGGAGAAGTCTTCGATGATCATCGGCATTCCCAGGGAGATCTTTCCCGGTGAGCGGCGCGTCGCCCTCATGCCCGCGGCCGTCCCCGCCCTCGTTAAAGCCGGCTGCGAGGTGGTCGTCGAAGCCGGCGCCGGATCAGGCGTGGGCTACGCCGACACCGCCTACACCGAGAAGGGGGCACGGATCGCGTCGGCTCGCGCCGAAGTATTCAAGGCAGGCGATGTCGTCGTGCAGGTCCTCTGCCACGGCGCCAACGACCGGAACGGGCAGCACGACCTCCCGCTTTTGCGGCGTGACCAGGCGCTCATCGGGTTCCTCCGTCCGCTGGCCTCGCCGCTGACCGTCCGGGAAATTGCGGCGACCGGCGCCCGCGCCTTTGCCTTCGAGCTGATGCCGCGCATTACCCGCGCCCAGAGCATGGACGCGCTCTCGTCCATGGCCACCGTGGCCGGCTATAAGGCCGTCGTGGTCGCTGCCGCCGCGCTGCCTCGGATGTTCCCGATGCTCACGACGGCCGCCGGCACCATCACCCCAGCACGGGTGCTGGTCGTCGGCACGGGCGTCGCCGGGCTTCAGGCTATCGCCACGGCCCGGAGACTCGGCGCCGTGGTGTCGGCGTACGACCTTCGACCGGCTGCGAAGGAGCAGGTCCAGAGCCTCGGGGGCCGGTTCGTCGAGCTGCCGCTCGAGGCGACCGATGCCGAGGACGCGCGCGGTTACGCGCGTGGGCAGGACGAGACCTTTTACCGGCGCCAGCGCGAGCTGTTGGCGCGCGTGGTGGCCGAAAGCGACGTGGTCATCACCGCGGCCTTGGTCCCGGGTCGGCAGGCGCCCGTGCTCATCACTGCCGACATGGTCGCGACCATGGCACCGGGCTCGGTGATCGTGGACCTGGCTGCCGAGCGGGGCGGCAACTGCGAGCTCACGCGCCCGAATGAGACCGTCGTCGAGCACGGCGTCACTGTCATCGGCTCTTTCAACACGGCAGGGACAGCTCCGTACCATGCGAGCCAGATGTACTCCAAGAACGTCACGAACTTCGTGCTGCATCTTCTCAGGGAGGGAGGACTGGGGGCGCCCGAGCTCAACCTGGAGGACGAGATCACCCGCGAGACTCTCGTCACGCGAGGCGGGGAGGTCGTGAACGCGCGGGTGCGAGAGCTCCTCGCGGCCGCAGGCGCCGGTGCCGTGCCCAGCACCCCGGGAGGAAGATCATGACGCCGGACCTGATGGCGAGCCTCTACGTGTTCCTTCTGGCCGCGTTCGTCGGACTCGAGGTGATCAGGCGCGTGTCCCCGCTCCTGCATACGCCGCTCATGTCGCTGACGAACGCGCTCTCCGCGATCGCGGTGGTCGGCGCCATCGTCATCGCGGGGGAGCAGCGGAGCACCCTCGCCACCGTGCTCGGAACGCTCGCGGTGATCGCCTCCACGACCAACGTCGTCGGCGGCTTCCTAATCACCGACCGGATGCTCAAGATGTTCAAGACTCGCGAGCGCACGAGGTCATGACCCCGCACCTCGTCGAGCAGTTCATCCAAGTCGCCTACATCGTCGCCGCGGCCCTCTTCATTCTGGCGCTCAAGTGGCTGGCGGCGCCCGCGACCGCGCGTCGCGGGGTGCGGGCCGGCGAGGTCGGCATGCTCCTGGCCGTGGTGGGGACGCTCTTGCACCAGGGGATCGTGAGCTACCAGTGGATCCTCATCGGCTTCGTGCTGGGCTCCGCCGTCGGGGTGCCGATGGCGCTCTACATGCCGATGACCGCGGTTCCGCAACGGACGGCCCTGAGCCACGCCTTCGGCGCGCTGGCCGCGGCACTCGTGGGGGCCGCGGAGTATTATCTCCACACCCCGGAGCTGTCCCAGTTCACGATGTCCGCCCTCGCGCTCGAGATCCTCCTCGGCTCGCTGACGTTCACGGGGAGTTTGATGGCCTTCGGGAAGCTGCAGGAGCTGGTCCCGACGCGGCCGGTGACCTACCGGGGACAGAACGTCGTCAACCTGTCGCTGCTGGCCGCGGCGGTGGCGATCGGGATCTACCTGGTCGTGGAGCCCGGAGCGTCGCACCTCTTTCCTCTCTTCGTGGCGCTCAGCCTCGTGTTCGGCGTCCTGCTGATCATCCCGATCGGCGGGGCCGACATGCCGACGGTCATCTCGCTCCTGAACTCCTACGCCGGGCTCTCGGCGGCGGCCATGGGCTTCGTCCTGGAGAACAACCTCCTGATCATCGCCGGCGCGCTGGACGGCGCGTCCGGGTTCATCCTCTCCGTCATCATGTGCAAGGCGATGAACCGTTCCTTCACCAACGTCCTCTTCGGCGCGTTCGGGCAGTTCCAGGCGGCCGCAGAGGCCAGGGGCGAGGCGCGGACCGTCCGGAGCGCTACCGCGGAAGAGGCCGCCTCGATTCTGGAGGCCGCGAGCTCCGTGATCGTCGTCCCGGGGTACGGCATGGCCGTGGCGCAGGCGCAGCACAAGGTCCGCGAGCTCTACGATGCCCTCACGAAGCGCGGTGTAGCGGTCAGGTTCGCGATCCACCCCGTGGCGGGACGGATGCCCGGGCACATGAACGTGCTTCTAGCGGAGGCGGACATCCCCTACGACCGGCTGCTCGACATGGACGAGATCAACCCCGAGTTCGCCCAGGCCGACGTCGCGCTGGTCATCGGCGCCAACGACGTCACCAACCCGGCCGCCCGCCACGACCGGGCGAGCCCCATCTACGGCATGCCGATCCTCGACGTCGACAAGGCGCGGACGGTCATGGTCATCAAGCGGGGCATGAGTCCGGGCTTCGCGGGCATCGAGAACGAGCTCTACTACCTCGGCAAGACGTTGATGCTCTTCGGCGACGCCAAGTCTTTCGTCGGCGCCATTGTGAAGGAGCTCTCCGACGGCGGACACGGATAGTCAAAGGCTCGCGGCCCCTGAACACCCCGCATCGCATGGCCCTCAGCGTGCGCCGCGCAGCGCGGGCGAGGCCTCGTGCGCCTGGTGGTTCCCTATTCAGTTCCTCCTGTGCACGTGATCTCGTCCGTTTCCGCGATCGGCGCGGGTGCCCACGGCGTAGATTCCGGCGTCGCCGCCCCGGGCTCCACGACGATGTCGCTCCCGGGGGGGTCTGTACCGACCGACGGCCCGCCCGCCGAGCCCCACCAGTTGCAGCGTGCATCGAGCGGCGTGGTGATATTTGGCGCCACGCGTAGCCCAGCGTGGGCGTTCCCCTCGATGTCATTGAACCGCACGAGCGGGCTCACCGGGGGCACGTCGGCTAAGAGGCTGCCGATCCAGATCGCCCCAGGGTTGCGGGTGGAGATGGGGATGGCACACGGCTGAACGACGCCCAGGATCCGGTTATGCTCGATGCGGCCCGGGGCGAAGGATTGAGTAATGGCGGTCGTCGGCAGGCACGACGCGGAAGTGTTCCGGATTGTGTTACCGACGATGTTCACCACGCCGGTGGCCGTGACGGGTGCAGTGGGCACCCCGGCGGCCTGGACGATGACCGACCCCGCCCGCAGCAGCGGGTAGCACTCGTCAAGATCGTTCCCGAGGATGTCCGCGTTCGTTTCCCCACCGAAGTCGCTCCGCATGGCGACTGAAATACAGGCGCCTCCGGTGCGGCGGATCACATTCCCCTCGAACAGCGCATCGACGTCACCCTGTACACGGATGCCGAACACTTGGGGGAACGGTGGTGTCGGCGAGTTCGCGGGCGGCAGGGCTCCGTCCAGGAAGCTCTCCCGTACGGCCAATCGTGCGCGGCCGGTCATCGCATTGTTGATCACTGTCACCAAGGAGCCGGCGCCGAGCGGCGGGTTGACCGCGCGCACCCTGATCCGCTCTGCGATGACGTCCACAACACCATCGCCGCGGATGCCGTTCGCGCCGCTGAAGTGGATGGTTAGATCCCTGATGGTGACTGGGTCCGAAGTGACGACCAGCACCGCGGCCACGGGCGCCCCGGACGGTGCGACGATCACTGAGTCGCTCTCACCCCCGACCGCCTCGAGGGTGAGCCCCTTGTCGATCACGATGGCCTCGTTGTAGGTCCCGGGCAGGACCATGACCTTTCCACCGGGGTCCACCATGCCGATCCCTTCCTGAATGGTCTTTGCGGTCCCGTTCCCCTGGACATGCGGGTTGACGAGGACCGCCGCCCGCTGCGCCGGCGCCGGTGATGGCCAGATGAGGATCGCGGTCAGCGTAAAGAGAAGGATACGGAGTAGGTGCGTGGCCATAGGATGCTCCTTTCCAACGCAACGGAGTAGTCCTCCGCGCGACGAGAAACCCAAAACCCCTGGACGACGCTATTTCCGTTGTCGCTCCCGGTATCACGCCGGATCCTCGGGTACGGGTTTCCGGGCTGACGAGTTCGAGGCCTGAGCGACTGTCTTGCGAGTCAAGCGGGTTGCCATAGGCGGGCGCCAGAGGGCTGTCCGGGGACCCGATCCAGGGGCATGACTGCCTCCCCGAGGATCAGACGGTCAAGACGGTGAGGGGATCATCTGCGCCCACCTAGAGGTTGTCAAGGCGGTTGACCTCTCTCGTCGGGCGGGCTAACGTTGCCGCACCGTTCTCCTTGACCGGCCCGGTTGGTTGGAGGCCCGGCATGCAGTGTCCCCGCTCATCGTCCTTCCCGTTCTCGCCATTCACGGCCCAGGCGGCGCGCTGTCTCACCGCTGCCGTCGATGGGTTCCTGGCGGGTCATCGGGTTCTCATCTTCGACTGGGACGGCAAGTGGACGGAGGGATTCCGAGACATCGTGGAAGGCGCGGGGGTTCGCGTCGTCCTGACGCCCATCCAAGGGCCGAGTGCCAACGTCTACGCAGAAAGGTTCGCGCGCTCAGTTCGCGAGGAGTGTCCCGCTCGCCTACTTCTCTTCGGGGAACGTCGCCTCATCCGAGTGCTCGACGACTTCGTGGCGCAGTATCCCGAGGAGCGGAACCATCAGGGGCTCGGCAACGTCTTGATCGCACCCGAACCTCGCCCGCTCGCGGGCCCCACGTTCGTTGCCACGAGCGGTTGGGTGGGCTGTTGCGGTACTACCACCGCGCGGCCTGAGCATGAGTGAGTTTTCGGACACTACGGGCTCACCGGGAGCTTGAGCGCGGCCGTCGCCTTGCCCGCCAAGACGCGAGCCTGGTCCAGGATGTCGACGAGGTCGAGGTAGCTTCGGAGGTCCTGTGTGAGAACGAGGAGGACTTTCGTCTCATTCGTGAACATCACTACGTCCTGCCGGCCCAGCCGACTCCCGACCGGACGCCCGCCTGCCGCTACAGGCTTCGCTGCCACAGAGGACGAGGTCCCGCACGACAAAGCCCCGAGAAGAGCGGAAGAGTATCCTGTGATGAGTGTGAGGACGAGCGTTCACGACGCGAACACGCCGCTCCCGCCCCCTCGCGGGATCGCACGATCACGGCATCGTCTGGCCGCGGCACCGAGTCCGACAGGACGGCGCCTTGCGACCCTCTCACTGACCACCCTCGGCGTCGTGTACGGCGACATCGGCACGAGCCCCCTCTACGCGTTCAGGGCGTGCTTCAACGCTGGGTACGGGCTAGCGCCGACGGGCTCCACCGTCTACGGCGTGCTGTCGCTCATCGTCTGGTCGTTGATCCTCATCGTCAGCGTGAAGTACATCAGCATCGTCATGCGTTTGGACAATCACGGCGAAGGCGGCATCGTGGCCCTGCTCGCCCTGCTGCGCCAAAAGCGGCGTCAGGGTCTTCTCGTCGCGCTGGGGCTCTTCGGCGCTGCCCTACTATACGGCGACGGCATCATCACGCCGGCAATCTCCGTGCTCAGCGCTGCCGAGGGTCTCGAGGTGGCCACACCGGCATTCAAACCCTACGTGCTTCCGTCCACTCTGCTTATCCTTTTCCTGCTGTTTTTCGTCCAGAAGTATGGGACGGCGAGGGTGGGCAGCGTCTTCGGCCCGATCATGCTCGTGTGGTTCGGTACCATCGCGACCCTCGGGACCCTCGAGATCGTTCGCGCGCCCGCAATTCTGCTCGCGCTGAATCCCTGGTACGGCGTTCGGTTCTTCCTGGAGCACGGCCTCGCCAGCGTTCTTGTGCTCGGCTCGGTCGTGCTCGCTGTGACCGGGGCGGAAGCGCTGTACGCGGACATGGGACACTTCGGCCGCACCCCCATCCGCCTGGCCTGGTTCGGGGTCGTGTTCCCCGCGCTCCTGCTCAACTACTTCGGGCAGGGCGCCCTGGTGCTGCGTGTTCCCGACGCGGTCCAGAGCCCGTTCTACCTCCTCGCGTCGCGTTCCTTCCTCTACCCGCTCCTCGCGATCGCGACGCTCGCCACCGTCGTCGCGTCGCAAGCCCTCATCTCTGGTGCGTTCTCGTTGACGCAGCAATGCGTGCAGCTCCACTACAGCCCCCGTGTGTCGATCGTTCATACGTCGCGGTCGGAGGTGGGGCAGATCTACATCCCGGAAGTGAACACGGCCCTGATGATCGGCTGCTTGCTGCTCGTCCTCGGCTTCGAATCGTCGAGCGCCCTCGGTGCTGCGTACGGTGTCGCTGTGACCGGAACGATGGCGGTGACGACGGTGCTGTTCTACGTCATCGCGCGCCAGCGCTGGCACTGGTCGGGGCTCCGGGCCGGCGCGCTGGCCGGCGCATTTCTCGTGATCGACCTCACGTTCTTCGGCGCGAACATCATCAAGATTGAACATGGTGGCTGGGTGTCGCTCGCGATCGGCGGCGGCGTCTTCCTTCTCATGGGTACCTGGAGTCGGGGAACCGACCTCCTCCGCGGATTCCTGGCGCAGGCCGCGGTCCCGATGGATCACTTCCTCGATGAGGTCGAGCGTACGAAGCCACCGCGCGTGCGCGGCGCCGCGGTCTTCCTGAGCCACGACGTCGATGGCGCGCCGCTGGTCCTCCAGCGCCACCTCAGGTACAACAAGGCCCTCCACGAGCAGATCATCTTGCTCTCGATCATTACGCAGGAGGTACCCGAGGTGGAGCATGAGAAGCGTGTGATCATCGAGGCGCTGCCGCAGGGATTCCATCGCGTCCGGGCTTACTACGGGTTCATGGAACGGCCCGACGTGGGGGAGATCATTGTCCTCTGCGGTGATCTCGGCATCAAGGGGGAGGCTGAGGAGACGACCTATTACGTGGACAGCGCGCGACTTCTGCCGACCGGTCCGGCCCCGATGATGCGGTGGCGCAAGCGCCTGTTCAGCTTCATGGCGCGTAACGCCAGTGCAGCGACCGACTTCTTCAATATCCCGCCAAACCGCGTCGTCGAGCTCGGCGCGCGCCTCGAGTTCTGAGGCTTCTGCAGCCGGCAAGCATCCGAGTCCGCCTCGCGGTGCTCGGGATCGCGGAGTTTTGGCGAAGGACAGCGGCCCTGGCGCGGCGCGCCCGGACCGTGGCGTTCTATACTAGAAGACGTATACTTGTATAGTGGGGCGTGATGTAAAGCCAATAGTTTGGATTGGCTCAAGCCGGGAGGATCTACGCAGCTTCCCGGAGCAGGTTCGCCGAGATATGGGCCAGGCGCTCTACACCGCGCAGCAGGGCGGAACCGATCCCGCGGCCAAACCGCTGAAGGGCTTCGGAGGCGCCAAGGTGATGGAGATCGTCGACCGGCACGACACGAACACGTACCGCGCGGTCTACACCGTGCAGTTCTCCGGCACGATCTACGTCCTTCACGCATTCCAGAAGAAATCGAAGAAGGGCATCGCGACGCCGCCGAAGGACATCGATTTGATCCGCCAGCGGCTGGCCGCCGCCGAGCGCCACTACAACGAAAGGCAGAACTGAGCATGGGGAAAAACAAGAGAATTCGGGCGGACCAGGGGAGCGGCAATGTCTTTGCCGATCTCGACCTGCCGCATGCCGAGCAGGAGCTGCTGAAGGCGCGCCTCACGCTGCAGATATACAGGATCATCAAAGACCGCGGCCTCACCCAGGCCAGGGCTGGGGCAATCCTTGGCATCAAGCAGCCGCACGTCTCGGCGCTGATGCGCAACCGGGCGGGGATGTTTTCTGTCGAGCGCCTGATGGAGTTCCTGACCCATCTCGGGCAGGACGTGGAGATCACCGTGCGCCCGACGCGCAAGGAGCATGGAAAAGTTTCCGTTGTCGGGGCGGCTTGATGCGGAATCGTTCCCGCAACGCCACCCTCGCGGGACTCGAGTTTCCGCGGACGAGGAGATCGTCTCCGCTGTCGATAGCATCAGGCGCCTCCACGCATGACGACCAGTCGCGCACTCATCGCCGATGGTAGGCGCGCGCCACGAGGGAGGGTCGAGAAGTCGGTGACAGCCATGGACGGACAACGAACTGCTGGCGCTGGCTCGTGTCTGACGCAACGCGCACGACCTGCTCCCATAACGTCCCGAAACAGGACGAAACAAGAGCAAGAACGACGCATCAACAGAAAACGTGGAACTGCGTGCTGTCGAACGCTTTTCGCGCAAGATCAGAGGGTTACCGACCATGGCCGTGTTGTACTCATCACCCAACGGTCGTTTGCGCACCGGACCTCCACGAGACTAGATATCCGAGGCAGATAACATCAGGCCGAGTTCTGACTGCGCGGCGCTTCATCTATTATTTTTGTGATCAGTTATATTTGGATTAAAGCGCGCGGCCTGAGCATCGGATGAGTTTTCGGGACACTACGGGCTTGGCCAAGAAGGGCAGGTCAGAAGCAACACGCCCACGAGATGTGACCCGATTTCACCCTATTCCTTATGGATCGGTTGTTATGGTAAACAGAATATCCGATTTATTGTTAGGATCATCCGTGGTTATTCCAAACACCGAGTAAATGACGCCATTGAAACTCTTCATGGTCTGATAATCACCCAGGAATAATCCAGCAGGACTGATCGCTGTACCACCAAGAGCGGGTGCTTTCAGATAATCAAACGATGTTGCCGTCAGACGTACTTCATTTTGGAAGGTGAGCGTATCTGAA
>Ga0209375_1000490_pt1 | contig 33376 bp, 31 predicted proteins | sample GraSoiAngelo_131_FD_185888 | JGI IMG/M metagenome (GOLD analysis project Ga0209375, IMG submission 185888) | Grasslands soil microbial communities from the Angelo Coastal Reserve, California, USA - 14_0929_02_30cm (SPAdes) (version 2) | ecosystem: Environmental > Terrestrial > Soil > Grasslands ...
CGCGCGGCATCCCAGCTCGTCGCATCGTTGGGCTGGTCGGCCGCGGGGGTGTGGAATCACAAGAGCTATCCGCTCTATGGCCACACGCTGTTCGTGATCGGCCCCGAGCACGCCGTGACGATCGGCGCGGAGCAGTGGACGAAACCGGACGTCCGGCGGTACCTGTACGAGACGATCCGCCGGCCGGCGCGCGACCTGGCGCCGGGTCCGGACGGCGCCGAGACGAGCCGCCTCAAGAACCTGCTCGCTGACCGTGCCCGACGAGCGGATCCCGAAGTTCCCGTCTCCCGAGGAGATCCTGATCGTCGTCGCCGGCGGCACGGCCGGGCGCTTCTCGGCCGTCGTGCCAGGCTGGATGGGCGGCGAGCTAGGTTCGCGGCCGGTGACGCGGAAGATCGGCTAGCGCCAGCGCGGGCGCTCCGTCGCCGACCAGACGCTGGCCCAGCGCGATGAGCGCGCGGCCCAGGCGGCGTCGCCAGCTCACCACGGCCGGACGCATCTCCCGGCCGACGGCGGCGGCGGTCCACTCGGCGCGAGCCTGCTGGAGTCGCTCCCGGACGATCGTGGCCACGAGGTATTCGTTGATATCCATGGCTTCATCGTCGCCGGCCCGAAGCCATAAGCAAAATCAATTGTCGTTATGCTGACCATCAGCTAGATTTTGCGGCATGGACGTGCCCTTCGCGCTGACCCAGGCGCGGGCGCTCGACGCGGTGGTGCGCCACGGGAGCTTCTCGCGCGCCGCCGCCGAGCTCGGACTCACGCAGCCGGCGGTCAGCATGCAAGTCCGCCAGCTCGAGGCCGCGCTCGGGCTGCCCCTCGTCGAGCGCATGGGCAAGCGGGCGTTCGCGACGCGCGCCGGCGAGCTCCTCCTCGAGCACAGCGCGCGCGCCGTGCGGGAGCTCGAGACCGCCGTCCAGATGCTGCAGCGCCTGCGCGGGCGGGTGGCCGGACGCATCCGGATCGGCACGAGCGCCTCGCTCAGCATCTACGTGCTGCCGCCGGTGTTCCGCAGCTTCCGGGCCCGTCACCCCGACGTCGAGCTCATCGTCGTCACCGGTAACGCGCCGGAGATCGCGCACGCGATCGTCGCCAACCAGCTCGACATCGGGATCACCAGCCTGCCTGTGCGCGAGCGGGAGCTGACCGTGCTGCCGTTCTGCGAGGACGAGCAGGTGGCCATCGCGCCCCGGCGGGCGCCGTGGCGGCCGCGCCGGCGCATCACCGCCGCCGAGCTGGCCGAGCATCCGTTGATCCTCTTCGAGCGCGGCGGAACGGTGCACCGGGTGATCGAGGACTGGTTCCATCGAGCCGGCGTCGCGCCCCGAGCCGTGATGGAGCTCGGCAATACCGAGGCGATCAAGAAGCTGGTCGGGGCGGGGCTCGGCCTGTCGATCGTCTCGCATTTCACCGTCGACGGCGAGGCCCGGGCCGGCAGCGGCGGCGTGGTCGCCCTGTCGCTCGACCCGCCGCTCATCCATCAGCGCGGCATCATCCTCCGCCGCGACAAGCCCCGCACGCCGGCCCTCGACGCGCTGCTCGCCGCGTTGCACGAGGTACGGTTCTCTCGGCGGCGCCGCTCGGCCCCCGCGCGCTAACGCCCGACGCTGGGTCAGCGAGATGTCGCGGCGAGGGCGAAGCCTTCCATCGGGACGAGGCGCTTGGCGACGGGATCGACGGCCAGAAAAAGGCTCTCGAGAGCGACGGCGCCAAGCAGGGCGGGACCACTCGGCGCGATGAAGCAGGGCGTCGCGACTTCGGTGCTGTCGAGTGCGAGTCTAACTTCTGCGACGGGCCAGGACGCTCGGTGCTCTCCCGCGATCAGGACGGCTTGAGTGCGCCGCGCGGCCAGCTCCAGTCTCTCGGCCAGTGGGTGAGAACGACCAGAAGTGTCGCGTCGGTGTCCACGAGCAACTCGACGTCCTCGCTGATCCCGGTGGGGCCTGTGAGACGCCCGATCACTCGAAAGAGACCCATCGTTTCCATGGTATTCAGCGTCCAGGCGATGTCTCCAGAGCGAGACGGCTAGTTCTTCACCGACCCCGCCGTCAGCCCCGCGACGTAATAATCGACGAAGAACGAGTAGATGATGGCCACCGGGATCGAGCCGAGCAGCGCGGCGGCCATGAGCTGGCCCCAGTAGAAGACGTCGCCGCGGATCAGCTCGGTGATGGCGCCGACCGGCACCGTGCGCACCTCGCTCTTGGTCAGGAAGATCAGCGCATAGAGGAACTCGTTCTGGGCGAGCGTGAACGCGAAGATGCCGGCCGAGAGCAGGCCCGGTGTGCAGAGCGGCAGCACCACCCGCAGCATCGCCTGGAAGCGCGTCGCGCCGTCGATCCGCGCCGCCTCTTCGAGCTCCCGCGGCACGCTCTTGAAGTAGCCCATGAGCAGCCACGCGCAGAACGGGATGAGGAGCGTCGGGTAGGTCAGCATCACCGCCGACAGCGTGTTGCCGAGGTCGAGCCTGTTGATGATGTCCGCCATCGGGATGAAGAGCAGCGGCTGAGGCACGAGGTAGGTTGCCGCGACGCCGATGGCGACGATGGCGGCCCCGGGAAAGTTCATCCGCGCCAGCGGATAGCCCAGCATTACGCCGAGCACGAGCGAGACGACGGTGGTGACGACGGCCACCAGCATCGTGTTGTACGTCCACGTGAGGAAATTGGTCCCGTCGAACAGCTCGATGTAGTGCGTGAGCGTCGGCTGATGGACGACCAGCGGCATGATTTTCTGGCTGTACAGCTCGCGATTCGGCTTGATGGAGGTGATCGCCATCCAGTAGAACGGGAACAACATCGCCACCAGGAAGAAGCCGAGTGGCAGATACAGCCGGAGTGTCCGCGCCCCGAGACCCTTGCCGCCGACCATTATTCGATGTCGGGGGGAGCGAGCGCAGAATGCGCGACCGAAGGGGCTGTCGCCCCCTCGGGCTCCCCGGCCCGACACCCCCCACCGCTTGTGACCATCATTCCCGCCGGAGGTAGAGCGTGAGGGCGACGATCAGAAGCCCGAGCGCCGGCAGCATGGCCAGGGCCACCGCGGCGCCCATCCCGAGCTGTCCCGCCGACATGCCGATGTCGAACGCGTAGGTGGCGAACAGGTGGGTCGCGTTGGCCGGCCCGCCGTGGGTGAGGATGTAGGGGAGCTGGAAGTCCGAGAACGTGAAGATCACGGAGAACATCGTGACGATGATCAGCACGGGCTTGATCACCGGCATCGTGATGTGCCAGAAGCGCTGGGTCACGCTGGCGCCGTCGATGGCCGCCGCCTCGTAGAGGTCGGGCGAAATCGTCTGGAGCCCGGCCAGGAGCGTGATGCCGTAGAAGGGCAGGCCGCGCCACGTATTGACGATGATGATCGACACCAAGGCGAGCGTGGCATTGCCGAGCCACGAAAAGTTCTCCGTCACGAGGCCCGTGTGGCGGAGCGTCCAGTTGATCACGCTGAACGTCGGGTCGAAGATCCACATCCAGGCGACGGTGGACAGCACGGTCGGGACGATGAACGGCAGGAGCAGGAGGGCGCGGGCGAGATTCTTGCCGCGGAACTGCTGGTTGATGACGAGCGCCATGGCGAGGCCGCCCGTCATCTTGAGGAACGTGGCCACGATCGTATAGATGAACGTGTTCCGCGTCACCTGCCAGAAGACGGCGTCCTGCGCCTGTGCGACGAAGTTGGCGAGGCCCACGAAGCTGCCGGGGCTGGCCACCCGACGGTCCTGCAGGCTGATGAAGATGCCGTAGACGAACGGGTACGCGACGAACGCGAGCAGGAAGAGGACACCCGGCGCCAGCATCACCCAGCTGAAGACGCTCTCGCGCTCGAGCAGGCTCCGCCGCGAGGTCGCCCGACCGGCGAGTGACGCCCGGGCGACGGACGCGGGACCGACGGCCATCGGCTACTTCGCTTTGTAGATCTGCTTGAGCTGAGTGGCCGCGGTGGCGACGACGTCCTTGGTCGAATCGCCGCGACATGCCTTGGCGAACATGTCGACCAGCACGTACTTGGCGACGCTCTCGGAGGCGGCCTGACCTTGCGGCCCCGGCCACGTGTGCGGCCGCGACGTCTTGAGGCATTCCTTGTAGGGCAGGTAGCGCGGCTCCACGTTCCACATCGGGTGATTGTCGTAGCCGTGGAGGAACGGCGCGTAGTAGGCGTTCGCGGAGGCGAGCCAGCGCGACATCTGCTTGTCGTCGTAGAGCCAGCGCAGGAAGGCCTTGGCGGCCGCCTGGTCGGGGGCGTGGGTCAGGACCGCGTGCGAGACGGCGTTCAGGACGTGGAAGCGGCCCTTCGGACCCGACGGGTTCATCGCGTGGTCGGTGACCTTGGCGATGTCCGGGAACTGGCGCAAGCCCACCTCGAGGATCGACGAGGCGTTGTTGGTGCAGGAGATCTGCTCACCGAAGAACGCCTTGTTGTTGTTCACGTCGGTCCAGCCCAGCACGTCCTCGAACATCGTCTCCTGGTAAAACTTCCGGCAGAAGTCGACGGCCTTGGCCGTCTCCGATGAGTCGATGACCACGGTCTTGCCGTCGCGGTCGACTTCGCGCCCGCCGTACGACCAGAACAGCGGATAGAGCCAGCCGTGGTTGTCGCCGAAGCCGTGGCCCAGCTCGAAGCCGAACGGGTGGCCCTTCTTCTTGAGCAGCCGGCCTGCGGCGAGCAGATCTTCCCACGTCTCCGGGAACTTGTTCACGCCGACTTCCTTGAACCAGTCGGTGCGATACACCTCGAGCTGGCCGATGTTGCCCCAGGGCAGTGCCTTCCACTTCTTGTTCACGACGAGGACTTCGAGGACGTTTTCGTGCCAGCCGCCGAGCTGCTTGCCGATCTCGCCGGCGATGTCGCTGACATCCACGAGGCTCTTGTCGAAGAGGTGAGGCCAGTTCAGCGCCGTCATCGCGATCTCAGGCCCGGCTTTGGTCTCGGCGATGGTCGTCAAGCGCGTGAGCATGCCGCCCACGCTCACCGCCTCGTAATTGATCTTGATCCCGGTGCTCTTCTCGTACTCCCCGGCCAGCGTCTTGGCGAAGTAGTCGTCGAACGGCTTGATGAACGAGCTCTCGCGGACCACGGTCATGGATTTGGGAGCGCCCATCGCACTCCGGGGGGTCAGCGCCGCGCCGGCCAGGGTGGAAGCGGTGACGGTCAGGAACTCGCGCCGTGTCGCCATGACGACCTCCGCGAATACAGAAGACCGAACTCAGGGTAAGCGCGACGTTATGCGAGGCCCCGGGGTGGTGTCAAGGCGACGCGCCGCCCGTCGCGTTTCTTGACTTCGTCCGCCGCGGCTTCCTACAGTGACGACAGCGGTGGTGCGCCTCTGCCTGCTGTTCTTCCTGTCGGGTGCCAGCGGCCTGATCTACCAGGTCGTCTGGGTCCGCGAGTTCGGCAACGTCTTCGGCAACACCCTCTACTCCGCATCGCTCGTCGTCGCCGTGTTCATGGCCGGCCTCGGCTTCGGCGGCTACGTCGCGGGCCGGTGGGCCGATCGGCGATACGCGGCCCGGCCCGAGTCACTGCTCGCGACCTACGGATACTTCGAGCTCGGCATCGGCGTGCTGGGATTCCTGGTGTCGCTGCTGCTGCCGCGTCTCGGCGCCGTCGCCGCGGCCATCTCGTCGTACACGCAGGACGCCCGCGGCTGGTACGTGCTGTCTCCCGGGTCCTATCTGGCGCGATATGCGATCGCCGTCGCCGTGCTCGTGCCCATCACGCTGCTCATGGGCGGCACGCTCACGGTGCTGATCCGTCACGTCGTCCGCCGCGACGTCGAGAGCGCCGGCCGGAGGATCGGCGCGCTGTACGGCGCGAACACGGCCGGCGCCGCGTTGGGCTGCTTCCTGACCGATTACGCGTTCATCCCGGCCGGCGGGCTCCAGGCCACGCAGATGATCGCGGTGTTGCTGAACCTCGTCGCCGCGGCGGGAGCGCTCCGCCTGGCGTCGCGCCAGTCGCGAGCGCCGGATCAGGCCGGGGCGACAGCCGATCGAGTCCAGCCGGCGCCGTCCGATTCGTCACGCGTGGTGGCACTGACCGGAGCCGCCATCGTGCTGTCCGGTTTTGCCGCGATGGGGATCGAGATCGTCTGGTTCCGGCACGTGAACGTGCTCGCGGGAAGCCTTCGATCGGTGCTGTCGCTGATCCTCACCGTGATTCTTGCCGGCATCTGGATCGGCTCCATCGCTGGCGGGTTCCTGCACGCGCGGTTCGGGCGCCCGGCGATGCTCTACATGCTCGCTCAGGGCGTTTTCGTGATCTCCACCCTGACGGGCCTGGCCACGGCCGACTTCGGCCGAGACCTGGCCGAGCAGACCGCCGCCTATCCCGCGTACCTGGCGAGCTCGGGGTGGCGGCGCGACGCGCTCGAGCTGTGGCTCGTCGTGCGCCCGCTCCTGCGTGAGCTCGGAATCCCGGCGCTCGCCATGGGCTTCGCCTATCCGCTGGCCAACGCCTGCATCCAGGACGCCGAGCGCGTGGTGGGGCGCCGTGCGGGACTCCTGTATCTCGCCAACACGGTGGGCGCACTGGCGGGAGCGCTGGCGGCGGGATTCGTCCTGCTCCCGCGCCTCGGCATGCAGGGGAGCGTGACGGTGCTGGTCGTCGTCGCTGCCCTCGCCATCGTGCCCCTCTATGTCGCGTTCGGCGTCGACCCCGTTTCCGCTCGCCATCGGCGGCCGGCCGCCGCGGCGTTCGCGCTGACCCTGGCTGCGACGGCGACGGCCATCGCGCTGTGGATCGCGTTGCCCGCGCGCCATCTCCTCGATCACGCGCTCTGGCCGCCCGGCCCGAACGAGCGCCGGCTCCACGTGAGCGAAGGCATCACCGAGATCGTGACGGTCACCGACGTGCCGGGGCAGGGCCGGGCGCTCATGACCAACGGCCACCTGATGTCGGGGACGAGCGCGGACAGCCAGCGGTACATGCGCGCCTTCGCTCATCTGCCGCTGCTCTCGATGGACGCGCCCGAGCGCGTCGTCGTCATCTGCTTCGGCGTCGGCAACACGCTCCACGCAGCGTCGCTGCACCCGTCGGTCCGCCGGCTCGAGGTCGTGGACATCTCCCGCCAGATCCTCGAGCACGCCCGCTGGTTCTCGGCGACCAACCACGACGTCATCGACGATCCCCGGCTGTTGGTCTACGTCAACGACGGCCGCCATCACCTCCGGATGCAACCGCCGGGAACGTACGATCTGATCACGCTCGAGCCGCCGCCGATCCTGTTCGCCGGCGTGGCCTCGCTCTACTCGCGGGACTTCTACGCGCTGGCGCGCAGCCGGCTCAAGCCCGGCGGCTACCTCACCCAGTGGCTGCCGCTCCCTCAGGCTCCCGCCGAGGCGACGCTCGAGATGGTGCGCGCGTTCGTCGAGGTGTTTCCGCAGGCGGTGCTGCTCTCGGGGACGATGACCGACTTCATCCTGATGGGCACCAACGGCCCGCGGCTCGAGCTTCAGCCCGCGAAGCTCCGGGCCAGGCTCGCCGGTGCGCCTGCCGTCCGGGATGACATGCGGGCGATCGGGCTCGGCTCGCTCGTCGAGATCGCGGGGACCTTCGCCGGATCCGCCGAGACGCTCGCGCGCGCCACCGACATCTATCCGCCGTTGACCGACGACTATCCGATCACCGAGTACGCGAAAGTGTCCCGGCTCAGGGCCGATCAGGTCCCCGTCACCCTCTTCGACGTCCGGACGGTGACCGCCTGGTGTCCGTCGTGCTTCGTCAACGGCGCGCCGGCGGCCGGCCTGGAGGGACTGCGTGACTACCTGGCCGTGCTCGGCGGCTTCTACCTCCAACCCGCGTTCGTCGAGGTGTACTGGCCATACCCGCCTCCTGGCCGGTCGTCGAGCTACGAGCTCGCGATCGGGCCGAAGACTCGCGCGGTGATCGCCGACAGTCCGTATCTCCGCCGGCTGATCAGTCCAGAAGGCCGCGGGGCGACAGACCCGTCGGCGGCGCCGCGGTAACCGGAGCACGCTGGCGCAGATGTTGCTCCCGTCAGAGGCGCATCGCCTGAGCCGCGACCGGGCGGTCATCGTCTACTGCTACGACGCCTACTCCGGCTGATCGGATTGATCGAGCGCGCCGACCTCGAGCGGCGTCTCGCCGACGTGCGCGACCACGCTGTGTCGGGCTGACCGCGGCTCGGGTATCATCCGCTCCGGGCGCGCGCCGGGTGCGGCGAGCCCTTTGGGACCATGCTCGCCCTCCGCGACGTCACCAAGACGTTCGGCGCCCGCGTGGCGGTCGACCACGTGTCACTGACCGTCGCGCGCGGTACCACGCGCATCCTGCTCGGGTCGAGCGGCTCCGGCAAGTCCACCATCCTCCGGCTGATCCTCGGCCTGCTCCGTCCTGATCACGGCGAGATCTCGGTGGACGGCGGCATGGGCTACGTCGTTCAGGAAGGCGCGCTGTATCCGCACCTCACCGCGCGGCAGAACGCGACGCTGCCGGCGCGTGCCCAGGAGTGGAGCACGGCGCGCATGGCCGAGCGCCTCGACGTCCTGGCCAAGCTCGTGGCTCTCGATCCCGACCTGCTCGATCTCTACCCCGCGGAGCTGAGCGGTGGCCAGCGCCAGCGCGTAGGCCTGGCGCGCGCGCTGATGCTCGACCCGCCGGTCCTGCTGCTCGATGAGCCGCTCGGTGCGCTCGATCCGATCTCGCGCGCCGAGTTGCAGACGCATCTCGTCGCGATCTTCCGTGAGCTCGGAAAGACCGTGCTGTTCGTCACCCACGACGTGCGCGAGGCGTTCCTGTTCGGGTCGACGATCACGCTGCTCGACAACGGCCGCGTCGTGCAGGAAGGCACCTTCGAGGACCTCGCGCGGCGGCCGGCCGAGCGGTACGTCGCCGAGTTCCTGCGCGCCCAGGCGCCGCCCCCCGACATGACCGCGTACCTCTGACATGACGCCACGCCGCGCTGGCGCCTTCATCATCGGGCTCACCGTGGTCGGCATCGCGCTCGCCATGTTCGGCCGGGCCGCCGCGCCGGCGGCGACGCCGGTCCGCGTCGGGTCGAAGTCGTTCACCGAAAGCTACGTCGTTGCCGAGATCGTGGCCCGGGTGATCGAGGAGGTGTCTGAGGCGTCGGTCGAGCGGCGCTTCGGCCTGGGCGGAACCGGTATCGCCTTCGGCGCGCTGGCGAGCGGCGAGATCGACGTTTACCCGGAGTACACGGGGACCATCAGCCGCGCCATCCTGAAGGACGCGTCGGTGACCACGATAGACGCGCTGCGCTCGCGGCTCCGGCCGCTCGGCCTGACGATCAGCGACCCGCTGGGCTTCGCCAACACATACGCGCTGGCCGTCGCCCGCGCCACCGCCACGCGGCTCGGGCTTCGCACGATCAGCGACCTCGCACGACACCCCGGGCTCACGGCGGCCTTCGACCCGGGCTTCATCGACCGTGACGATGGCTGGCGGGGATTGCGCCGGCACTACGGGCTCCCGCTCACGCGCGTGACCGGCATGGAGCACGCGCTGACCTATCAGGCGGTTGCCAGTGGCCACGTCGACGTCATCGATGTGTTCTCGACCGACGGGCAGCTGGCGCGGTACGACCTCGTCGTCCTGGAGGACGACCGCCACTTCTTTCCCCAGTACGCGGCCGTCCTCCTCGCTCGCGCGTCGCTGCCCGAGCGGTTGCCGCGCACGTGGAGCGCGCTGCGAGAGCGGCTGGCGGGACGGATCGACCGCCTGACGATGGTCCGACTCAACGCCGACGTCGAGGTGGAACACCGGACGTTCGCCCAGACGGCCGCGACGTTTCTCGGCGATCGTGACGCCGGGCAACCCGCGCGCCGGCACGATCTGATCCGCGACGTCGGCCGGCTCACGCTGGAGCATCTGGCCCTCGTGGGAATCTCGCTGGCAGTCGCGGTCGCGATCGGACTGCCGCTCGGCCTCGTCGCCGCGCGCCACCGGGTCGTCGGCCAGGTCGAGCTGATGAGCGTCGGCGTGCTGCAGACGATCCCGGCGCTGGCGCTGCTCGCCTTCATGATCCCGCTCTTCGGCATCGGCAGAGTGCCGGCGCTGGTGGCGCTCAGCCTCTATGCGCTGCTGCCGATCGTCCGCAACACCTACGCCGGTGTGAGCAGCCTCGACCGCCAGCTCGTCGACATGGCGGCGGTCATGCAGCTCGGCCGCTGGCAGCGATTGGCGTGGATCGAGCTACCGCTGGCGTCGGTGACGATCACGGCGGGGATCAAGACCGCCGCCGTGCTCACGGTCGGCACGGCGACGCTCGCCGCGTTCATCGGCGGCGGCGGCTACGGGACGCTGATCGTCACCGGCCTGGCGCTGAACGATGTGAGGATGATCCTGGCCGGCGCGATCCCGGCCGCGCTGATGGCGCTGGCGATCCACGTCGCGTTCGAGGCGCTCGATCGGCTCGTGGTGCCTCGACCGCTTCGTGGAGCTCGCGGCACAGCCTGACGATGGCCTCGGTGTAGCCGGGAAACCAGGCCTCCATCCACTCGGGGCGCTCGAAGAACGCCAGCGACGCCTGCCCGGCGCGGCGGATGGCTCCGCGGCGGACGAGGCCGCTGGCATTGATGAAGCTCACGTCCTCGAGAATCCGACCCGCGGCGGCGACACCGGCCGACACCGGCGCCAGCGCGGCCACGCCGGGCAGGCTCTCGGCGACGGCACGCAGACAGAAGGCGTGGACGCGGCGGTTCCGTCGGGGCGGCAGCGCCTCGAGCACCGCGCGCATGGTGAGGCCGGAGAAGATCGTGTCGTCGACGACGGCGATCGAGTCCGCATCGGCGATGCGGGCGAGCTGCGACGCGAGCGTCGCGGAGCCGGCCAGCGCATAGCCGCCGGCGTCGTCCTCCTCGCGCCACAGGTTCACCGCGTGGATCAGGGGGAACCAGCCCGTGCGTCCATGGACCTGCGCCGCCACCCGGGCGCCGGCGCGGCCGATGCCGACCGCCGCGGCGAACGGGACGTGCTGGCCACGCGCGACCAGCGCGTCGAGTTGCTCGTCGAGCGTCAGGACGACGATGCGCTCGTCGGCACGCAGGCGCTCGAAGAGCGCCTCACCGAGCTGTTGCGCGTGCGCGCCATGAGCCTTCAATTCGGCGGAGAGATCGTCGTGGACGTAGAGCGTGCGGGGGACCGGCGTCGTCATGCCGACTCGGCCGGCCGTGCCAGGACGAGGCCGAACCTGCACCCGGCGTCGGTGTACCACTCCTCGAGCGCGAGGCCCGCCTCGGCCAGCATCGCCTCGGTCGACTCGCGCGTGAACTTGTAGGAGTTCTCGGTCCAGATCCCCTCGCCGCGGTCGAAGTCGAGCTTGACGCCGAGCTTGCGCAAGATCACGCGCTGAGGCTCGTCGGCGAGCAGGTGCATCTCGATCCGGCTGGCCGCGGCGTTGTAGAAGGCGTGATGACGCCACTTCTCGGGAATGAAGTCGGCGTCGACCGCGCGATTGACGACGCGCAGGATGTTGCGATTGAACTCGGCGGTGATGCCGGCGGCGTCATCGTAGGCGGCGTTCAGCTCGTCGTGGTCCTTCACGAGGTCCACACCCAGCAGCAGCCGGCCGTCGGCGCCCAGGAGGTGGCGGATCTGGGCGAGCAGCGCCTGCCTGGGGAGGGAATCGAAGTTGCCGATCGTGCTGCCGAGGAAGAGGGCCAGCCGACGGCCGACGGGCAGCGGCAGGCGGGCCAGGTGCCGCTCGAAGTCGCCGACGACCGCGTGGACATGGAGCCAGGGATATCGGTCGGCCAGCGCGGTCACGGCCTGCACGAGGCTGTCGCGGCCGACGTCGACGGCGACGTAGCGGACGTCCTCAGCGTCCTCGAACGCGTCGAAGAGCCAGCGCACCTTGCGGCACGACCCGGGGCCGAGCTCGACGACGTCGCGCGGCCGGAGCTTGGCCATGACGTCGTGGGCGACGTCGCGCAGGATGGTTTCTTCCGCCCGCGTCAGGTAGTACTCGGGGAGCTGCGTGATCCGCTCGAAGAGCTTGCTGCCGGCTTCGTCGTAGAAGTACTTCGGTGGCAGCGTGGGCGGGCGCGCGGTGAGGCCGCGGTTGATGTCGCCAACCATGCGGGCCAGGAATTCCGTTTCGTCGGCGTGAACATCGAGCAGACAGGGCATGCGCTGGCCTCAGAGCGCCACGGTGCGGAACCCGGCGAAGATGTTACGCCGGTGGCGCATGTAGAAGTTTCGCCACGTGCTGCGGATGACTCGCGTGCGGGTCGTCCAGCATCCGCCGCGCAGCACCTTCTTCTGGCCGAAGTACGGCTGAGAATACTCCTGGTACGGGTCGCACTCGAAGCCGGGGTACGCCTGAAACGTGTCCGCGACCCACTCCCAGACGTTGCCGATCATTTGCCGGCAGCCGACGGGGCTGTCGCCCTCGGGCAGCGCGCGCACGTCGATGGTCCCGCCCGCACCGAAGTCGAGGCTCGCGCGGGCGGCGGTCGGTGCGCCGTCGCCCCAGGGATAACGCCGCTTGTGGCCGGTCGCCGGCTCGACGGTCGCCGCCATCTCCCACTCGGCCTCGGTGGGCAGTCGCCGGCCGGCCCACCGGCAATACGCGTCCGCCTCGTACCAGTTGACGTGTACGACCGGATGCCACGGCGCAAGCGTTGCCATGGCGTCGAAGCTGCGCTCGTACCAGCGGCTATCGCCGTCGCGCGCCCAGAAGACTGGATGCTCGGCCTGCTCGCGGCGCCGCCAGTCCCAGCCGCGCCGATCCCAGAGCTCCCGCCGACGGTAGCCGCCGTCGTCTACGAACGCCTGGAAGTCGGCGTTCGTCACCGGTGTCGAGGCGATGCTGAACGGCGCGATCACGACCGGATGCGCCCACTTCTCGTTGTCGAAGACGAAGGGCTCGTCCGGCGAGGCCCCGAGCAGGAACGTTCCGCCAGGCACCGCGACGTCACGCAATTGGTAGTCCGAATCCACCGGGGGCGATGTCGCCGCGGGATCGAAGTGGCTGAGGCGCGGGCGCGTGCAGCCGAGCGACTGGAGAATGAGGGTCAGGTTCTCGGCGTGCATGTCCTCGTGCTGGGCGGCCAGCGTGTAGAAGTACGCGTCCTTCGCGGTCGGCGCGCGCGATTCCAGCCGATCGACGCTGCGACGAAGCACCGTGCTGATGTACTCGGCCGTCTGCTTCCGCGACGGATAACGATGGTCCCACCGCTGCCGGTACGAGACGTTGAACGAGTCGTAGATGCCGTCCGAGCCAGGCAGGAGCGTTGCCTCGCCGTCCAGGTGACGGGACAGCCAGAGCTCCTGGAACCAGCCGACGTGGCCCATCTCCCAGATCGGCGGCTCGAGGAAGTGGGCGCGCTCGCCGAGCATCTGGGTGTCGCTGAGCCCGTCCAGCAACTCGAGCTCGACGGCACGCGCGTCCAACAGCGCGTCGAGGAGACTGTCAGCCGCCGCGTGCAATCGATAGGTGCCCATATGACCGGGACAGATACGCGGCTTCAGTCTATCGCTTCCGGCAAGGGTATGGTGGCCAGGGGTATGCTGGCCACCAGGAGGGCAGCCATGGCCACGGATCGCCAGATCACCAGGGTCGTCACCGGGCAGCCGACGTCGGACGGCGCCGGCGTCCAGCTCACGCGCGTGGTCGGCACGCCACAGCTCGATCACCTCGACCCGTTCCTGCTGCTCGACGAGTTCAAGTCGGATCGGCCGGGCGACTACCTCGCCGGCTTTCCGGATCACCCGCACCGCGGGTTCGAGACCGTCACCTACATGCTGGCCGGCGCCATGCGTCACCGCGATCACGTGGGGAACGAGGGCGAGCTCGTCGCCGGCAGCGTGCAGTGGATGACGGCCGGGCGCGGCATCGTGCACTCGGAGATGCCGTTGCAGAAGGACGGCCTCATGTGGGGCTTCCAGCTCTGGGTGAACCTGCCCGCGCGCAGCAAGATGACGGCGCCGCGCTATCAGGACATTCCGCCCGAAAAGATCCCCGAGGTGGAGCTGGCTCCGGGCGTTCGCGCTCGAGTGATCGCCGGCGAGGCCGCGGGCGTGCGCGGCCCGGTGGAGGGGATCGTCACCCAGCCGCTCTATCTCGACGTGAGGATGGAGCCGCGCTCGCGCGCGACGCTCCTGCTCACCCCGGGCCACGCCGCCTGCGCGTACGTCTACGAGGGACAGGTGGCGCTCGGGGCCGACACGAAGGCGCAGGAGATCGCCGCCGGTCGGCTCGCGGTGCTGGGTGATGGTGATCGGCTGACCGCCGTCACCGGCGGAGCCGCGGGGCGCTTTCTCCTCCTCGCCGCGCGGCCGCTGCGCGAGCCCATCGCGCGCTACGGCCCGTTCGTCATGAACACGCGTGAGGAAATCGTTCAGGCGGTCGAGGACTACCGGAGCGGAGCACTGGCGTCCGGTGTATAGTCGGCCCCGCCATGGGACGGGTCATCACCTTTGCGGGTCTTCCGTACCGGGAAGCCGCGACCGGCGTGAAGCGCGCGCCGATCACCGGCGGCGACATGAAGGAGATGTCGGCCGAGGTGATCCGCGTCGCGCGTGGCGCGGCGCTCACCGAGGACGTTCCTGAAGGCTCGGACCGCTACCTGTTCACACTGACCGGAGGCGCCACGGTCAGCGGCCGTGGCCGATCGCTGGCGCTGGCCGAGGAAACGTTCGCCGTGATCGAAGAGGGCACGACGCTCACGATCACGAACCCGAACGCCGGTGAGACCACGCTGATCAGCGTGCTGGCGCCGCCCGCGAATTCCCCGAAGCGGCCGGGGTTCTCGGGCGGCATTATCGCCGCCGCGCGCGCCACCACGCCCGTGCACGCTGTGCCCGCCGAGAAGAAGCAGCGCATCTATTTCGTCGGCAAGGGCGCGGCCGCGTCCGAGCGCGCGCACGCGATGATCGTCGTCTACGTCAAGGACACGGTCACCTCGCTCCACATGCACCCGAACGCCGAGAGCATGTTCGTCTTCCTCTCGGGGAAGACGCGCTTCACCGTCGGCGGCAAGGACGTCATCGTCGAGCGCGGGCAGGCGACGTACTTCCCGACGGGCGACCGGCACGGCTTGCGTGTCGCCGAAGGCGACGGGGTCAGTTTTCTGGAGTTCCACGTGCCGGCGGCATTCGTGACGGTGAAGGATTGAAACGACGGTGAAGGATTGAGCCAATGGACGACGCACTGAAGTTGCAGATCGACGAGTGGCAGGGGACGATCGCGCACTCCATCGAGCAGCATCCGGTGCCCTACCTGGTCAAGGTGCGCGGGCTCGACTACGTGATGTTCCCGGAGACGTTCAACCCGAACTACGCGAAGGCGTCCCTGATCCTGCTCGACAACCTCGGCGTCCGCCCCGGTGACACGGTGCTCGACCCGTTCACCGGCTCGGGGGCCGACGCGATCTTCGCCGTGCTGGCCGGCGCCGCTCGCGCCGTGGCCATCGACAAGTTCACGATGCCGGTGCTGTGCGCCAAGTACAACGCCCACCGGCTCGGCCTCGGCGATCGCATCGACGTGCGCCAGGGCGATGCCCTGGCCGCCCTGCAGCCCGACGAGCAGTTCGACCTCGTGGTGGCCAACCCGCCGTTCCGACCGATGAACCCGGAGTCCACCGTGCAGGCGATGATGCGCGACTCGGCCCACGCGACGCTGCGCAACTTCTTCGCGGGCGTCGGCCGCCATCTCAAGCCCGATGGACGGGTGAGAATCGTGTTCTCGAACGCCGGCAACCTCGAGTATTTCCATCACCTGGCCGGCGAGTGCGGCTTCGCCTCGTCGACCGTGGCGCAGACCCGCTTCGCCTCCGACGTCATCATGGAGGTGTACGAGCTGACCCGGACGTCCCGGCCGACGTCGCCGCCGGCCCCCGCGGTGGTCGACGTCGAGACGGACCGTTTGGCCCAGCGCTAGATCCCGCTTCAGGAGGACTCGATGAAGATTTCAGCCAACGGTATCTCGATGAACTACACCTTCGACGGCCCGGCCAACGCGCCGGTCGTGACGATGAGCCACTCGCTGGCCACCGACTTCGGCATGTGGGACCCCACGGTGCCGGCGCTCACTGGCCGCTTCCGCGTGCTGCGCTACGAGACGCGCGGCCACGGCAAGACCGAGGCGCCGCGCGGCGCGTACAGCCTCGACCAGCTGGCCGACGACGCGCTGGCCCTGCTCCGCGAGCTGGGCATCCAGAAGACGCACTGGGTGGGGCTGTCGATGGGCGGCATGATCGGTCAGGCCCTCGCGCTCAAGGCGCCCCAGGTCCTCAAGAGCCTCTCGCTGTGCGACACCTCGAGCCGCATCCCGGCCGAGGCCAAGCCGCAGTGGGACGATCGCATTCGCACGGCCGAGGCCAAGGGCATGGAGCCGCTCGTCGAGCCGACGCTCGCCCGCTGGTTCACCGCGCCGTTCCGCGAGAAGAAGAAGGACGTGGTCGAGACGGTGGCGACGATGATCCGGACGACGCCGGTCGCCGGTTACGTCGGCTGCTGCCAGGCCATCTCGGCGCTGAACCTCACGGACCGACTCAGCGCGATCAAGCTGCCGACCGTCGTCATCGTCGGGGAGGACGATCCCGGCACCCCGGTCGCCGCCTCCCGCGTGATCGCCGAGAACATCAAGGGCGCGCAGCTCGAGATCATCCCGGCGGCGGCGCACCTGTCGAACCTGGAGCAGCCGGAGAAGTTCAATCGCGCGCTGAGCGCCTTCCTGACTAGCGCGGGATGAGCGTGAACGAATAGTCCTTGCGATCGAGCTCGTCGGCGACGATGAGCTGAGCGGCCACGGGCGTGCCCGAGGGTGACAGCTCGAAGCGCCACGCGCCGTCGGGCAGGATGGTGATGTTCGGGCCGGAGAACCACACCGCCTGCCCGTCGGCGCCGGCGAGCTGGGTGTAGATCACGCGATTGCCTTCCTTGTCGGCCTGCAGCGTGACGCCGCCACGGCTGCGGGCCGTGACGGTGACCGCGACGTCACGGAGCTCGGCGCGCTGGCCGGGGTTGAGATCCTCGAGACGTAACGCCTGTAACGTCCGCGGGAACTGGACGGTCACCACCCCGCGCAGCGCCTTGATGTCCTGCGGCTTCACCTTGGTGTCGAGGAAGAGGCGGAGCGAGGTCGTCAGCACGCCGTCCTTCGGCGACCCTCCGAAGCGGATCGGCGTGTCCCACACCGGCCTCACGGACATGTGTTGGATCGGCGCGTCCGGCGGTGCGGGCGAGAGCACCGTACCGTCAGCCAGCTCGACGCGGGTCAGCCGAAGATGGCCCACCGTGAACGCTCGCTCGAAGTTGGTGACGACGGGGCTCCGGAACGTGAACTCGAGCTGCGTGCCGAAGTGGTCGGCCACCTTGTCGAGCGACAGCTCGAAGGGATCGAGCGGGATGACGGCGAGGACCTCGGGCTTGCCAGGGCTCGGAAGTCGCGGGCGGTCGCGCCGCAGCGCCTGATAGCCGTACGGCTGGAACGGTGGCGTCTTGTCCTGCATGACGAAGCGCGGTTTGCCGGCGAGAGAGAAATCGCTCAGCGTGAATGGTGAGCGTACGGTCTGCTCCTCGGCGACGAAGACCACCTCCACGCGATCGACGACGCCGGCGTACTCCTTCTGCCCGGCCGCGCCGTCGCCGAGCAGGAAATCGACCGAGAAGCTTCCCCCGGACGCCAGCGGCTGCCCGGTGGCGTTGAGCGCGCGGAAGTGGAGGATCCGGTCGCGCGCGCCGACGATCTGGTAGCCGACCGTGCCGCCGGTCACGCTGGTGACGACGAAGGTGGCGCCGTTCCGCTCGGCCTTCATTCCGGGCTGGGGGTGGGTGATGAGGACGATTTCGGTCCGCGCGGGAGCTTCAGCTCGACGTGGCCGGCGACGCTCTGGAGCTCGCGAGGACCGACGCCGGCGACCAGCCGTACGACCTTGCTCGCTTTCAGCCACGGAGCCATGAACGCTTTGAACTGACTCGGCTCACCGTTGCGCTCGCGCCCACAGGGCTCGGATCTCAGCAGCTCCTGGCCCGCCTTCGACGTCACGCTGTCGACGAACAGGCGGGCCCGCCGCGAATCGTCGGTGACGTTCGGGATGGCGCCGGTGATGCCCTCGACGACCAGCTCGAGCCCGATGTCGGCGCTCGATCCGAGGCGGAGCTCGCCGACGCGGAGCCCGAACGGCCCCTGGATCTGCTCGACGTCCTCGGCAAACGGCGCGTTGGGATCGAAGGCGCGGAGGGCGGCCGCTGACGCGGTTGGCTGGAACGCGAGCGGGCTGGTGTCGATGCGCTCGGCCCGCTGCTCCACGTCTCTCGATCTGCGCGCGCCACCGAACCCCGAGAAGATGGCGGAGAGCAGCTCGTTGACGACGCTTTGGAGATTCCTGGCGAGCTTGCGATCGACCGTGAACTCGACGGTGCTGCGTGGCCCCTGCGCGTGGAGCGCGAGGCTGTCGTAGAGCGCGGCCACCGACGGGACCGTCTGCGCCCACCGCGCCTTCGATTCGCTCAGGCCTTTCTGCCAGCCGGCGATCTTCTGCGCGGCGAGCTGCGCGTCGGCGGCGTCGAGGACCAGCCGGAGGCGGCCGTCCGGCGGCACCGTGCGGAGGCCGAGCCCGAAGTACAGGTGCGCGAAGACGTTGGCCTCCGTGGACAGGCCCTTCGCCATGCCCTTCTGGAAGGGATGGGGAACCGCCTGGTCGGCGTCCTTGACGTCCCACAACCCGATGGCCACTAAGTCTGTGCGGGCGAGCCCGCGCCACCACCCGAGCTGGTCCGGCGCGTCGCTCGGCGCGGCCGTCAGGCGAGGCAGCACGACGGCGTGGGAGGCGGGATCGGCGATGAGAATGAAGCTCCGATCGACCGTGACCATCCACGTGCCGGCCGGCTTGCAGTCGAGCGGAGAGATCATCGTGAGCTCGTGGGACAGACGGCCACCCACGTCGCGCGCCGCGCCGTGCAAATCCCGAGCGAGATAGCCGTTGATCGCATCCGGGTCGAAGCGGCCGACCAGCACCACGGCGTGGCGGAGATCGGTCGTGGTCGTGCGGTACAGCGCGTACAGCGTGTAATCGAGGTCGCGCCGCACGTCGATCTGAGCGGCCCGGAGGTGCTCGAGCAGCGTCCGATCGAGGGGCGAGCGGGCCGGCTCGTCGTGGGCGACGGGTGTGACCGGGACGCCGAGCATCCAGCGCTCGATGAACGCGGCTTGCTTCACGTTGACGCCAGCCAGCAGGACGACGTCGGGCGTGGCCAGCGCGGCCTCGACGGCCGGTGTCGCCTCGGCGGGAGCGATCAGCGGCCGGACGACGAGGACGTAGACGCCGGCCGCGGCGGCAATGAGGAGGATCGTGATCGCCAGCAGCGCTCGCTTCATAGAACGAGCGTAGCGGGCGTGAGCGGCAATCAGGAAGGATTTCGGATGAGCAGTGCGCGGGCCCGGTCGGCCAGGTCGGGGGGGAGTGGGGCCGGGCGGCGGGCGTCGTGGTCGAAGTGCACGCCGGCCTGATGGAGCGTGGCCACTTCGGCGCCCGTGCGGGCATCGGACATGACATGGAAGAGCCGCAGCGACGACGTGCCGACGTGGAGCAGGCCGGAGCGGACGACGACCTGCGCGGCGGGCCGGAGCGCGCTCGCGGTGCCGAACTGGAACTCGAACGTCGAGAACCCGCGGCGTTGCTCGCGCATGTAGGACGGCGTCATGCCGAACGCGGCGAGCACGTGCGAGTTCGACGCGGAGAAGCGGTGGATGTAGGCGGCCAGGGCTGACGGTCCCGAGCCGCCGGCTTCCCACGGCCGGATGGTGTCGCGCGAGCTGTCGCGCAAACCCTCGACGCCCTTCGGCCGCGCCCGCCGCTCGCGCTCCGGGCCGTCCCACGCGACGCGGCGCGTCCCGATGCGCTCGCGGTCGGCGGCCGACAGCGACGCCGGCGAGCCATCGGGGCGCACGATCCGCAGCGCCTGCTCGACGGTCGTCGTGACTGCGCCGGTCCCGGTGTCGATCACCTTGTGGCCGGCCACGAAGCCGTCGGCCTCGACGGCGATCGGCGCGCTGACCACGTGCATGATGTCGCCCGCCCTCAGCTCGCGCGTGTACCGCACGTAGCAGTCCGCCGTGATCCACGTCCGCGCGTCCCACTCCGAGGGCAGGCCCAGCGAGTCGAGCAGCGCGAGCGTCGCGTCGCCGAGACGCGCGAAGTAGTAGGCGACCGTCAGGTGGTCGTTGTGATCGACCTCCCACTGGTAGACGACGCCGCGATAGGTCTCGAGGCCGGTGTTCACGGGACGCGATTATATAATCGCCGCGCCATGGAGATGCCGCGGAGCCGGACCCTGCCCGACCTGCTGGACGAGATGGCGACGCGTCATCCCGGGCGCGAGGCCGTGGTGGGCACGAGCGGTCGACTGACCTACGGGCAGTGGCGGGCCCAGGCGCGCGACCTCGCCCGCGGGCTCCATCGTCTCGGCGTCCGCCGCGGCGACAAGGTCGCCCTCCTCATGCCGAATCGCACCGAGTGGCTGGTCGTCGACTTCGCGGTGACGCTGCTCGGCGCCACGCTGGTGCCCATCAGCACGTGGTCGCGCCCGCGCGAGCTCGAGTACGTGCTGAACCACTGCGATGCCAGCACGCTCGTCACGGTCGATCGCTTTCTCGGCCAGGACTACCTGGCCACGCTCGCGAAGATGGCGCCGGGCTCCGCGCGGCTGCCCCGGCTCCGCGGCGTGGTGGCGCTGGGCGGCGAGCGCCGGCCCGGACTCACGCTGTTCGAGGACCTCGCCGACCTCGGCCGTGACGTGACCGACGCCGAGATCGACGCCGGGCAGCGCGCGCTGACGCCCGAGGACATCGCGTACATCCTCTACACGTCGGGGACCACGTCCACGCCCAAGGGCGTCCAGCTCCAGCACCGCGGCCTCATCGAGAATATGTGGAACATCGGCGAGCGCCAGCACCTGACCGCCGACGACCGCATGTGGATGGGCATCTCGCTCTTCTGGGGCTTCGGCTGCGAGAACGCGCTGCTGGCCGTCATGACCCACGGCGGCGCGGTGGTGCTCCAGGAACAGTTCGAGGCCGGCGAGGCACTGGCCCTGATCGAGCGCGAGCGCTGCAGCGTCTACTACGGCACGCCGAACATCGCGCTCGCGTTGTGGGAGCATCCCGACCGCGCGCATCGCGATCTTCGCTCGCTCCGCACGGGCGCGGCCATCGGCTCGCCGCAGGCCATGCGGATGGTGATGGAGGTCGGCGCGCGCGAGATCTGCAACGTGTACGGCCTCACCGAGTGTTACGGCAACTGCGCGGTCACCGATGCCCACGATACGGTCGACGTCCGGCTTCACACCGTGGGCCGTCCGCTCCCGGGGATGGACGTGCGCGTCGTCGATCCCGAGACGCGCCGTGAGCTTCCGCCCGGCGAGGTCGGCGAGATCGTCATCCGGGGCTACATGACGCCCGGGTACTACAAGGATCCCCAGAAGAACGCCGAGGCCTTCGACGCCGACGGCTTCTTCCGGAGCGGAGACTTCGGGACGTTCGATGATGACGGCCGGCTCCGCTTTCGCGGCCGCCTCAAGGAGATGGTCAAGACGGGCGGCATCAACGTCGCGCCCCTCGAGGTGGAAGAGGTGCTGGCCAGCCATCCGGTCGTCGAGCAGGTCTACGTGATCGGCCTGCCCGACCCGCGCCGCGAGGAGGTCCTGGCCGCCGTCGTGGTGCTCAAGGAGGGCGGCGACGTCTCGGCCGAGGCGCTGCGCGTCTTCTGTCGCGAGCGGCTGGCCGCCTTCAAGGTGCCGCACGTCTTTCGCTTCGCCAAGCGCGCGGAGCTGCCCGTCACCGCCACCGGCAAGGTGCAGAAGGTGAAGCTCCGCGACTTGCTCACGTGATGACGATCCGCGACCGCACCGCCATCATCGGCGTCGGCACCAGCCGCTTCTCGAAGGCGCCCACCGAGACGCCCATGCGGCTGGCCGCCCAGGCGTTCAAGAGCGCGCTCGCCGACGGCGGCGTCAGCCGCGATGAGGTGGATGGTCTCGTCATCAACATCGGCTGGCCGCTTGGCGTGGACTACGACCGCTTCGCCGAGGCCCTCGGATTACGCATCCGATTCGCCGACCAGAGCTGGACGCACGGGCGCTTCGTCGGGCCCACGCTGCAGCACGCGGCCATGGCCGTCGCGACGGGGCTGGCGCGCTGCGTGGCCTGCGTGTGCGGCGTGAGCTTCATCCAGGAGCGCGGCCTGCTGGGCGGGCCGGGCGACTTCGAGGGCACGCGCGAGGAAGGTGGCACCCACGAGGAGAACCCCGTATACGGGCTGACCGCGCCCGCGGCGGGAGCGGCGCTCTCGGTCCAGCGCTACTTCGCGCTCTACGGCGCGACGAGCGCCGAGCTCGGCGCCGTCCCGATTGCGTTTCGCAAGCACGCCGCGCTCAATCCTGCCGCCATCATGCGATCGCCGCTCACGCTCGAGGACCACCAGGCATCCCGGTTCGTCGTCGAGCCGCTGCACCTCTTCGACTGCTGCCTGGTCTCCGACGGAGCCGCCGTGGTGCTCGTCACCAGCGCCGAGCGGGCGCGCGACGGCGCCCGGACGCCGGTGTTCATCGCCGGCATGCAGGGAATGCGCGCCGGCCCCGACGAGTTCCTCTTCGCCACGCCCGGGCTCGGCATCGGCCAGCAGCGCGAGTTCCGCTACACGCCGACGGAGGAGCAGCTCTCCGTCTATCGCATGGCCGGCGTGACGCAGAAGGACGTCGACGCGCTCTACACCTACGACGCGTTCTCGCCGCTCGTGTGGTTCGTGCTCGAGCGCTTCGGCTTCTGCGGCCTCGGCGAGGCGGCCGCGTGGACGCAGAAGGGTCGGATCGAGCTTCACGGCGAGCTGCCCATGAACACGTCGGGCGGTCTGCTCTCGGAGGCCCACGTGTCGGGCTGGAACTCGATCGCCGAGATCGTCCGCCAGCTCCGCGGCGACTGTGGCGAGCGCCAGGTGCGCGGCGCGCGCGTCATGCAGTGGGCCACGGCGTGGGGCGACTCCACGATCTTTCATTCATGATGGCCGACGACTGATGACGGCCTACGGCAAGCCGCTGCCGCGGATCACCCCCGACAACCGCCCCTTCTGGGACGCGACGCGGCGCCACGAGCTGGCGCTCCAGCGCTGCGCGGAATGCCGTCGCTTCCGGTATCCGCCGGCGCCCGTCTGTACGGAGTGCCTGTCGGAGCGCGTGGAGTGGGTGGCCGTCAGCGGGCGCGGCACCGTGTCCACCTTCGTCGTCTTCCACCACCGCTACTTTCCCTCGTTTGCCGCCGACCTCCCCTACAACGTGGTGCAGGTGCAGCTCGACGAGGGTCCGCGGCTCACGGCGAACCTCGTGAACGTCCCGAACGCCGAGATTACAATCGGCATGCGCGTCGAGGTCGTCTTCGACGACGTGACGCCCGAGGTCAGCCTGCCCCGCTTTCGTCGGGCCACCACGTGAGAGGAATCGAGGCCCATGCCAAATCTCGATAGCTATCGCACGATCCTGGCCGGCTCGGTGGTCTTCAAGGGCCTGACCGCTCCCGATCTCGATGCGGTGCTGTCGGCGGCGGAGCTCCTGCCTCGCAAGCCGAAGGACCTGATCCTGTCCGAGGGCAGCCCGACCGACGGCCTCTACGTGGTCCTCGAGGGCGAGGTCGAGGTCTTCCTGCCGGAGCGAGCGGGCAGCGGCGCCCATCGGCCCAGTCGCATCCGCCTCAACCGCCTGGGCCCGGGACGCTGTCTCGGCGAGTACGGCGTGATCGACGATCAACCGAGCTCGGCGTCGGCGGAAGCTCTGACGCCCGCGAAGCTCTGCTTCCTGTCCAAGGCGGAGTTCCGCCGGCTCGTCGAGCGGCACGATCGCCTCGGCCGGATCGTCTACGCCAACCTGCTCCGCTATCTCGTCAGCCGGCTGCGCGGCAAGGACAAGGAGCTCGATATCTTTCTTCTCGCCGAGAAGTGACGGTGTCCCGAGGGAGTCTCCAATGAAGATGCTCAGTGTGCTCGTCATCTCGTTCCTCATCGGTGCGTTCGCCGGCTGCGCGTCGTCAGAAATCACCCAGGGCGCTTCGCGGGGCCATGAGCTCTACCCCCTCACGCCGGGCGGCGATCAGTACTTCGCGGTCGACTGGCAGCCGGGAGAGCGAAAGGGCCGGCCCGTGCTGACAGGCACGCTGACCAATCGGTACGGTGCCACCGCGGTTCGCGTTCAACTGCTCGTCGAGGCTCTCGACGACAGCGACAACGTGAAAAGCCAGAAGGTCGTATGGCTCGGAGACAGCATCGCGCCCTTCAGTTATACGTACTTCGAGATACCGGTGGAGAAATCGCCGAAGTATCGCGTGAGGCCCTTCGCCTTCGACTGGCGAGGGCGGGCCGGTCCATGAAACGTCATGATTCCGTCATGAAGCCGTAACGCTCACGCCGCATGCTCCGCCGCGAAATCCCGCGACGTGGAGGTGGCCGGTGATCGAGCTGTTTGGCGTCGGAGCTCACACGGAAACCGGAGCGTGGCTGTTCCGCCGGGTCACGGCCGGCTTCGAGAGGGGCGAGGTGACCTTCGTCATGTCGTCCGACCGGGCCGCACGGGTCGGGCTGCTCGACGTGGCCGCAGCGGCGTCCATTGCGACCGAGGGGCGGGCCTGGATCACCGGCGCCCCGGTCATGCGCGAGACGAGGAAAGCGATCGCCCGCCGCGTGGGAAACGTCCGCCTCGACAGCCCACCAGCCGCTCGGACCTCGGTGCTCTCAGCCGTCCTGCCACGGGATCACTGGGGCCTGCGCCGGTTGTTCACGCGCGGCCGATCGGTCATCGAGCGTGACGTCGCGCTGGCGACGCTCGAGCGCGTCGGTCTCGGTCCGTGCGCGCTCGATGCGGTTGCCACGCTCGACGAGTGGCGACGCCGTCGCCTCGCCGTCGCGCGCGCCCTGCTCCCGCGCCCTGACCACCTGATCTGCCGGGACGTCGACGAGGGCCGCTCGCTGTCCGAGGCCGGTGATGTGCTCGGTGTCCTGCGCGCGCTCGCTCGCAGCGAGCGACTCCCGGTCCTGGTCAGCGCTGTCGACTGGCGGCTCGCTCCGCTCTACGCCGATCGGGTGCTGATTCTGTCACTCGGCACCCTGGCCTTCGATGGGCCACCGAGCTTGGCCGTGCGCGCTCGGCAGCCGGTCGAGGAGGTCGAGGTCGAGCTGGCGCGAGCGAGCTGACCGACTATCCGAGGTACGCTCGGCGCACGCGCTCGTCGGTCAGGAGCTCCGCCGCGCGCCCCGAGATCGTGAGCCGCCCGGCTTCCAGCACGTACGCGCGGTCGGCGATCTGAAGCGCCAGGCTCGCATTCTGCTCGACGAGCAGGATGGTCACGCCGGCCTGGTGCAGCTCGCGAATGATGTCGAAGATCCCACGGACGATCAGCGGCGCCAGCCCCAGCGAGGGCTCGTCCAGCAGGAGCAGCCGGGGACGACTCATCAGCGCGCGGGCGATCGCGAGCATCTGCTGCTCGCCGCCGGAGAGCGTGCCGGCGAGCTGCCGGCGGCGCTCGGCCAGACGCGGGAAACGGGCGAACTGCCGCTCCACGTCGGCCTGGATCTCCGCGCCGTCGGAGCGCGTGTACGCCCCGAGCACCAGGTTGTCGAGGACGGTCTGGCGCGCCAGCATGCGGCGGCCCTCGGGGACTTGCGCGATGCCCAGGCGGACGGCATCGCTCGGCCGCACGCCGCTGATGTCGCGGCCGTCGAAGGCGATGCGCCCCCGGTAGATCGGGACGATGCGCGAGATCGAGCGCAGCGTGGTGCTCTTGCCGGCGCCGTTGGCGCCGATGAGCGTGACGACCTCGCCGGCGCGGACCTCGAGGCTCACGTGCTCGAGGGCCTGGACGCGGCCGTAGTGGATCGACAGGTCCTCGAGCGCCAGCAACGGCGCCGACGGGCCGGCGGACGTCATACTTCGTCGCCCAGATAGGCTTCGATCACCGCGGCGTCACGCTGGACGTTCGCGGGCGCGCCCAGCGCGATGAGCTCGCCGAAGTTCAGCACCGCGATGCGATCGCAGAGGTCCATGACGAGCGGCACGTGGTGCTCGATCAAGAGGATGGTGAGGCCGAGGCGCGTGCGAATGCCACGAATGAGCCCGCCCAGGCTCCGCTTCTCCCCGCTATTCATGCCGGCGGCGGGCTCGTCGAGCAGAAGCAGCTCGGGCTCCAGCGCCAGGGCGCGCGCGATCTCGAGCCGGCGCTGGTCGCCGTAGGCGAAGTTGCGGGCCCGCTCGTCGGGACGGTCGGCGAGGCCGACCAGCTCGAGCAGCGCCAGGGCCCGGCGCCGCGTCTCGCGCTCCTCGGCGCGCGCCGAGGGCAGCCCGATCACGCCGCCCACGAGGCCGCTCGTCGTCCGCACGTGACGCGCGATCATCACGTTCTGGAGCGCCGAGAGCTCGCCGAACAGACGCACGTTCTGAAACGTGCGCGCGATGCCGAGGCCGGCGATGCGGTGGGGCCGCAGGCCCGTGATGTCACGGCCCTGATACCGGAGCCGGCCGGCGGTGGGCGCGCTGAGGCCCGTGATGAGATTGAACAGCGTCGTCTTGCCGGCGCCGTTGGGCCCGATCAGGCCGAAGAGCTCGCCGCGCTGCACGGAGAACGACACGCGGCTCACCGCCATGACCCCGCCGAAGCTGCAGGTGAGCGCCTCCACCGACAGCATGTCGGTTGCCCGCGCCGACCCGTTGTCCGACGGCGCGCTCACACCCTGCCTGTGCGACGGCCGAGGCCCAGGCGCCCGAGGAGCCCCGGCGTGATCAGCCCGTGCGGGAAGAAGACGGTGCCGAGCGCGATCAGCACGCCGAAGATGATGAGCCGGCCGTCACGCAGGAACTGGGCGAACCAGGGCGGCAGCCCACCGACGTCGGCGACGCCGCGCAGCGCCTCGGGCAGCGCGGTGAGCACCAGGCCGCCCACGACCGGGCCGACGAACGTCCGGGAGCCGCCCACCAGCACGAAGGCCATGAGGTTCACGCTGGTGTCGAAGGTCCCCTGCCGTGAGTTCCAGGTGTTGATGAAGTGCGCGCTGATGGCGCCGACGGCGCCGGCGAGCACGGCGCTGGCCGTGAAGGCGAGGACCTTGTGATAGGTCGGATCCACTCCCATCGCGGCGGCGGCCAGCTCGTCCTCGCGCAGCGCGATCAGCGCGCGTCCCGTCCGAGTCCGCTCCAGTCGCGCGACGAACAGCATGGAAAGCAGCAGCAGGGGGATCGCGAGCCACATGTACTGAAGCTGGCTCCCGAAAGGCTGCGGGATGCCGAAGATCCCGATGGCGCCACCGGTCACGTCCAGGTTGAGCGCCACCACGCCCAGGATCTGAACGAACGCAATGGTGGCCAGCGCGAGAAAGATGCCGCGCAAGCGGAGCGCCGGCAGGCCCACGGCGATGCCCAGGATGCCCGACACGACCGCGGCCACGGCCATCTCGATCAGCACCAGCGAGACGGGATAGAGCCCGGGTGCGGGATGAAAGACCTTGGTGGACAGGATCGCGGCGACGTAACCGCCGAGCGCGTAGAACCCCGGGCTCGCGACCGAGAGCTGCCCGGCCATGAGCGGCAGGTAGAGCGTGAGGGCCAGGACCGCGGCGAGGACCATCGAGACGAGGAGGAAATCGTAGGTCGCGAGGAAGGTGGCCAACCGAGGCCTTACACTTTCTGGACCTGAGCGCGGCCGAGCAAGCCCTGGGGGCGGACGAGGAGCACGAGGAAGAGCAGCGCGAACGGCACCGCCTCGCGGTAGGCGATGTACTGCGCCGGCACGAACGCCTCGGCGAGCCCGATGACGAGGCCGCCCACCACCGCGCCCGGGATGTCGCCGAGCCCGCCGAGCACGATCACGGCCAGGCCCTTGAGCCCGAAGGCGATCCCGAAGTACGGGCCCGCGATGCCGACGCTGAGCCCGATGAGCGTGCCCGTCACGCCGCCCAGGAAGCCGCTGATGACGAAGGTCAGCAAGATGAGCCGGTCGGTGTCGATCCCGAGCAGGCTGGAGGTCGTCGTGTCCTCGGCCACGGCTCGCAGCGCCTTGCCCGTGCGGGTCGCGTTCATGAGGTAGGTGAGCAGCACCAGCATCACGATCGACACGCCGAAGATGACGACCTGGACCGTGCGGACGAGCACCGGCTGACCGGCCGTGCCGAAGTTCACCGCGCTGGGCAGCTCGCTCAGCGGATCGGGAAAGGAATACGGCTCGGCCCCGAAGAGATACTGGGTGACGTTCACGAGCGCGACGGCGACGCCGAGACTCGACACGAGCGTGAGCAGGGGATCGGCGCCGCGCGTGCGCAGGGGACGGAAGGCCAACCGCTCGACGATCACGCCGGAGACCGCGGCGACCAGCGAGCCACCGAGCAGGGCCAGCACGAAGGGCAGCCGGACCGGCAGCGTGGCGCCGGCCAGCAGCCCGTTGATGCCGAACTGCGACCCGGTGAGCGCGTACGTCGCGTACGCCCCGAGCGTGAAGATGGCCCCGTGGGTGAAGTTGATGATGCGCAGAACGGAAAAAATCAGCGTGTACCCCAGCGCGAAGATGGCGTACACGCTGCCGATCGCCAGCCCGTTCAGGACCTGCTGGAGAAAGAGCCTCCCGTTCACGCGGCCCCGGAGCCGGGGCTACTTCACGAACACGAAGGTGCCCTTGGTCCCGTCCGGCTCCATCTTGATCTGGGCCACATACGCCTGCTTCTGCACGATCTCACCGCCCATGCCCGGTCCCGTCGAGAACGAGATCTCCCCCAGCGGCGTGTCGTAGGTGCCGGCGATGAGCTGCTTGTTCAGCTCCACGCGCAGGGTGGCCAGGTCCATCTTGGCCAGCGGCGACTTCTTGTCGAGCGCGCGCAGGGCCTCCACGAACACCTGGATGCCGGCGAAGGCCTGGGCGCTGAACTGCGGCGGGTCCTTCTTCTGCTTGTCCTTGTACACGGACTTGAACTCGTCGTTGATCTTGCTCTTGTAGGCCGGGCTGTAGGCCTGCGCGATCAGGATGCCGTCGCACTTGGCCTTGCAGATCGGAAAGATCGCCGCCGTGTTCACGCCGTTGCCGCCGACGATGAGTCCCTTGTAGCCGAGGTCGCGCAGCTGCTTGACGAGGTTGGCGCCGTCCACCTGCAGGCCGGAGATGATCACGAGGTCCGGATTGACGTTGAGGACGTTCGTCACCTGCGCGGTAAAGTCCGTGTCGGTGGTCTGGAAGGTCTGCACCGTGGCCAGATCCAGCTTGAGATCCTTCACGGTCTGCTGAAAGGTCTCGGTCTCCGACTTGTTGAAGGCGTCGTTCTGCGCGTACAGCACCGCGACCTTCTTGAGGTTCTTGTTGATCTCCATCGCGGCCTTGACGGCGTTGGGGGCCACGATGGCCACGGGCGATGACACGCGCGAGACGAACTCGCCGATCTGCGGGATACCCTTGGCGGTGTTGGAGGGACCGATGACCGGGACCTTGGCGCGGACGGCGAACGGGTCCGCGGCGAACGCCTGCTGGGACAGGCTCGGCCCCATGATGCCCACGACCTTGGCCACGTTGATCAGGTTCTGGAAGGCGTTGATGGCCGTCGGCTCGTCGCTGCCGCCGTCCTGGAACACGAGCTTGATGGGCCGGCCGTTCACGCCGCCGTGCTTGTTGAAATACTCCTCGGCGATCTGAGCACCGAGCACCTGTTCCTGGCCCGCCAGGGCCACCGGGCCCGTCTGCGCAACCGAGACGCCGATCGGAATCGGATCCGCGGCGTGACCCACCAGGGCGCCACTCACGACGGCGCCAGCCATCACGGCGACGAGAGCGACCATCACGGCAAACGACGCGAAGTGACGGCTCATCGGGCCCTCCTGATTGAAGTTGCGCGGCAGTCTAGCACGGGGCCGCCTGGACCCCCCCTCATGCTAAACGTTCCGCTGGGCGAGAAGGTTCAGGATCGCCGGCCGCCCCTCGCGCACCGCCGCCAGGCCGCGCTTGAGGGCCGCCGGCAGCTCGCCCGGGCTCTCCACCCGCTCACCGTAGCCGTCCACGGTTTTCGCCATCTCCTCGAAGCGTGGCGAGGGCGTCAGCTCGCTGAGCGGGAATCGTCCGCGTGCCTTCGCGGCGCCCGCGGGATGGACGGCCAGCGCGCCGAACTTCACCGCCTCCCACTGCTGGTTGTTGAAGATCACGGTCAGGAGCGGCAGACGGTGGGCGCGCTGGACGAACAGGCAGGACAGCGGCTCGCCGAAGAAGTACGCACCGTCGCCGACCGTGGCGATGACCGTCGTGTCGGGCCGGGCGAGCTTCACGCCGAGCGCTGCGCCCAGGCCGAAGCCGAGGCCGCTCGAATGCGGCGACCCGAAGTAGCTGCCGGGCCGCGTGAACGGAGCGAACCGGCGGTCCAGCGGATACTCGTTCACGACCGCCGTGGAATCGTCGACGATCTCGCCGATGCACCGCGACGCCCACGCGAAGCCCATCGTTGGTGCGCTCGCCTGCTTCACGGCGATCTCTTCCCAGGTCGCCTGACGCTTCCGGTGCTCGGCGGCCACGCGCTCGCGCCGGCGGGCCACCTTCTGAGGATCGGCGTGACGACGCACGGCCTCGGCGAGCAGCGGCAACGCGGCGGCCGGCGTGGCCGCGATCGGCACGTCGCAGGGATAGCTCCGCATCGGATAGCGCGAGAAGAAGGGATCGACGCCGAGGTGGATGATCGTGGCACCGGGCGCCGGCTTGGCGAGCGCGGGATACCACGGGACGTCGGCCTCGATCACGAGGATGGCATCGGCCTCGCCGACCGAGGGATTCGTCGTCCCCGACTGGTTGTAGCCGAGATGCAGATCGTGCCGGTGCGAGAAGTTCATGTAGATCGGATCCGCCTCGACGACGGCGATCCCGCCCGCCTCGGCCAGCTCGACGAGGCCGGCGACGGCGCGGGCATCGATGCCGGCCGCCGAGACGAGGACCAACGGGGACTCGGCACGCGCGAGTGTGCGGGCGGCCTCGTCGATCCGCACGGGATCAGGGAAGCGCTCGCTTCGAGACTCGCGCCGCGACGGTGACGTGATGGTCATCGGCCCGGGGCGAGCGGCCAGGACTTCGCGGGGCAGCGTGAGGTACACGGGGCCTCGCGGCTCGGCGTGCATCAGCTCGAACGCGCGGTCCACGACCGACTCGAGCTGCACCGGCGTCCGCAGCTCGTAGTCCCACTTGACGTACTCGCGCAGCATCGCGGCCTGGTCGAAGCTTTCCTGGGCCCAGTGGATGTGAAGGTCGCGCGCGCCCGGCAGGCCCTCCTCGGTGATCGGCGTCCTCCCGGCGGACATCAAGATCGGGACGTTCGCCCTCGAGGCGCTGATAATCGCCGTCGACGCGTTCCCGGTGCCGACGTTGACGTGGACCATCACGGCGGCCGGCCGTCCACCCGCCGCGTAATAGCCGTGGGCCATCGACACGGCGACGAACTCGTGCGGCACGACGAGCGGGCGCGGCGCGCGGCCACTCTCGGTCTCGAAGCGCGCGAACGCCTCCACGAGCGACGCGAAATCGGTGCCGGCGTTGCCGAGGAACACGTCGATGCCGCGGTCCTTCAGCAGCTCGAGGTAGGCCTCCGCCGTCGTCTCCGCCTCGAGTCTTCGAGAGCCCATGAACGAACCTCCTGTGGTTGGAACGCCTTACGGCAGGAGCACGACGCGGCCCGAGAGCTTCCGGTCGACCATGAGACGGTGCACGCGGGGCGCCTCGTCCAGCGGAAAGCGCTCGGTGACGATCGGGCGGAGCTTGCGCTGCCGCACCAGCTCGATGACGTCGGCGAGCTGGGCGCGTGAGGTGCTGGTGGTGCTGAGCAGGCTCACGCCCTTCAGAAAGAGCCGCGCGGTGTTGAAGGTCACCGTGTCGCCGGTCAGCTCACCAACGAGGACATAGCGCGCGCCGCGCGCCGTGGCCCGCAACGCTTCCTGGAACACGGGAGCACCGACGTTGTCGCACACGACGTCGACGCCTTCGCCCCGGGCGACGCGCCGGACCTCCTCGGCGAACTTGCCGTCGCGCGCGATCACGACCTCGTCGGCACCGGCCTCGCGGATCAGCTTGGCCTTCTCGGGCGACGTGGTCTGAGCGATGACGGTGGCCCCGCACAGCCTGGCCATCTGCACGGCGTGGACGCCCAGGCCTCCACCGGCGCCGGTGACCAGCACGTACTCGCCGGCCTGGGTCCGTCCGACGTCGCGGATGGCCGCCAGGACGGTGCCGATGGCGCACGAGAGGATCGCGCCCTCCTCGAAGTTGATCGCCGAGGGCAGGGGCAGGAGCGAGTCCTCCTGGATCTTGAACAGCTCGGCGTACGTCCCGTCGCGATCGTGGCCGAAGTACTTGCGCTCGGCGCAGAGCGACTCACGGTTGGTGCGGCAGAAGCGACAGAGGCCGCAGTTCTCCGTCCACTGCGTGCAGGCCACGCGGTCGCCCCGCTTCAGCGAGCGCACGGCGCTGCCGACCTCCTGCACGATGCCCGCGCCCTCGTGACCGAGGATCAGTGGGAAGGTGATGCCGCGCTTCATCACGCCGACGCGGATGAGATGGTCGTGGTAGCAGACGCCCGAGGCGTAGTTGCGGACGAGGACCTCGCGCGGTCCGAGCGTTGGCACCGCGACGTCCCGCGCGCGCATGACGTCGAAATCGCCCGGGTGATCGGTGACCATCGCTCGCATGGCGACGGTGAGTATACGCCGCCCGCGTTTTTAGGGCTCGTGGCCGCCGAGGGGTATTCTGGAACGAATGCTCGACCTCCGCCGGGCTGCCGCGATCATCTTCGCTCTGGTCGGCGTTCTTCCCCTGCTGCTGTTCGTCTTCTTCCTCTGGCACTTCGGTCTCGCCGCCCGCACCGAGGCGCAGATGGGCCTGTTCCTCGCGCTGGTGGTCGCGGTGCTCGGCTACGCGGTCTTCCATCGCATGGTGGCCCGCATCTCGTCGCTGGCGCGCGCGGTCGACGTCGCGGCGCCGGTGGACGCGACTGGGAGTCGAGCCGCCGCCGATCACGGGGCCGTCGCGGGGCTGGGCCCGGTGGTCGAGATCGGCGAGCTGGCCAACGCGTTCAGCCGGATGCTGGCCGACCTGCGCGCCTCCACCGAGCGCCTCGAAGATCTCGTGTTCAAGCTCGGCACCCTGAACGAGATGGTCGAGATGGCCTCGAAGATCCCCCACATCCAGGACCTGCTGGCCGACGTCCTGGAGCGGACGATGCGCGCGGTCCACGCGCGTATCGGCTCGATCATGCTCCTCGACCGCGACCGGCAGACGCTGAAGGTCGTGGCGGCCCGCGGCCATTCGACAGAAGTCCTGGGCGGGCCCGAGGTCCGTGTCGGCGAGGGCGTGTCCGGCAAGGCCGTGCAGCTCGGCGAGCCCGTGCTGGTGGAGAACATCGAGACCGATCCGAGGTTC
>Ga0209375_1000505_pt1 | contig 32844 bp, 30 predicted proteins | sample GraSoiAngelo_131_FD_185888 | JGI IMG/M metagenome (GOLD analysis project Ga0209375, IMG submission 185888) | Grasslands soil microbial communities from the Angelo Coastal Reserve, California, USA - 14_0929_02_30cm (SPAdes) (version 2) | ecosystem: Environmental > Terrestrial > Soil > Grasslands ...
GGCAACACCTACGCCGACTCCAATGCCGACTGCAACTCCGACAGTGACCCCAACACCAACACCTACAGTCACACCCACGGCGACCCCAACCGCTACACCAACGCCAATTCCGACTCCAACACCGACCGCACCAAGGGCACTACAGGAAACCAATGTGACTACCAGCAGCTTTATCGCGAACTGGAGAAGTGTAAGTGGTGCGACCGGTTACAGGTTGGATGTGTCCACCAACAAGTCTTTTAGCAGTTACGTACCCGGTTATCAGAATTTAGACGTTGGCAATACCACTAGCTATAATGTCACAGGGCTAAGCCCGAATACGACCTACTATTATCGGTTGCGCGCATATAACGGCAACGGCACGAGCCCGAGCTCCAATGTCATTAGGGTAAAGACGCGCAGACGCTAAGAACAGAGGGCGAAAACACGAATGGCCGGTTACCGCGACGACACGAACTCGTTGCGCGGCAAGCGTCGTCCCGGCCGGATAACAATCATCTGGCCGCACCAACTCGGATTTGTCTCGGTTCCGGAGAGCGACACCCACACTCACATCGACAGCAAGCGCCACGGCCACACCCACCGTGACTCCAACTCCAACAGTGACCGCGACGCCTAGTCCCAAGCCCCACCCGACTCCCCCGCCGCGTCCAACTCCGCAGGCTACACCACCGCCTCACCCTAGTCCGCCGCCGCCTTAATCAGCACGCCCAGGTGATCCGTTAAAATGTTGAAGTGTTGAAGCGGTTTGAGCGAAGGCGTGCGCTACTGGCGGAGCAGGCGTCGGCCCAACAGCGGTGCGAGGACGCACGCGCACTCCCAAGGCACTTCGTGCGAAATCGATGCGAGATGCTGACTTGTTTCGCCCAAGCTTTGGGAGTGCGACCGGCCGTCGCGTCGCTTTTGCGAGCAAACTGCACGATGTCCAAATCTCGGTGAATTTGCAGACGTCGTGTTGCTGGGGTTCTTTTCAATCGCCAATCATCAATCCGCCCGTCTTCGCCGAAGGCTACGGCGGGCAAGCAATCCGCAATCGTCACATGTCTCGTCATTACACATTACAACGCGCGCCGCGATCGACGTCGGTCCACATCGATTACGCAATGGAGCTGAACGAACAGCAGCTCGCTGCGGTGACGGCACCGCCGGGACCGCTTTTGGTCATCGCCGGCGCGGGCTCGGGTAAGACGCGGACGCTTACTTATCGCGTGGCGTATCTGCTCGAGAACGGGATCGATCCGCGCAACATCCTGCTGCTCACGTTCACAAACAAAGCCGCGCGCGAAATGCTCGGTCGCGTGGCGAATTTGCTGCCAATCGATGCCAGTGGGCTCTGGGGCGGAACGTTCCATTCAGTGGGAAACCGCATCTTGCGCCGGCACGGCACGGCGCTCGGTTACTCGAGCGGGTTTACGATCATGGACCGCGAAGACCAAAAGGATTTGATCGATGCTGTCGTAACCAGCGCAGGGATCGATCCGAAGGAGATTCGATTTCCGAAAGCCGATGTGCTCGCGGAAATCTTCAGCTTCGTCGTCAATACGGAAAAGCCGATGGAGGAATTACTTGCGGAAAAGTTTCCGTACTTCCTTCCGCTCCTCGAGAAGATTCAAGACGTTCGGGAACGCTACGAAAAAAAGAAAAAGGCGACCAACTCGATGGACTTCGACGACCTGCTGCAAAAAACCTTGTCCATGTTACAGCAGCACGAGCGAATCGTAGAAATTTATCGCCGGCAGTTCCAGTTCATTCTTGTCGATGAATACCAGGACACTAACAAAATCCAAGCTGATCTCGTTGATCTGCTCGCCCGCGACCACCGGAACGTCATGGTCGTGGGTGATGATGCGCAGTCGATCTATTCGTGGCGCGGCGCCAATTTCCAAAACATTCTCGAATTTCCGAAGCGTTATCCCGATGCGCAGGTGTTCAAGATTGAAATGAATTATCGCAGCGTCCCCGAAATTCTCGAAGTAGCGAACGCGGCCATCGCCGCAAACGTCCAGCAATTTCGAAAACACTTGAGCGCAACGCGCGAATCAAAAGCGCTGAAGCCGGCTTTGGTGGCGCTGAACGACAGCGCCGAGCAAGCACAGTTCGTCGCGCAGCGGATTCTCGAATTGCGTGATGAAAATGTCGATCTCAACGACATCGCTGTGCTTTATCGCGCACATTATCACGCGATCGAACTACAACTGGAGCTTTCCCGGCGTGGAATACCCTACCAAATCACCAGCGGCATCCGATTTTTCGAGCAGGCGCATATTAAAGATGTGACTGCATTTGTGCGCGTCGTAGTCAATCCCCGCGATGAAGTCGCTTTCAAACGGATGGTGAAATTGCTTCCAGGCATTGGCAATCGCACCGCTGAAAATCTTTGGCAAAGGTGGGAAAGCGGTCTCGCTGTAGCCGGGATCGGTGATCCCGGCCGGGAAAAAACGTCTGAGTCAGCCGGGGCCAACGCCCCCGGCTACAGCTTTGGCGAACGCCTCGTGGCCATGCCTGTTCCGGTGAAATCAAAGAAGGCGTGGGAACAACTCGCACATACGCTGGACGAAATCGCTCCGGCTGGTCAGCCCAGTATGCCATCGGAAATGATCACCTCCGTGGTCGAAGCCATCTACGATGATTATGCCAAAGCGAATTTTACAAACTACGAACTCCGCCGTGAAGATTTGAATCAGCTCGCGATCTTTGCGCGTCAGTTCAAAGACGTGCACGAATTTCTCTCCCAATTGGCGCTGATCAGCAACGTTGATGCCGAGGCCGCGCCAGGCCAAGTAATCGACAAAGAGGCCGTCAACCTTTCTTCGGTGCATCAGGCCAAGGGCCTTGAGTTTCACACTGTGTTCGTGATCTGGTTAACCGACGGGATGTTTCCCAGCAATCGCTCGCTCGATACGCGCGACGCGCTCGAGGAAGAACGGCGTCTGTTTTATGTGGCCATCACACGCGCGCGCGATGAGCTTTATCTCGCTTATCCGCAAATGCGCCTGAGCGGAGGATACAGCGACGTTTTCCAAAGGCCCTCGCGTTTTCTCCAGGAAATCCCAAATGAGCTCGTGGAAGATTGGCAAGTGAGTAGAAAATGACGAAGCCCGAATGACGAATAACGAAGGAAGACTCTGATGATCGCATGACGAGAACAACCGCAAAAATTTTTCGCCATTCGTGCTTCGTCATTCTTTCGTCGTTCGTCATTCGTCATTCGTCATTTTTCAGCAAGTGAACCTCACACCGGAAAAAAAGATAGCTGGTGTCCTCGTGCCTGTGTTTGCATTGCGCGGAGAGAACGATTTAGGTATCGGCGACATCGGCGCGTTGCGGGAGTTCATCGATTGGGCAGCCGAGATTGGATTCAAGCTCGTCCAGCTTCTGCCCATCAACGAAACCGGGACCGACAACAGTCCATACAACGCGATCAGCGCTATGGCGATCGAGCCGACGACGGTGCACCTGGCGCCAAACTCGCCGCAAGATCTAACGCGGGAAGATTTTGATGTCGTGTTAGCCGGTATCGACCTTCCAGTGCTCCGCAGCGGGTCAATCAAGTATCGCCAGGTGAAAAAATTGAAGCGACGAGTCCTTGAGAGAGCCTTCGCGAATTTCTCTGCCCGCGCCAGCGTGGATCGACAAACTGCTTTTCAGAGATTCTGCGAAGAAGAATCCATGTGGCTGCATGACTATGCATTGTTTCGGGTCTTAATGGAGGTGAATGACGATAGCCCGACGTGGAATCGCTGGCCGGCGCAATTTCAATCGATGGAACGAGCACGAAACTGGTTGAGCGATCTGCCCCAGGATCAACAGACGGTCATAAGGGATCGGCAAAATTTCTTCGGCTATGTGCAGTGGATCGCGTACCAGCACTGGCGCGAGATCAAATCGTATGCAGAATCGCGGGACATCGCGCTGATGGGCGATATTCCATTTGGTGTGAGTTATCATAGCGCCGATGTGTTCACGCGGCGGGATGAATTCATGTTGGAGTGGTCGGGCGGGGCGCCTCCAGAGCCGTATTTTAAGGATGATGCCTTTGTGCAAAAATGGGGTCAGAACTGGGGTATACCGGTTTATCGCTGGGAGAAAATGCGTGCAAACAAGTTCGCGTGGTGGCGCGAGCGCGTGCGCGCAGTCCGATCTATCTTTCATCTCTTTCGGATCGATCACGTGCTTGGGTTTTATCGTATCTATGCCTTTCCCTGGCGGCCGCGGAAGAACAACCATTTCCTCCCGCTCGATTGGAATCAGATGCTGGAACAAACCGGCGGCCGGGCGCCACATTTCATTCCGCGGGACGATCAGACACCAGAAAACTGCGAAGCAAATAAACGCGATGGCGAAGAGTATCTGCGCATTGTCTTGGAAGAGGCTGGCCCCACATGTGTGATCGGCGAAGACCTGGGCATGGTACCCGATTACATGCGCCCAGACCTGCACTCGTTAGGCATCGCCGGATTCAAAATCCCGCAATGGGAAGTGCGCGATGGCGCGATCACGCCGGGAAACAAATATGAACGGCTTTCGGTTGCGACGTATGCCACCCATGATCACAAGCCCGTCCGCGCATTATGGGAAGAAGTCTTCGAACATCCAACAGCTACTTCGGAACAATCGAGATTCGATCTGGCAAAGATCGCCGTCTTCGCCGGTTTCCAGCCAACCATCGACCAGATCCAGTTCGAAAAGGATTTCTATCCGGCGATCATGGAAGCGCTTTTCAAGAGCGAGTCGTGGCTTGCCATTGTCATGATCACCGATCTACTGGCGCGCAAATATCGCTTCAACGTCCCTGGAACAAAGGCGAACTTGAATTGGACACGGCGGATGCAGCGCTCGATTGCGCAGCTACGCTCCAGTCGCAAGGAGCGAGAGAGAATGAGCTTGATCCATGAGTTGCTGGTAAAAACCGGAAGGACGTAATCCGGATTGGGGAGCGAGGGCGCCATCGCCAGCGCGCGAGGCGCGCGCGCTCCCCACCCGCTTATCCGCTTTTTTCAATCGGCGCGCCGACCTTGTTGCCCCATTCGGTCCAGGAACCGTCATAGTTACGGACATTATTTAATCCCAAGAGATAGGTTAGCACGAACCAGGTGTGACTCGATCGTTCGCCGATGCGGCAATAAACAACTGTGTCCTTGTCGGGGCCGACTCCGCACTGATCAAAATAAATTTTGGCTAGTTCTGAAGCAGATTTGAACGTGGCGTCATCATTAGTAGCCGTTTTCCACGGCATGCTTTTTGCCCCGGGGATATGGCCGCCCCGCAACACGCCTTCCTGCGGATACTCCGGCATGTGCGTGATCTCGCCCTTGTATTCACCTGGCGAACGCACGTCGATTAGAGGTTTGCCGCTTTTGCTTTGCGCCAGCGCTTCATCGAAGAAAGCACGAATCTCTTTGTCGAATCGTTTCTTCGGCACCGGATAATTTGTCTTTGGATACTTGGGAACTTCGCGCGTCATGGGGCGGCCTTCGGCTTTCCATTTGTCCCGACCGCCATTGAGAATTTTCACCTTCTCATGTCCAAACAGCCGGAAAGCCCAGAGTGCGTAGCAGGCCCACCAGTTGGCTTTATCACCATAAAAAATGCAGGTCGTGTCTGGCGTGATCCCGTTACGACTGCAAAGCTCCGCAAATTTCTCAGGCGAGATATAATCACGGATCACCGGGTCCTGCAGATCAGCACGCCAGTCGATATGTACTGCGCCGGGAATGTGCCCGGTATCGTAAAGGAGCACGTCTTCGTTTGACTCAATGATCCGAATTCCTTCATCTTTGAGGTGTTGCTCAAGCCAATCGGTCTGCACCAGTGCTTCGGGATGCGCGTATTGCGTAGGATGCGTAGCCATAGGGACAAAAACTTCAGGCTGCTCTCACAGACCGGCAAGGGATTTTACAATCTGATCGCCGATAGACGCAGATAAGACGACTCGCCCATGATCGGGCGGCAGTTCCTACGTCCTAATGCTTCCTCGCTTGCAACAGCTTGATTGCGTCGCGCAACTCCGCGGCGCGTTCGTAAAGCTCCTTTGCAATCGCAGTTTGCATCTCGCGCTGCATGATCTCCAGTTTGGAAAGCGGGCGCTTTGCTTTCACTTCCTCAAGCCATTCCTCGAGAAATGCGATCTCGGAGCTCTTCGATACCAGTTCCGGAAAGTTTGACTGTTGCAAGAATTCCGTGATCGCATCACGGCCGTGCTCAATTTCGCCTATGGCTTCGGCAAATTTGCCCTGCCCAAGCAAAATAGACGCCTTGGCGCGCGTGTTCATCATGAGCACGTAAGGCCGGAACTGTTGGAGGCTCCAGGAAAATTCCTCGCGATCCGTGTGCTCGGAAACAAACGTGAAAAGATCCAGATTGCGCTGCGTATCGCGGACTACGCCTTCGAAATCATTGATCTGAAACAGGCTTAGATAACGATGATAATATTGGATGCCTTCCTGTTGAAGCTCTGCGCATTGTTCAGGCGTAAGCTCGTAGGTTTCGCCTTTCGCCGCCGTGCGGGTCGCCCGCTTTTGATGGTATTCCAAAAGCGACTCACAATTATGCGGCCGGCGGCCGTCCGGCCGGCCAGCCACTTCCATTTGTAATACGCCCAGGTCCACCCGCAGCTGCAATTTCTCGCGCCCATCGAGCCCGGCGATCTTACGGACTTTGATATTGCCGTTCTCGTGCGGCCAATCTCTCAGGATGGTATTGAGATCCAAGCTCATCGGTAACCAAACATCGAACACTTAACGTTGCCTTGTCAATAATATCGCGAGTGCGCTTCCTGTTAGACGTAGCCGCCTGATCGCGAACGCCTTCAGAGTTCCGACCGCAAATCATCGGTTTTGCAGACGACGCGCCTGCATCTACAGTGTGGAAAATGGAAGACGCGATCGAGTCGTTTATCCGTTTCCTCGCCATCGAGCGTGGCCTTTCTGAAAATTATCAGCTCTCCACCCAAAGGTCATTGAGCGAATTCACGCGGTGGTGTGCCGCCAGGAAAAAAATCGAAGATCCGCGCTCGGTGACCTTGCCGGCTATCAGCGAATATCTTGCAGATCGCAAGCGCGCTGGCCTCTCCGCTTCCTCGATCAAACTCATCGTAGTCGCGTTGAAGATTTTTTTCCGGTTCCTGGTCGCTCAAGGCAAGCTTCAGCGCGATCCGGCTGAAGCGCTGACACTCCCGCGAATCGAGCGGTATCTCCCGGAAACGCTGAACGAATTGCAAATCGAGCAGTTCCTGGAAAGGATCGACACGAATGCTGTTCACGGATTGCGCGATCGAGCGATGATTGAGCTACTTTACGCCAGCGGTCTGCGTATTTCTGAGCTTGCAAACGCGCGTCTTGAGAATTTCAACTTCGAAGAGCGAGTCGTGCGCGTGACTGGTAAGGGCAACAAGACCCGCGTTGTGCCCGTAGGTCGCAAGGCGTGCGGAGCGCTGGCGGCGTACTTGTCCACCGAGCGGCCGAAACTCGTAAAGCGCCGTAGCAGCAGCGAGATTTTTCTTTCGGAGCGCGGCACCAAACTAACCACAGCGCGTATCTGGCAGATCGTGAAGGAACATGCGCGCCGCGCCGGACTCGAACAGAACGTTTATCCGCATCTTCTGCGACACAGCTTCGCGACGCATCTCCTGGGGAACGGCGCAGATCTGCGCATCATCCAGGAAATGCTCGGCCATGCTGACATTTCAACTACGCAAGTATATACGCACGTCGACCAACAGCGATTGAAAGCTGTGCATCGCCAATTTCATCCAAGGGCGTAACTAGAGCGATACCGGATTCTCGCCCTGGATCCCCAAGCAGTTTGCGTTTGATCCAGTATCAAGCATCGAGTATCCAGCATCGGCCGCTTTGAGACGGTCGTAATTATGAGGCGAATTCTGTTGTTGATCATCGCGGTCACCGTTGCCGCATACGCTGGTTGGTACTACTGGAATTTTTCCCAACGAATTTCGAGCGCTCCTGTTGCCGGGCTTCTGCCCCGTGACACAATTTTCTTGGCGCACATGCCCGACTTTAACCGGACGCAGAACGAGTGGTATCAATCGGATATTTATCAGCTGTACCGCGAACCAGCTGTGCAGGATTTTTTGCGCAAGCCACTCGGCAACGTGCAAAAACAAAACCCGGTCTCTCAGACGTTGCAGGAGATGGAACAGCTCGACCCAAAGAACGTCTTCTTCGCCTTGACGTCGATAAGCGATAGCGCTCCAAGCGTTGTGGGCGGCCTTCGTTTTCGAGGGACCCAAGAGGCGGCCGAGCGGGTCATCGGCAAATGGCGCGCTATGCTTTTGGATCAGCGTCCGGGAACGAAGGGGGAGAAACTTCAATATCAAGGCCATGAAATCGACGTGGCCAAGGCGACTCCATTTACTCTGGCAACAACGTATGATCGCCCATGGTTTTTCGCGGCAACAAACGTGGCAGAATTAAAGGCATTACTCGATCGCGTCGACCGTCGCGCGAAAAGTTCAGGGGAAACTCTCGAAAATGACGAAGCATATCGTACGGCCATCTCGCATCGGCCATCGAATTACGCAGTGTCTTTCTATCTCCAGCCCAAGGCATTTTCTGAGCGGCTTGCTGCGTTGCGTGCTGCTGTGCAATCAAGCCCGACTCCCGGCGAAACCACGATGCTTGAAAAAATGCGGTGCATTGCGGGTTCGACGCGATTCGAGAACGGAAAAGTACGTGATGTGCTTTTTCTTGGAATGTCAAAGCTCGAGAATAAGGCCACACTCAGCCGCTCCTCGCTAACGCTTGGAACAAAGGAGACGTTTTTTTATCTGGCGCTGCTGCTCAATCTCGGAGAAAAGATGGAAACACTAAACCAGGCCGCTACGCTGGGTGGCGCGGTGCAGAAAGCTTTCCAGGGTTTCGCCATTAGCGGGATTGCAGCCGATGATTGGAAAGCTGCATTCGGCCTCGAGCTGGGAGCGCTAGCAGATTGGCCATCCAGTGCGCATTGGCCATCTTTACTTCTGACTCTGCCGGTGCTGGACATGGCCAAGGCGAATAAGATCATCGAGGCGTTTACACGGGCCGATGAAGGGGCAATTTGGACCCAAACAGAGAAGGACGGTGTCCGCTATTTTTCGAAGCAGTCGGCAGCAACACTCGTCGCAATTACTCCAACCATCGCATTATCTGATCGGATTCTTATCGCCGGTTTCAATCCCGTATCAGTCGAAGAGGCGGTGAAGCGCAGTGGTGGTAGCTCGTCGGAGCTCCTCGATTCGCAAACTTACAAAGCAGCTGAGCGACTGCTACCAGCGCCGACGAATTTTTTTTCATACGTCGATACAGCGCTGTTGTACTCGCGGCTTGATGCTTCGCTTCGACCAATGTTGCTAATGGCGGCGGCTTTCATGCCGGCAATAACTCGCTCCGTTGATCTGGGCAAGATGCCATCGCCCGAGGTGATTACAAAGCACCTGAGTCCGATTGTCTCCTCGCAAAGATATTACCGTGATGGCTATGTGGCGGAGTCGCTCGGACCAATCACGTTGGACCAAGCGGCTATAGGCCTCGCCATCCTGAGCAGCGTCGGCACGGCGGCACGACAACAAGCCGTCACAGGCTTGGGTGGTTGGGCGCCTTCTTCGACAGCCACGCCGCAGCCGCCGATGAGCAGCCCCTCCGCCACGCCGTAGGTGGGAAAGAATTGCTCGGCTGGAGAGCTGCGCCATTTCGGAACTCTTTTAAGTTTTAGCCACGGGAGAACAAAGAAAAGTGCTGCAGTTTGGCAAAAACCTGCTATCTTTCTCGCCTTATGGCTATTCTAAAGAAAAATGCATTCTCCCGTCGCGTTCCTGATCTGGTAACTGAGGAGCTGGTAGCTGTCCTCTCACGGCGTTCGTCGTTCGAATTTAAGCAGTTGTTCGACATCGTGCACGAGAATCTTCGGGCCCGGAACGCTGCCAGCGGTGGCGAGGAAATGCTGCGCTTGCGAGCCTATGAGAAATTGCAAAATCTCGTGGCGCGCGGAGCGGTCAAGAAGAACGGCAAGAAATACAAGGGGTTGCCTTCGGCTTTGGCCAACGCAATTGCCCAGCAGAATGGCCATCTTGCTGGCGTAAAATAACGGAACGCTCCTGAATCTAGGAAATTCCGGATGCCAGGCGAATATTTGCCGGTTCTCCTGCAAATCCTCGTAGCTATCCTCTTCGCCGCTTCCGCGTTGATTGTCAGTGTGCTGGTAGGCAAAAGCGGAAAACGTACGCCCGCCAAGGATATCCCGTATGAATGCGGCATGATCCCCCAGGGTGAACGCCAGCCGCGCTTCAGCGTGAAGTTTTATGTTGTGGCAATGCTTTTTATCCTATTCGACATCGAGATCGTGTTCATGTACCCGTGGGCAGTCGTGTACCGCGACGCAATCAGGCAGAGCAGCATCATTTTCTGGAGCATGCTCAGCTTCATCACGATTCTGATGGTGGGCTACGCTTACGCGGTCAAAAAAGGCGCCTTGGATTTTAAAAGATAGGGCGGTCAGACGTTACTCCCGGAGATGCCCGCGGCGGCGCTCCTATGCGAACGCTATTCGATCGATTTCCCAGATTTGCTCTCCCGCACCTGGTTGTTGAACGCTCCGCTGCTCCTGGCTGGCGCAGTCGGTTGTTGCCTTAGGTTATATGATGGGAAGCGATGAGGAGCTTCAGACAGATCGTTTCTTTCCTAAGAGAGGATTGGATCGTCGTCGGTTGGGTAATGGCTATGAAGCTACTCCTGTTCTATTTCGGCGCGACGAGCTACGCAGTGTTATGGGATAAGGCTTGCTTGGCAGAAACCGCTTTTGCGCCGGCGTCCTCACGGTCTGGTCGCTATTGCTTTTCGCGTTGTTTGCCGTGCTATTTGCCGGTGGTGAATGGGCATTCTGAGATTCCGAATGAAACCTCTCGGAGCGGATAACGATCCATATCCCTTTGAGCCGCCAAAGGAGGGATGCGCAGTGGTAAGAACTCCTGCAGCGGTAGCCGGTTTAACGAAGCAAGCTTCTGATCACACCCCCCGATTTTTGCCGCTCGTCCTCCTGCTGAGCGTCCTTCTTTGGGTCCTCACCACAACCGGCGGACGACAGGTTTTTGTTAAGGAGGTGCTCGGCGGTGCCTATGATTCCCAGGCGGAACATTTTCTGCGAGGCGATGTGGACGTCGATGCAGAGGCAATCAGTCACGAAGCAATGATCGTAAACGATCACGTACGCATGTACTTTGGGCCGTTCCCGGCGTTGCTTCGGATTCCGTTAAATTTCGCTTATCCGGCGGGGCATGGAAAATGGTCGCGAATTTCAGGATTTTGCGCGAGCGTTGTTGCGCTGTTTGCCGTCGCGGGCGTTGTAGGCACAGCCTTGCGCTCCTCTCCACTTTCCTCACGAGGCCGTAGCTGGCTAGGAAATGCATGCATCGTCGGGTTTGCGCTCGGCTCACCCCTACTCTTACTGCTTGGAAATCTTTCCATTTACGACGAAGCAATCATCTGGGGCCTGGCTTGGTCGCTGGCCGCGCTCTACTTCATCTTTCGCTCGCGACAAGCTGATGGGGCTGCTTTGACACGCTTACTGTTGGGATTCTCGCTCTGCGCTGCCGCAGCTTTACTTTCCCGAGTCACCTTCGGCATACCTTTCATCCTGGTCGCACCGCTCCTTGCCCTACAGGTAAAACGCGAAAAGCGATTAATTAATCTGCTGGCTCTCTTTCTGCCGCTGGGCGCTGCCCTCGCGTTTTATGCTTGGCTAAGCTACGCAAGATTCGGCACGTTCACCGGAGTAAACTATGACTATTACGTCAACCCGGTTCACAGCGAATTTGCGCATAAATACGGTACATTCAGCTCGCGTCGCATTCTCTATAGTTTTGCTGATTACTTCAGCCTGCATCTTCCTGGCCTTGAACGTCGACCTCCTTTCGTCGCGGTAGACCGCCATTTATATAACCATCCTTCGCTCTTTTCCAATCCGGACAGCGAGGTATACCTCTCTCTGCTGTGGTCTTCCAGTTGGCTTGTTTTTGGCGCGATCATGGGATTCCTGTGTTTTGTTCGACGAAAAGTGGGCCTCCTTGGGTGGGGTATTGCCGCAGCCCTCGTCCTTCAATCTCTCTGCATCCTCTCATATTTCGTGCTAGCTCAACGTTACGCTACTGATTTTTATCCTTTCCTGATTTTCTGTCTTGTTATCTTTCTAGGTTCATGCGGCTCAGAGTTGCTATGGTCGCGTCATATAATAATTGGACTAGTCGCTTTCTCAGTTGTTATAAACTCGCTTGCAACAGTCTCCTGGCTCGTCGACGCCGATCTAAATGTGCCCGCCGAGACAAGAGCCGCCTGGGAAAAGCTGTTAGGCCGGCATTCTTATGAAAGATGGAAGTGAGATAACCCGGGCAGCCCCCGGTCGCGGCACTGCTGACAGAGTCCGGCAGCCGCAATCACAAATCTTTGACATTCCTTCGTCGTTCGCCTGTCACGCCGAAGCCCGGCGCAGGCGGATCGCTCGTGCTTCGTCATTACTATGGCATTGAAAACTAACAAGATTCGAGAGTTTCCGGTGGCCATAGCAGTCTCGCTGTTCGCGGCAATTGTCTTCTATTTCTCGACCAAGGCAACCCTGCACGATCTGGATTACACGAGTCAGATCGCCTCAGCCCTGCTCCATGGTCAGCTGGGTCTTCGGGAAAAACCGCCTGACTGGCTGAATGAAATGATCCCGCAGGGAGAGAGATATTACTCAGCTTTTCCGCTGGGAGCAGTGATTAGCATGCTTCCAGTAGCGCTCCTGCGAAACGCGAATGTGCTCCATAGCTTTCCCGGACATATCTTAGCGTCTCTGATTGCGGGATTATGCGTTTATTTCTTTTTTCAACTAGCAAAGCCATTTGGAGCCGATTACTCCAGCCTCAATGCCAAATCGTTAAGTCGCAGGATCATGTTGGCCTTGTTCCCAATTTTCGGAACTTGGACCTGGTGCAACCTCGGATTCGGCGGCGCCTGGCAAATCGCTCTTGGTTTAGGTTTGCTCGGGCAAACCGCTGCGCTCTATTTTACTCTGGTCCGCTCGTTGCCACTTGTTGCAGGAGCGTTTTTCACCATGGCTTTTGGAAATCGAACCGAGCTACTCATCACATTGCCCCTCTACCTTTATTTGTTCTGGCGCCAGCCAAACGGAACAGTTTTTACCTGGAAGAACCTAGAGCAAGGAGTTCGGAAAAACAGCCCAGTGCTCATCCGTTTCCTAAGCCTGCCTGCAATACTCGCGCTCGCGACGGCCGCCTATAACTTCGTACGTTTTCGTTCAATCTTCGACTTTGGTTACATCCACATCCCGGAAGTGGCGCAGGAGCCCTGGTATCAGCATGGGTTGTTTTCGATCCATGCTATCCCCTGGAATATTTACACGATGTTATTCCAAGGATATGAGAGTTTTGGTTACTTCCCCTATATCCGCCCAGACGGCTTTGGCTGCTCGATCTTTCTTGCCAGCCCCTTCCTATGCCTTCTGTTTCGCCAAGGCGGACGATACAAGGTGGTAGCCTGGATAGCTATCAGCATTTTAACGCTTGTGCTTTGGTTACACGGAAATCCGGGGAGCTGGCAATTCTCCTACCGCTACGCCATGATCCTGGTTCCCTGGATCTTCCTTCTCCTGACGGGCAATGGGCCAGCGAAGATATCCGTGCCTGAAATCTCGCTCTTCACTATCTCAGTGGCAATCAACGCTATAGCTACATGGCAATTTCTCTGGACCGACCAGATCCAGCCGTAAACCGCGAATAGACACTAATTGACACAAAGAGGATCAACCGCGGATCACGCGGATGAAGCGGATCGCACGCAATCACGAAGCCCAAGCGATGAAGGCGGATCGACTCTCAGCAATCAACATGCCCCTTAGTCGTCCGTGCCGTTCGTGTCATCAGTGGTTGAGAAAACGAAATCCAACTCTCAATCGGCCTCCCGTATCGACACGACTGCGTTGACGCTCCCGGTAGAAATGACATTATCGGCTCGTGAGTCCGGGAGGTCCTGCAGCGTCTTGAGAAAGAAGGATGGATTCTTGCTCGGCAGAGAGGCAGTCATCGTCAATTTGTCCATCCGACGAAGCCATGGATGCGAGTCACCGTTGCTGGAAATACAGGACTGGCCATTCCCAAAGGAACCCTGAACAGTATCCGCAAACAAGCAGGTTGGAAATGAGACATCTGCGTTACGCCGTCATTATCGAGAAGAGTGATACAGGGTATGAAGCGTTTGTCCCTGATCTTCCGGGATGTGTCGCCGTCGGCGAATCTATTCAAGAAACGGAACGACTCATCAAGCAGGTAATCGAAATCCATCTCGAGGGCATGAAAGAAGATGGAGTGGAAATTCCTTGGCCCACGTCCGTCGCTGAATACGTCGAGGTATAGACTGCAAGTTGTGTCTATGTTCGGGGGACCGACCTGAACTGTTCCGAGCTATCCGTGTGATCAGTGTGTTTGGTGGGCAATCTCTTCATCCGTTTTATCGGCGTAATCCGTGGTTAAAAAAACGAAGTCTAACTCTCAATCCGCCTCCTGGATCCGACACCGCACTAGCGATTCAGAACAAACTTTGTAGGGCAAGCGCCCCGCTTGCTGATGCCCGACATGATCGCGCAGAGGCACCCGTGGTTCGCAAATTCAAAGGACAACCGAAGCGGTTGCCCTACAACCTCCCATTTCAACGCGGCACAGCCGTTGCTGTACGGCTTGACAAGGAAGCAGCGCATTGTGGTAGAAAGGGCGCCTCCACTCTCAGACTGCTGTCTATGAAATCTCAAATCTTCATTTCATCGCCTGTCATTGCCGGATCATGCATTGTCATTCTCAGTGCAATTTTTCCGGCAAACGCCATGCCCGCATTCGCTACGCGAAGCGTTGCAGGCGCGGCGCAGGTCAATGTGACCCAGTTTCACAACCACGATTCGCGGGACGGTCTTTACGTTGATTCCGCATTCACGCCGAGCGCTGCCGCTAGTCTGACACGGGACCTCAATTTTGACGGCACGATCGTCGGCAACGTCTATGCACAGCCTCTTTACATCGACGACGGCCCAGGCAACAAGCCAACAATTATTGCAGTAACCGAATCGAATAACGTGTACGCGCTCGATGCCCTCGATGGCAGCGTTATCTGGGAGCGCAACGTTGGCCCGGCGGTATCGGCAGACGATCTCATCTGCACCAAGTTTGATCCCATGGGCATCACTGGCACGCCCATTGTCGATCTGGCTTCACGCGCGCTCTTTTTAGACGCAATGATTACACCCGACAGTGGCACGACCAAGAAACACCTCATCTTCTCGCTTGACGTGGACACCGGCGACATCGATCCCGGCTGGCCCGTGGACGTGGAGACGTCAGCTACATACAACGGGATCAACTTCACTGCAGCGATCCAACAGCAACGACCGGCGCTCGGTATCGTGGGTAACATTCTTTATGTTGGATATGGGAGTATGAGGGATTGCAGTCTCTGGCATGGCTGGCTGGTGGGAGTGCCGATCGATAATCCAGCCAGCGTAACAGCATGGGCTGCCGGCGGCGGCGGTGCATGGGGCGGCGCTATATGGGGCGTCGGCGGCGTGGCCAGTGATGGGATCAATCCGTTCGTTACCACTGGTAACACGGTTAACACTGGCGGCAACTGGAGCGGCGGCGAAGCGGTGATTCGCTTCCAACAACCCGGCCCCATCTTTAGCGGCTCACCCAGTGATTATTGGGTACCTAGCAATTGGCAGTCGCTTGATCAAATCGACGGGGATCTGGGCAGCTCAGGTCCGTTGCTGGTGGACGTGCCAGATGCAACCCCTTCGCATCTTGTGGTTGCACTGACTAAGAACCGCAACGCGTATTTGCTTAATCGAGACGACCTTGGTGGGATCAGTGCGCCCATAGCTGTATCTCAGGTTGCCAGCAGCACTATTCTCCAAGCAGCTGTCACCTATCGGACCGAACATGGCACCTATGTCGCGTTCCGCGCCAACAACGACGGCAACACCGTCCTCTCGGCGTTCCGCATTACTTCGGCCAATCCGCCTGACATCGACATCCCCGGCGGTTGGAGTGTGACCCGGGCCAGTGGCGGTTGCGCCTCGCCTTTTGTCACCTCCACTGATGGAACCAATAACATGATTGTGTGGGTGGTCGGAACCGAAGATCATCTCACTGGAGGCGATCAGCGGTTACACGGTTATGATGGCGACACTGGTGCGGTTATTTATGATGGCGGTGGCCCGAACGAACTGATGGCTGGGACACATTACTATAGCACTACAGGCATCGTAGCTAGAGGACGCATCTATGTCGCCGGAGACAATAAAGTGTATGCCTTTGCCCTTCCGCGAGAGACGTCAAGAGCTAATCCGACACCGCGACCTCGCCCCACGCCGCCGCGTCGTCCAACGCCGCGACACTAGTGCGTTTGACAGAAAGCAGTGCGTGCTTAGAGTTCGCGCCTGTGCTCGCGGGTGAAGCAACGAGGGTTCGCACATGCTGGCTCTGATTTATCTGACGCTCGTGATTCTTCTTGGGGATCCTCTCTGCTATTAGCTATCCACTCTCAGCAATCAACTCTCTGCCATGTTAGCTCTCATTTACCTGGCTCTCGCGATTTATCTTGGCGATTTTCTCTGCAGACGTTTTTACCGATTCATATCGGTTGCCCACCGCTTGGCGGCAGCCGTGCTCGTGGGGCTGCTAGTTAGCTCATGGTTTACTTACCTGGCTGGCTTGCTTTTCACTCGCGCGCAACAACCGCTCTTATGGGGCAATCTCTTGTTCTTTCTGGCAACAATCGCCGTGGTGTGCCGGTCCGTGTGGAAACACAAACTTGCAAGGCGCGTTCAGACGAAGACTGATTTTGGCTTTTCACCGGACTTATACCTCCGACGATCTAAAGGTTCAAGCATAGCCGACTGGGCGCTCATTGCTGGATACTTCGTCCTTGTGTCGTGGATGATGTTCGCCTCATTTAGCTCCACTGCCGGAAAGCTACACATTTCCAATCCCGAGTACAGCGACTTCGGGCCCAACACTGCTATCATGCAGAGCTTTGCCGTCGGTCACAACTTTCCCACGGAGTACCCGCACTTCTCGGGCGATCGAATCCGCTACCACTTCCTTTTCTACTTCCAGGCTGGGAATTTGGAGTTCCTGGGCCTCGATCCGGCATGGAGCCTAAATCTGCTAAGCATCATCACGCTGGTGGCGATGCTCATGCTTGTGATGGCGCTCGGCGAGGTATTGTTTGATTCTCGCACAGTTGGACGCGTGGGTTCTGCGCTCTTCTTCTTTTTCGGGTCGCTCTCTTATATCCCGTTCCTTCACAAACAAACTTCGGTGCGCGGTGCAATCGACTCCATCCTGCACTTGCGCGAGTTCCTCCCTACCATCTTTCCGTATCGTGGCGAAGCGTGGGGCACCTGGTCGCAGGTGACCTTCCTTAATCAGAGGCACTTCGCGAGCGCGATTGGCATATTGTTGCTGGTTTTGATTTTTCTCGTGATTCGCTATCGCGGGGTCTCTCCAAGGCAAACCAAACAGTCCTTTTCGACAGATACGGCAACGCCTGAGCCAGGTGAGTCACCTCAAGACCATCAGCACGCGCTCTACGGCAACCACATCCAGACTGAGAGTCTTCTCGCATCAGAACACGAGACGCCGATCGCTCGAGAGCTAGAAATGAAGCAGCTCATTGCCCCTACCACAGTACCTTTTGGTGCTACGGTGCCGGGCTTCATTTTCTCAGGCGTCCTCCTGGGGCTTTTGCCAATGTGGAACAGCGCTATATTCATCGCTGCCTTCCCGGTGCTGGCGTTGTTGTTGATCCTGTGTCCGCTGCGAATGCAAATGTTGAGTCTCGCCATCACGACAGGTGTGATTGCTTTGCCACAGACGCTTTATCTGAGCACCGGAAGCGGTAGAGCGCAGATGCCGAAGCTCCTTCACTGGGGCTACACGATTGATCATCCAACAGCCTTGAACGTTGCCAAGTACCTTGGCTTTACCTTCGGTTTTAAGTGGCTGTTGATAGCATTAGCACTGGTTTTCGCCACTGGCCTGCAAAGGCGGATCTTTCTGGCAGTGTCGAGCCTCCTTCTGGTCGCTTTTTCGTTCCAGTTCACCATCGAGGTCTTTGCGAATCAAAAGTTTTTCCACATCTGGGTAATCGTTGTTAATCTCTTTGTCGTCTATGGTTTGTGGCGACTATGGCGTTTCTCGATCGGGGGAATTACACTGCCTGCGAAGCTCTTCGCGATCGCTCTTGTTATCGCAGTCATTCCAGGTGGATTGATCGAATTTTTCCCGATCCACAACACGGGTTGGAGTGAAGTTCCCTTTCGGAATGATGCCCTCATCGACTGGCTCAAGAAAAACACGAAGCCGCGAGATATCTTTCTGACAGATCGCTTCGTTAATCATCCTATCTTGATGGCTGGACGGCGGGTCTTGTATGGCTGGCCCTACTACGGATGGTCAGCCGGTTACAACGCGAGCAAGCACGATAGGCTTTACACAGAACTGTTTGAGAGCAAGGACCCATGGAAAGTGTTCCATCTTTTGAAAGAGAATGGCATCAGCTACGTGGCTTTCGACAATGCGGTTCGGCACGGTGAGTTCATCAAGCGACCAAATGAGCAACTTTACGCCGCTGATTTTCCAAAGGTGTTTGCGGACAGCAGATACAACGGCTTGGTGATTTACAAGGTTCCCGATACACCGCCCCCTAAGCTTACTGCCATGCCTGAAGGTTTGACCAACATGTTTGAAGGCGGCAAGGGAACCGGCAGGGGACAATTTGATTCGCCGGCTGGAATTGCTCTTGATAGTAACGGAAATATTCTGGTCGCCGACACTGGTAACGGGCGCATCGAGAAATTCTCGCCGACTGGCAGTTTTCTTAGTGTTATAGCAAGTAAGGGAAGCGGCTACGGGCAATTAGCTGAGCCGAACGGGATCGCCGTCGACCAGAGCGGCAACATCTACGTCGCAGAAGCTGGCAACCACCGCGTCCAGAAACTAGCGGCGGACGGGACGTTCATCGCTGAGTGGAAAGGTCCCGACCCCGGATTTTACGGTCCCCGTCGCATCGCCATTGGTCCTGATAACTCGGTATATGTTGTTGACCAAGGCCGGACGCGGATAGTTAAGTTCAGCCCCGACGGACAGGTTCTAGCTGTTTGGGGCACCAAAGGGAGTGGCGATGGCCAGTTTGACGACCACACTTCAGTCGCGATTGATCCGACGACCAACAAGGTTTATGTCGCCGATCCACGGAACAAACGGATCCAGGTATTTGACGCAAAGGGGAAATTTCTAACTAAATGGTCAGTCCCCGAATGGGGACAGCCAGCTGGCTTCGAAGATTTGGCTATAGATTCAAAGATGGGTCGATTATACGCGTCGAGCGCGAACATGAACGCAGTGCTTATTTTTGACCTGGATGGCGCCAGAATTGGCACTTTAACGCCGAACCCGCCGGATCGACTCGAAGGACCATCAGCCTTGGCTTTGGCAGGCAGGAAGCTCTACGTCCTAAATATGCATGGGAACCGTGTAAGCGCGATCAATCTGTAAATGGATAACAGCCCGTCGCATCGTATTAACCCAACGCCGTCTTAGCGTTTGATTCTGCAGAACCGATGCCCAGCCCTTATGGACCTATCTCAGAGAAAATCGCGACTTCTTACACCCCGCGTTCTGTTACTCTGCTTCTCACTTATTAGTCTGGTAATTTGCGCCTGGGCTGCGGCGGCGCACTACCGGAATTTGGCTTGGGGCGACGCATGGCAGCCGATTGGCTGGCTGCTTAGCATGTTCTTCTTGCTTTGCGCCTTCCTGCCAGACCCTCGTGGCATGGCGACCGGTTTCAAGTCCCTAATAAAGCCGAAAACAGCATTCTTTCTCTTCTGGATTCTGTTCTTTGTAGTCTCGCACCTCTGGAATTTCCGGACCGCGCCGTGGAACGGAGACGCACTTTTTGACGAGTCCGGCAATGACCTCGGGTATCTAAAAAGCAACGTTATCGGCCATCCATATCAGGCCGCCTGGTTTCATGGCGTTATTTCGCGAGAGACCCTGTTTCATTACTATCTGTGGGGTTTTCTTAAGCTGTTCGGCTTTAATATCCTGTCGTATGAAGCAGCGCTCTTTGTTATTTGGCTGACGGCCTTTGTGTTCGCGCTCTTGCTAGTTGACTTGTTTTTCAGGTCTTACGTGGTGACATCTATTACGGCGCTCGTTCTTAATTTTCTTCCCTTTGCCTTCATTTACACTTTCGTTGGATACCGTTATCCGATGACGGTGGCTTTAGCCGTTGTGTCTCTCTACTTTCTGCACGTAGGATTTAAGAATGGCTCGCCATTTTGCCGCTCGCTGGGCGGGATCGCGGCAGGGCTTTGCCTTGCCAGCTCGATACCCGGCAAGCAATACATCCTGGCGCTGGTAATTTGGGCGATCGTTTACGCCGGCCTTCATTGGAGAAGCTTAAAGAAGAGTGGGCCGTGGATTTCTGTACTAACTGTTGCTTTTGGTTTTCTCGTGGCTGCCACGCCGATCATTTGTTATATCATTTTCAATCGCGAACACTATACATATTATGAAGGCGCGTACCTTCACCGTTTCTGGGACGCGGTGCGGGGAACCACGGCCCCTAACGGTATGCGATATTATGTGACAGGGCTCTGGAACTGTTTTTTTGCTGCCCAGTATTGGCCTCGGCTTTTGTTTCCGGATTTTTTGCCTATTCCGTTGGCATATTACTGGTTCTTAGTCCCAGGAGTTGTGCTCGCAGTTTGGGAGAAGCGTTATGAGGTCGTGCTGCTAGCAACGCTTCCAGTCGTAGGAGTATTTGTTACGGGGGGACCTGCCGTTGAGCAGCGGCTGTTGCTTGCAATCCCGTTCTGGATCATCCTAATGAGCTTCACGTTTGCCGCGTTGCTGAAGCTTCGGCCGTGGCCGGGCGTGCAAGTCGTTGCCTGCGCCCTAGCAGCACTCATATTGCTGGACGGGCTGGTCCCATCCGTTCGGTACATCTACAGCAAGACCACAAGCCCGTTTTCGATTGGCCAGTATGCGCAACATCAGGTCGCTGTGTCACGGTTCTTAAGACACGTCGTAGCCGGCCAGGAACACCTGGGGAGTCCTCATTTAGAACGCGACGAGTTTAATCGGATTAAAGGCATCCTCGATCCTCCTTACGACACATTCATCTGCCAGAATGATGCTTATTCAATCATTCACCTGTTTTTGCATGATTACGATGATGACAAAATCCTGTCCTTTTGCGCGGAATTGCCCTTCTCCTCTGTCATGACCGAGCAGGATGTATGGAACGCGAATAAAAAGTCCATTTCAACTTATGTTCCCGGCAACAAAGATCTGAAGCTGATATGGGAAAGGAAGCCACAGGCAGAAAGGATCATCAGAATGTTCCAATCGCTCCGAGATCTCGGAACAGAGGATTCTATTTCGTTCTCTTTTGGCGGAAGAGTCAGGACGTTCTACGTACTAAACATCCCTGCCGAGAACATTCCACAGTTTCAGCAACGCGTGACCGCATTCCCTGCGACTCCTGAACTAAGTACCCTGCGCGGCGACGCAACTGACATCTTTCACGGTGGAAAAGGGTTCGGAAAAAACGCGTTTAATTCCCCCACAGGAATTGCTGTTGATGCTGATGGAAATGTTCTGGTCGCTGACACGAACAACGGCCGAATCGAGGAGCTTTCACCAACAGGTACGTTTCTCAGCACCTTCGGGTCCACAGGGAGCGGCTACGGGCAATTGGCAGCCCCCAACGGCATCGCCGTTGATCGCACCGGTAACATGTATGTAGCGGATGCTGTGAATCACCGCGTCGAAAAGCTGGGCCCCGAGGGGACATTCATCGCCGAGTGGAAAGGCCCGGAGCCGGGATTCTATGGACCGCGCCGTATAGCGATTGGCCCGGATGAGGCAGTTTATGTCGTCGATCAGGGCCGCAGTCGCATCGCTAAATTCAGCTCCGACGGACGCGTGCTGTCGGTTTGGGGCAGCAAAGGAAATGGCGACGGCAAGTTTGACGATCCAACTTCGGTCGCAGTGGATCTCGTAACCACCAAAGTGTATGTCGCCGATCCGCGTAACAAGCGGATACAGGTATTTGATTCGAATGGAAAATTTCTCAGCGAATGGCCAGTCCCTGAATGGGAGGAGCCGGCAGGCTTTGAAGACTTGGCGATCGACGCATACAGAGGCCGACTCTACGCATCAAGCGTACACATGGATGCTGTGCTCGTGTTTGATCTGAACGGAACAAGGATTGGCAGTTTGCGGCCAAAGCCACCTGACAGGCTCGAAGGACCATCGGCACTGGGTTTGAGAGACCAGAAGCTGTACGTGCTGAACATGGCCGGGAATCGCGTAAGCACGATCGATCTATAGTCCAGCTTACCTAACTAGCACTGAGGCCCCGATAGATTCGGTTACTATGTAGCGCGGTCGGCCTTTTACCTCTTCGTAAATCCGCGCCAGGTATTCGCCGATGATACCGAGGCTGATCATCAGCAGACTTCCGATGATTAGTTCCAGGAGAATCACTGTAGCAAAGCCACTGACCGCACGGCCTGTTAGCTTCAGATATAAGGTCTCTATGCCCAGAAGAACCGACAAGCCAAGGAAAATCACCCCTGCAAATGTGACCAAGTGCAATGGAAAGGATGAGAAGGCGGTTATACCAGTAAGGGCTAGTTTCAGACGTTTGAACACAGACCAGGCCGACTTGCCTGCCCAGCGTGGCACTACTTCAAAAGGAATCTGCACAGTAGTAAAACCCATCCAGACGGTCATCCCACGGAAAAACACATTACGCTCATGCATTTTTAACCATGCATCGACGGCCTTGCGATTCATCAGCTTGAAATCCGACGCGCCTTTAAAATGGAACCCGGATAATTTGTTCAGGATAAAATAGAACAATTTGGCACCAAGCTTGCTGGATAACGATTCGCGTCCCCGCCTGCGCTTAACCGCTTCCACGATGTCAGCCCCAGAGGCCTGCCACATGCGCACCATTTCGGGAATGAGCGAGGGAGGATGCTGTCCATCGGCATCTATCACGATCACCACATCGCCTTGAGCATACTCCAGCCCCGCACATAACGCCGCTTCCTTGCCGAAATTGCGGCTCAGGCGCAAGCCGCGCAACGCCTGACAGCCCTTTGCCTCGGTCGTGATTACCTTCCACGTGTCATCCGGTGACCCATCATCTACAAGGACAAGTTCGTATGGCCGGTTGCTCTGCTTTAGAGCGCTGCGGACGTCTGCCACAAAAGCCGACAAAGAAGCGCCTTCACGGAACACGGGCATGACAATCGAAAGAAGCGGCTGCTCCCTAGCGTCGCTGTTATTGGTTAGAGACTCTTCCATAAACAGCAACAGTAGTGGCAGGCACCCATAGCTTGAAGTGTCCAAGCCAGGGCGGCAGCTTGAAACCGAATTTGGCCGCAATCAAGCCCAATGGAAACGCATGCGGATAAGGTAGCCTGCAAACATCACTCAGACCGGCTCGAAGCATCAATGAGCGTAACGTCCGGTAATCGAAGTAGAGAACGTGCTCGGGAACTTTAAAAGAAGGCCAACTTCGACCCATAGCCTTTCTCAATACCCCTCCGATGTCGGGAGTAGCGAGAATAATATGGCCATCCGGTTTTGTGTGGCCGGCTAATCGCTTAACGAATGATAATGGCTCGTAAACGTGCTCGATCAGTTGCGTCCCAATTACACAATCAAATTTTGGTTCAGATGGAACTTGCTCGATTCCGCCAACAAATACTTCCGCACCCGTCCCGCGCCCGATCTCCGCTCCCTCGGGCGAGAATTCGGTCCCAACACGACGTCCAAAGAACGAGCGCGCCTCATCGAGGAGGTAACCATAGCCGCAGCCGATCTCCAAAAGATCGCCACCAGTCAATCCGCGTTTGGCGAGATTGCGCAGCAGGCGTTTAAACGTTGCTCGCAACGCGAATTCCTGGGCAGCGTAGCTAGTGTCCGCGTATCCGCATGCGCCGCCTTTATAGTACGATGATTCGCGATAAACTTCCTGCATCGCGCTCTCGATAAAGCGCGGATAAAGATAGTGGAGTCCGCATTCGATGCAGCGCGCCACCCTATAAGGTTCGCCCAAACGAAACGGAAACTCGCGTCGGTCGCTCTCACATAACGGGCACGCCGGATATTCCAGATTTGCGGAGGTATCTGCGGCTGGTTCTTTCAAAATCATCTGCGTCTTCAAACTATTCACACTCGAAAGGTGCGGCGAGTCCACATTTAAGTAACGATCGCATTGCCGACGGACTGCTTCGCCTATATGCGCCGGAGGGTGGCAATCAAGAGACGTCTGTTTTGCTTCCCTCGGGCAACGGATTCGGACTTGCACGTCTTATCGGAAACGCCTATTAGCTTTACCCTCATGGTTCATCATGTCGTTCTCTATAAACTCAAACCCGAGGTCACCCCTGCTCGCGTGGAGGCGATGATGATGAATACGCGCATGCAGCTTCTGAAAATTCCCGAGGTCTTGAACATTAAATGTGGAAAACGGATCGATCCTGAATTGCCGTGGCCGTTCTTCATTGCCATCGATTTTGAGTCGATGGACAAGTACGCAATCTTTCGCGAAGACTCCATTTTCGTGAAATTCATGGAGGAAGTGATCAAGCCTAACATAGAGGATTCCCTGGATCTCGACTTCGAGATGGATCCGGGCAAGGACGTTCGGTTTTCATAGGGGTAGGCGGTCATCTGCGGCGCGCTAGGCGAGCAGGCCCTACCATTGCTATTTTTGCGCGGAGCGCGTAATCATCCGGTTCGATGCGTCTCGGCTATCTTTACTCCCGGTATCCAGTGCTTTCCCAGACGTTTTGCGACGCGGAGATGCTGGCGCTGGAACGGCTCGGTTTCGAGCTTGAGATCGGTTCGGTGTACCCCCCGCTCACGAGCCTGCGGCACGAGCACATCGCCTGTTTGCGCGCCCCCGTTCATTACGCGTCGCCGCAAGAAATCTTAAAACTTTCCGAAAGGAATGCGAAAACGGACGGCAAATGGCCGCGCGATCTGGTTGAACGGCACGAGCGAAAATATGGCGCCAGCGGCAAGGCTGCGCAGCGGGCGCGCAACGCCCTTTACTTTGCCGACCATTTCAAACGCCGCAGCGTCGATCATGTTCATGTTCACTTCGCGAACCGGGCGGCGCACACCGCGATGTTCTTGAAAGAGATTTCAGGGATTCCTTTCAGCGTGACGGCGCATGGGCAGGATTTCATGAAGGATCTTGGCAATGACGATCTGTTGCGGGAAATCTGCGCCGCTGCGGAGTTCGTTGCGGCCGAAACGGATTACAGCCGCGAGCTGCTCCGCCAACGATGCCCCGATTCCGCTGGCAAAATTCACCGTGTTTATAACGGGATGGACTTGACGCGTTTTCCAGCGCCGAACGAAGAAGTATCGATCAATCAAGTGCCGCGCATCATCAGCATCGGCCGACTAGTCGCCTTCAAAGGATTTGAGTACCTGATCGACGCGTGCGCTGATCTTGCGCGCCGAGGTCTTGAGTTCAACTGTGAAATCATTGGCGACGGCCCGCTACGCGGTGATCTGGAAGAAAGAATTAGAAAACTGAACCTGTCGGACCGGGTTCACCTGCTCGGCTCGCTTTCGCAGGGAGCGGTTCTGGAGAAACTCAGGTCCGCTGATATTTTCGCGCTCGCTTCGGTGACAGACAAACAAGGAGCCAGCGACGTTTTTCCAACCGTGATCATCGAGGCGATGGCGGCTGCGCGTCCGGTGGTGTCCACGCGGTTGGCTGGAATTCCGGAATCAGTTGTCCATGGCGAAACCGGTTTGCTCGTTCCGCCCGGGGACACAATGGCGTTGGCCGAAGCGCTGAGCCGACTTATAGAAGAGCCAAAATTGCGATTGCAATACGGTCGCGCGGCGCGCGCGCGAATTGAACAACATTTCCGAATCGAGCACACGGTGAAGCCGCTTATCGAGCTTCTGCAGAAAATGCCGGGTGCTACGACAAAATCCACTCAGCACTCTGCTTCGCAGAGCGAAGCGGCTACAGCGATTGCATATCTGATCGATCGGTGGCCGGATAGAGATTTGCCGCTTCTCGAACGCGAGCTTGAAGAGATGAAACCGCGTCATGTGCCGATCGTCCCAATCGTGTGCGAATTGAATTCTCGTGCGCGGTACACCCGAGCCATGGAAAAAATGGCGCCGTCGCTCGAATTTCTGCCGGACCAGATGGTCATCGAAGCCGAATGGCGGGCAAACCACGCACTCGCACAAAAATTGGAAGAAGATCGCGCGCAGCAGAGCGTCAGGGCCCCAAGTGCCATCTTTTTGCGGCAGGCGCGTTTCGCTCTAGTTTTGATCAATCTGCTTCGGGAAAAAAAAGTGTCGCATGTCCACGCGACGAGTTCCCGTGCCCTCGTCTGCGCGCTCGTCTTAAAGGAACTTCTCAATGTTACCGTGAGCGCCACGATCGAAGCGCGACCGGCCTTACCGCGAGAGTGGATCCAGAACGCGTTATCAGAGTGTGTAGGCGGTCGTTTAAGAGATCGGAAATTCGCCCGTGACAGTTCGTTTATCGTTGATAAGACAACATTCCGTTCGGCTCCGCAGCGGGCGCTTGGACGAATCAGCCAAAAAAGCGGGATCGATTTGACTGCTGGGACGCGTTTCTGGCAGGAATGGGCAGAGCTGCTCATGCGTTGGAGCCGCGAACAGCCAAAATGGTAACCGATGATATGCTTTTGACCCGCGAATCACGCGAATAACTAGAATGACGAATCCGAATGACGAATGACAAAGGAAATCCGAATGACGAAGCCCGAAGGACTTTCGGGAGCGCATGTGCGCATCGTGCACTGGGATTGCTACTCTCGTCGCGTGCATCTCCTAACTCGCAGCTTCGCGCAGCGAGCTCTTTACGAGGTCGAGCCATCGGAGTAGTTAATTCGGATTTCGTCATTCTTTCGTCATTCGTCATTAGAGCTTCGTCATTCTGTCATCTTTGTTCGCGTCAATTCGTGCGATCCGCGGGCTGTTAAACAAATGAACAAGAAAGCCATCCTTCTCGCCGGCGGCGCCGGGACACGTCTTTTTCCGCTGACGAAGATCGTCTGCAAGCAACTTCTCCCGATCTACGACAAGCCAATGATCTGCTATCCCTTGGCTACGCTCATGCTTGGCGGCTTGCGCGAGGTGCTGATCATTTCCACCCCGAAGGATTTGCCGATGCTGCGCGATTACTTGAACGATGGCGCGCACCTTGGAATTCGGATTGAATACGCCGCGCAACCGAAACCCGAGGGAATCGCACAAGCTTTCCTGATCGCGACAAAATTCATCGAGGGCCGTGGTGCGTCACTCATCCTGGGCGACAATATTTTCTATGGAAAACTCGACTTTTACCGAGACGCGCTGGCTATCGAACGTGGCGCCTGCATTTTCGGGTATCAAGTCCGCGACCCGGAACGGTACGGCGTAGTCGAATTCGATGCTCACGGGAAGGCAATCAGCCTGGAGGAGAAACCGAAGCAACCGAAGAGTCACTTCGCGGTGCCGGGACTTTATGTCTACGACGAGCGCGTCGTCGAGCTGTGTCGGACATTGCGTCCATCTGCACGGGGCGAATTGGAGATTACCGATCTAAATCTGCTTTACCTCAAGGAGAACCAGTTGCATGTGAAGTTGCTCAGTCGCGGCATGGCCTGGCTGGATACCGGTACTACGACCACTTTGCTTGAAGCAAGTAACTACATCGCCGCGATCGAACACCGGCAGGGATTGAAAATCGCGTGCCTGGAAGAAGTAGCGCTTCGGGCCGGTTTTATCACGGAATCTCAACTCGCCGCTACAATCGATCGACTGCCAAAAGGCGAATATCGAGATTATTTGCGAATCGTGTGTGACGAAGGCCCAAGCGCAGGACCAGATCCGGTGGGGTAATACGGATAGAAGCTAACACATAGGTTCCTACAGATCGATAATAGCCCAGCGCTTTAACGCTGGGTCAATTATGATAGACAGGATTCGAGTCCCGGCAGGGACGACAGAAATAATCGAATCATGCATTCGTTTGCGAGCTGCCTAATCCATTGCGTCTGGAGCACAAAAAATCGTGAACTTTGCCTTGTCTCGGATTTACGCGAACGCCTCTGGCCATATCTTGGCGGCATCGCAAAACAAAATCAGATGAAGGCGCTCGCTATCGGCGGAGCCGCCGATCACGTTCACATTCTACTCTCCTTGCCAGCAACAGTGCCCGTTGCCAAAGCAATGCAACTCCTGAAAGGAAATTCATCGAAATGGATTCGAGAAACATTCCCGAAAATGCGTTCCTTTGCCTGGCAGGAAGGCTACGGCGCATTCAGCGTTGGTATTTCTGGCGTGGATGCAACCGTGACCTATATCAACAATCAAAGGGAGCATCACCGGACGCGATCTTTTCGCGAGGAGTTTATGGCGATGCTTCAGAAGCACGGTTTTCATTGCGACGAATCAATGCTCGCTTGAGGTGTTCTGTCGTCCCTACCGGGACTCGACGCATTACAAAACCTGTTTACCCAGCGTTGAAACGCTGGGCTATTTTCAAAAACTCTCCCCCAGCCCCTTATGTCTGAGATTTGTTCCATATTGGTCGTTAAACCGCCGATCAATTGTTGGACCGTCACAGACGGACCACGGCTACAGCTAGTTGGGTTGCTCGCGCAGCAGATGATTTGTGTCTGCGAGCAATTTCGTTACGGCCTCCGCTTCAGTGGCATCGTAATAACCGCGGATTTGACCGCGCCGATCCACCAGCACCATCCGTGTGCTGTGCACGGGAATTCCCCGTTCATCGCTGCCATCCGAAACGGCAAGTTTGAAACCATCGTGCGAGAGTTTGTAAATCGCGCTCTTTGGTCCAGTGAGGAAATCCCAACGCGCGGGATCTGCCTGCAATTTCTCAGCATAACCGCGCAGAACTTGCGGCGTATCTTTCTCCGGATCGACGCTAAACGAGACCAAATGCACATCGGATTTTTCTAATGGTTTCTGCAGTTCGCTCATCCGGCTACTGATCATCGGACAAGGTCCCGGGCATGTCGTGTAAATGAAATCGGCGACCCAGATCTTGCCGGCCAACTGCGCGGAGCCAAAGGGTTGCCCATTCTGATTCATAAGCTGAAAAGCTGGGACTGTTCCGTAGGAAGAAACAGTTCGTTGCCGAAGGGCTGCCACCTCGATGTGACGCAGCCAAAGCAACAGTAGCAAAGTTACAATCGGAATCAGAACCAGAATTAGCTTCCAGACAATGCCGCTCCGTACCGGCGCCTGATTCATTGTGGCAGAAGTTGTGTTCATGATTTCGTCAGCACGAGCGCGCCCAACAACAGCGGCAGGTAAACGATCGATGTAATAAACAACAGACGCGCAGCTTCTCTGGTGCGGAGTCTCAAAAACCGCATAGCAACGGCAATAAACAAAGCGCCAAGCACTAATTCGATTGCGAGATACGCGTACGTGACGATTCCAACAAATGCAGGCAGGCCTCCCAAAATCAGGAGTAGAATACAGAAAAACACACTTTGACTGGCGCTGCGCTCGCCGCTGAGGTCATCGCTTGAAATCATGCGGAAACCCGCTCGCGAATAGTCTTCGCGGTACATCCAGGCAATGGCGAAGAAATGCGGCAATTGCCATAGCAAAAGAATTATGAAAAGGCTCCACGCGCCTGCGTCGATTACTCCTCGAGCCGCTGCCCAGCCGATCACTGGCGGGATGGCGCCCGGGATGGCGCCAACAACTGTGTTCGCCGTGCTGGCGCGCTTGAGCGGTGTATAAGCGAAGATGTAAATCGTGATTGTGATCGCAGCGAGGATCGCGCTCAGTGCGTTGCAAGTCAGCGCAAGATAGCCAACTCCAAAGATCGAGAGGAAAAGGCCAAGCGCGAGCGCTTCGGCTGGTCGCATTCGGCCCGCCGGGACCGGGCGCGTTCTAGTCCGATGCATCAGCGCGTCCGGTTTGCGTTCCCACCATTGATTGAGCGCAGCGGCCCCGGCAGCTGCGGCCGCTGTTCCAAACACGACGCGAAACAATGCTGCATAATCGACCGACGGCGCCGATCCGAGATAAAAACCGACCGCGGTAGTCAGCAAAACAAGCGACGTCAACCGCGCTTTGACCAACTCGAAGAGATCCCCAATTAATCTCGTCCGCGCAAATGCGTGTTTTGCATTTTCGGCTTCGAGCGCGGCGGTTTTCATTCGGGTTGTTCTCTGTGATAGGGACGCCACGCCGGGGCGTCCGGACAGCGCGGCGCGCTGTCCCTACCAGAAATGCGCCAGCAAATGGCCGAGATACTCACACCAAAACATAGCATGATCGCTCCCACCGCGACATGCGCGGTCGCGATGTCGGCGGCTTTGTCGCTCCAAATTGTCCAGGCGCCGAGCGTCAGCTGACCGAAAAGAAACACGAGCCACCAGACCGATAATTTCTTGAGCGCGGCAACCTGAGGCGCGGTTCTCCAGACGCGCGAACAAAACGCGATTACACCGATTCCAATCAGCAGCGCGACAAAACGATGTGTCATTTGTAGCCAGATTTGAAAAGCGTCCACGTCCGACAAACCGCGCGCATCGCGCCAGGCGTTGATCTTTGCCAGCGCCGTCGCGCTTGTATCTGGAATCCACGCGCCGTTTGCCGTGGGAAAATCGAGGATCGATAGATCGCGATGCTGATGACGCATTGTCGCTCCCAGCGCAAGCTGCACATAAATCGCGAGCGTGATTGCGATGGCCAGTCTTCGGATCGGAGTCAATTTTTTGGGGTTGATATCAATTTCTTCGAGTGACCGCCAAAAGTTTGTTGTTACGAGCCCGATCACCACCAGCAGCGCGAGAAAGGCTTGAGCGACGCACGCGTGAAAGATGCCAATTTCGTCTCTGAGCATGGTGACACGAAGGCCGCCGAGAATTCCCTGCAAGATTACGCCGGCGAGCGCAACCAGGCCGAGGTTGCGCACCCAGCGCCGGCTTTCGCTGCTCCAAAGCCAGCTCGCCAGAATGATCGTGAGAAATCCAACGGCTGAAGCAATCAGGCGGTGCGTGTGCTCGAACAAAATTCCGCCGACCCACTTTGAGACGGGAAACAGAAACATGTTGTAGCCGAACGTGGTTGGCCAATCCGGTACTGCGAGACCGACGTTTTTACTCGTGACCATTCCGCCACTGCAAATGAGAAATAGTGCGGCTACGCAGATGAACCAAGTGAAACGGTTCAGCCATTTTCTCGATCTTGCAGAATTCGCTGAATTCATCTCCGAAAAAGATAACCGCAGATTACGCAGATTTCGCAGATGTATCTTCTGTAGCCGTCGACCTGTGGGCGACGCAACACCAGTTCTGTTTTCACGTCAGCGCGGCGCTTCGCACAGCGAAGCGGCTACAGCTGAGGAGTCGGCGATGCCGCAGGTGCAGACGGTTTGTTTTGAGACTGCGGCGCGCCTGGCGATGGTGAAGGAGCGGCGCTTTGCGCGCCGCCGGCTAGTTCGGCACGCTCCTTCAGCCACGCTTCATAATCTGCCGGTGTATCGACAACAAGCGTGCCTTTCATTCCATAATGCCCCAGACCGCAAAGCTGGGCGCAAATCACCTCGTAGGTCCCAGTTTTGATGGGAGTGAACCAAACCGGAATCAGCGAACCGGGGATTGCGTCGCCACCGATCCGCATGCTGGGCAAAAAGAAATCGTGGATCACGTCCTTTGAGGAAAGCTCAGCGATGACCGGCCGATTCACCGGCACATGAAGTTCGCCAGCGGTCACAATGTCGTCCTTGCCGGCGGGATCGTTCGGATCGAGGCCGAGTGGATTTGAGTTGCTCTCAAAACTGATATCGCGCCGGCCAAATTGTCCATCCGGTCCTGGGAGGTGGTAATTGAAACTGAATTGCTGGGCTACGACATGGACGAGCAGCCCTTCCTTGCCAGGCGGAAACTGATTCACGCGTTTCGCCCAAAGCGGAATGGCGAAGCCGAGGAGCAGCACCGCCTCGATCAAGACGACGGAAAACTCCAGATGCGTCGAGATTCCACTCCTCACGCCCAAATGATCCGCACCGGGATGCCGGCGTTTCCGGAACCGAATTAACGTAAGAATAAAAAACGCCGACCACCCAACAAAAAGCGCGCCCATGAACCAGTGGCAGAACTCGAGGATGTGATCGATCTGATATCCGTGCGAAGAGGCGTTGGGCGGCTGTCCCAAGAATTCATTGATCAGCGCCAGGCTACTCATATTTGCTCAGGTCTTCCTCGGTGATTTCCTGGTAGGGCTCGGCTGGCATGCGCCCATGACGCCAAAGATGGAAACCGAATGCTCCGATCCCACCGAGAACCGACATCACAGCGCCAAAAAGAAACCAGATCGCGACGGCCATGTGCTCGGTCGATTTTCCATCTTTTGCACCATAGCAAAACGAACATGCCAGCGCCTGTCCAACAGGCGAAAAGATAAGTAAAAGAAGAGCCGACAAAATCTTCGTTTTCATGTGATGATCCGCAGCCGTTTCATTTTCCGATAAAACCAAACCCCATAAATGATCAGCGCAACGGCGGCCACAAACGATGCGATGGCGCCTGCGAGATAAATCGGCGCGCCTTCTACGAGATCGACCCAGATGCACCACAGTCCGACCCCCAGCGCGAGAAGCGTCGAGAAAATAATGAAAACAATATGGAAACCTTTAAGCGACATCTAGCGGAAGATCGGGTAGTCGTACCACGCTAGTAATATAA
>Ga0209375_1000517_pt1 | contig 32402 bp, 32 predicted proteins | sample GraSoiAngelo_131_FD_185888 | JGI IMG/M metagenome (GOLD analysis project Ga0209375, IMG submission 185888) | Grasslands soil microbial communities from the Angelo Coastal Reserve, California, USA - 14_0929_02_30cm (SPAdes) (version 2) | ecosystem: Environmental > Terrestrial > Soil > Grasslands ...
ACTCATGGTGTTATAGGACCTTAGGATACACTGCAACCTGTCGCCGAAAAAGGGGACGCCTCCCGGTAGGGCCTGACTCCGCCCGGTCGGTCCCAGACGCCATCCGCCCGCCTCAGTCGCCTGCTGGCGCTGAATTGCAGACCTCCGTCATGCCCTCGCCTATCCTCTGGACGAGTTCGCGCGCACAGTGCGAACTCGTCGAGGAGGTGAAGGCGATGAGGAACGGAGGGGTTGCCGTCTTGCTCGCATTCTGGATGGCCGCGTCGGGGGCGCTGCTGGTCTCTTCGATCGCGTTTGGCAGCGGGCGGACCGAGGTTGAACAGATCGTCACGCGTCCCTATGAGCGGCTCGTTGGGGTCATCCGAGACGCAGAGCGGGCCGCCCGCGACTTTTTAGGTGGCCGCGGCGGTGGGCGTGATGGTGGCAGTGGCAGGGTCAGAGATTGCAGCTGCTTCTAGCGCGGGAGGAATCGTCAGCAAAAGGGGTGATGGGCTGTGAGGCACGGAGTTGTCGTCGCGCTGTGCGTCTTCGTGGTGGCGGCGGTGTTGCTGGCATCCTGGCCGGCTGAGGCGCTGTGCCCGCGCTTGAACCTCCGCCAGTGCCTGAAGAAGCCGGTGAAACCGCCCCCCTCGCCGCTCGTACGTGTGGCCGGTGAGAGATGAACCAACATCATCCCCGGGCCGGCCGCGCCCATGTCCTGCGGCCGGCCCGGGCACCGATAGCTGCGCTTCGGTACTACGATTGTTTGGACCGCTGCCGGAACCCACGTTGCGGATCCCAGGTCATGATTCGCTGCTTGCCCCCTCCAAAGATGAGATAGGGAATCGTCCTACCGCTTTTTCAGACTCACTCCCATGACTGCGGACCAAGGGATGAGTCTGGTCTGGTTATCCTCCTCGACGTGCAACCCGTACTCCTGTATCGTCAGCCTACCGGTCCTCAAGATGATGGTGCCTTGTGCGCGCTCAATGCCGACCTCCACATACTCATCCTCTGTCGCCTTACCCGGTTGGGTACTGACGCGGACTGCCATAGTGTTGACCTCCTCCTCAGATAGGAGTTTATCAGTCTGGTTCGGGTGCCGCATGGTCGCTACGCTCCCCGGGGACTCATCGGGAGAACGATGATCCTCCGGTTAGGAGGCCCTCACGGCCGCCTCGCGGCCTCGGGCGAATTTTTCAAGGACCACCGCATGGACCCTAGCGAGAGGTCCCCACGGTCGCTCCGCTCCCTCGGGGCAAATTTTCAAGGACCACCAACCAGATCGGTGGTCCTTGAAAATTTGGCTGGGGGAGGAGGATTCGAACCCCCGCTAACGGGTTCAGAGCCCGTCGTCCTACCACTAGACGATCCCCCAGCAGAACCGTTTCAATTATAAGTGATGAGAGGTGAAATTCCATCCTGTCAATTGCATGGAAGATTTCCTCTGATGATACTCCGGCAGGGGCGATCGCATATCCATCGTTGTCTATCGCTCCCGACCGCGGGGTAGGGTGATGGCGGAGGCCTCATCTTCACCGTCCCCCCGTCAACCGCCTGAATGGCAGCGCCTGCGCGTCCTCACGCATCTCATGGGGGCGTGGAGAGGCGTGCGGCCGTCGGGTGAGGCTTCGGGGAGTGAGCTATGCATCGGCCCAAAGTGGGCGAACGTATCATCCTGGAGCTGCTGGCCTCCGGTGAATCGTATCCCAGTGAGGTCCAGGCAGTCGATGACAGCGTGATGCGGGTGACCCCCGCGATGCGCGGACCGGACCTGCCCGAACCGGGCGGGGCGGTGCGCATCACGTTTGTGCGCAAGGACGGCATTTACGAAGAGCACGGGACGGTCGCGGAAATCTCTCGCGAGTCTGAGATCGTGCTGACCCTCCAGCTGGACGGGGAGATCGCGCGGACCCAGCGCCGAGATTTCATTCGCAAAGACGCCAGTCTGAACACCGACCTCACCGCGCAGGGGAAGAGCTTCCGTGGCGTGACAAAGGACGTCAGCGGCGGGGGCATCAGCCTGATGTTCAACGAGATCCCGCCGTTTGCCGAAGCCGAAGAGTTTGACATCCTCGTGAATGTTCCCGACGGGCGCTCGCCAGTGCGGGCGCGCTGCCAGGCGAAGTATGTGCGAGAGATCCTGCGGGGGTCGCGCTGGCTGGTAGGCAGCCAGTTTACCACGATTGCGGACGAAGACCGTCAACGCCTCGTTCGGTTTGTCTTCCGGTTGGAACTTGCGCAGAAGCGCGCCGTCGGCAAGAGATAACAAAGCGTTGGAACGTTGAAGCGTTGGAACGTTGCAAGCGATCAAAGCCCCGTTCACCGCCGCCCACTCCAATGTGATTCTTGACGTTTCAACGTTCCAACGTTTCAACGGGTCAACGTTATCACTTCCGGTTTGAGTACCCCAATGAAGGGCAGGTTGCGATACAGTTGCCGGTGGTCCAGCCCGTAGCCCACCACGAATTCATCTGGGACTTCGAACCCTCGATATCGAATCGGCAGCGTGTCCACGATGCGACGCGCGGTTTTGTCTAACAGCGTGCAGATGCGCAGGCTGGCGGGATCGCGCGCCCGCAGGGTCCGCAGCAAATAGTCGGCGGTGAGGCCCGTGTCGATGATGTCCTCGACCAGCAGGACATGCCGCCCCGTGATCTTCTCGTCCAGGTCTTTGATCAAGCGGACCGCGCCGGTGGTCGCCGTTTCGTCGCCGTACGAGGTGATCGCCATGAAGTCGATGGTGATCGGGATGGTGATGGCACGAGAAAGGTCGGCCATGAAGTACAGCGCGCCCTTCAGCACACTGACGAGGAGCGGCGGGGTGGTTGCATAGTCGCGCGAGATCTGTGCGGCGATCGCCCGGATGCGCTCCTGAATCTGGGCCTCGGTGAACAGGACCCGGGCGACGTCGTCGGCGAGGGCCATCAGGCGGACGGTGAGCGGGCCGCGGGTTTGGCCAGGCCGTACTTCAGCAGCAGGCTGCGGTAGTCGCGGCCGTAGAAGATCTTGACGCGGATGGCAGGGTACAGCTCACGGAGCCGGCGGAGTTTGCGGTTCTTCTTGGTGACCAGGCTCTGCTTGAGGGTGGTGAGCTCGATGTACAGGTCGATGTCAGGAAGATAGAAGTCCGGGTTGAAGCTCTCCACGACCCGTCCCTGTTCGTCCCACTGCAGTGGGAAGCTGCGAGGTTCGTACTCCCACCGGATGCCGTAAAAGTCCAGGAGTCGGGCGAACTCAGATTCACTTTCGTGCGCGAAGCGGGGGCGTGTCGTCGCAGCGTCGCCCTGGCCTTTGCGGTCAGCCACCGAGTGGGTTTCACCCTCCTCGTCCCGCACCGTGGTGGGCGGGCTCCACCCGTCAAGTCGCCAGGCCGGCAGCCTCGGCACCGGACGGATTATTCGCGTTTCAGTATACCGACGCTCCATACGCGATGCAAGCAGAGGAGTCCCTACCGGTCCGGAGAAGTGACCTACAATATTGAGGAGATGGCTGTGACCGAGTCCACCCCAATCCAGGACGCCGACTTGAACCGGTGGCTGACGCAACTGCGCAGCAACGACGTCACGCTGCGCAGCGACGCCGCGCATCAACTGGGCAAGCTGGCCGACGAGCGGGCCGTCTCGGGCCTGGTCGAAGCGCTGGCGGATTCCGACGAGTATGTCCGCAAGAGCGCGGTGACGGCCCTGCGCCGCATCGGCGGGCCGGCGGCGATGGAAGGGTTGCGCCAGGCTCTGGCCGACCGGTCCGAGCAGGTCGTGCTGCAGGCAGTCAACGGGCTGCGCGACATGCGGGACCGCGAGGCCGTGGAACCCTTGATCCGCGTCCTCACGCGCCGCGAGCGATCGTTGCAGCTGGCTGCCACCGATGCCCTGGTGCGCATCGGCGCCGATGCGGTCGGACCGCTGATGGAGGCGTTCAAGGACCGGGCCCTGCGTCGGCGCATCGGCAACCAGATCTGGAAGATTCTCGTGGACATGGGGACGAAGTCGATCGACCCTCTGTTGCAGATGCTGACCGATGAGAACCAGTACGTGCGGCTCACGGCCATCTCTGTCCTGGGACGCATCGGCGACCAGCGGGTGGCCGCGCCGCTGGCCCACCTGTTCCTCGATGACCCGCGGATGCAGGAGGCGGTGGTCACAACGCTGGCACGGCTCGAAGAGCGCAAGGTCATCGAGCCGCCGGGGTCGCACGCCGCCGACCGGGAAATCTTCCTCCCCAAGGATGTCGTGGACGGGTTTCTGGGTCGTCCACGCGAAGAGGTGACCAAGATTCTCACCGAGGCCCTGGAGAATCCCAGCCCGAAGGTCCGGCGTTTCGCGCTGAAGTCGATCTACGCGCTCTTTGGGGACACGGCCCTCGAACATCTCGTCAGCGCGTTGAAAGACGAGGACATCGACGTCAAACGGCTGGCGATCAAGATTCTGGGCAAGCTGCGCAACAAGCGGGTAATCGATCCGCTGCTCCAGCTCATCCTGCACGACGGGGAGCAGGTCGAGGAGGCCGCCTGGAACACGCTGAAGATGCTGACCGATCTGCGGGAGTACGATGAGCTGCGGGCCCGTGTGGCCAAGGAGCGGGCCGGCGGCCGGCCGGCCATCCGCAAGTACGCCAAATCGAAAGACGTGTCGCCTGACTGGTGGCGCGAGCAGGACTGACGGACTGACGGAAACGCGGAAGCGCGGAAACGCGGAAGCGCGAAACCACGGCCTTTCAGTGCGGGAATGAGTGGAAGGCTGTTGGCTCGGGTGCGCGTTTCCCCGTTTCCGCGTTTCCTCGTTTCCTCGTTTCCTGACGTGGCGATGGAGCGCACCATCGGTCGGACAATCATCAGGGTCGAACGCGGCGACATCACGACAATGGCGGTGGACGCCATCGTCAACGCCGCCAACAACCATCTGTGGATGGGCGGCGGGGTAGCCGGGGCCATCAAACGGGTGGGTGGTGCGGAGATTGAACGCGAGGCCGTGGGGAAGGGTCCTATCGAGCCCGGTGAGGCCGTGGTCACCGGCGCGGGGCGGCTGCGCTGCCGGTATGTGATTCACGCGGCGACGATGGGGCAAGACCTGGTGACCAGTGCGGATCTGATCCGCCGGGCGACGCGGAGCAGCCTGCGCCGGGCGGACGACGTGCAGGTGGCATCGATCGCATTTCCGGCGCTGCGGACAGGGGTGGGCGAGTTCCCGGTGCGGGAGGCCGCGCAGATCATGGTTGATGAGATTGCGGTCCATCTGCGCGGCACGACCCCGCTGCGCACGGTGGTGCTGGTGCTCCAGACCGATGACGCGGAGCAGGCGTTCGGCGAGGTCTTGAAAAACGTTGAATCGGTGGAACGTTGAACCGTTGAAACGAGCTAACATCCCATCGGCTCCGACGTTTCAACGCTTCAACGTTTCAACAGTAGTGCTACGATGCGCGTGCTGATTACCAACGACGACGGCATAGCCTCTCCGGGCCTCCAGGCGCTGGTGGGAGCCTTCGACCCAGTGGGCGAGACATTCGTCGTGGCCCCCGAGCGAGAGCGCAGCGCCACCGGCCATGCCATTACGTTGCACAAACCGCTGCGCGCCCATGGCGTCGCGATTCCAGGGTCGGCGGCGCGGGCCTGGGCCACGAACGGCACGCCGGCGGACTGCGTGGCGCTGGGGATCATTGAGCTGCTGCCCGCCAAACCAGAAGTCGTCTTGTCAGGCATCAACGTGGGACCGAATGTGGCCCGTGATCTGACATACTCTGGAACCGTGTCCGGCGCCATGGAAGGGGCGATCTTTGGCGTCCCCAGCATCGCCGTTTCCGTGGGTTCGTTCCGCAATCCAACGTTTTCGGTGGCGGCCGCGTTTGCCGTCGAACTGGCCCGGGCGATCCTGCTGCACGGGTTGCCGGAAGACACCCTCCTCAACGTCAACGTGCCAAATCTGCCGCCGGACCGGATCGCCGGCGTGGCAATCACACGGCAGAGTGCGAAGCGGTTCATCAGCCGGATGGAGAAGCGGGTAGATCCCCGTGGTCGCACCTACTACTGGTTGACGGGCGATCCCTCGCCGGTGGAAGACCTTGAGGGCACCGACACCTGGGCCCTCACCCACAACCGCATCTCCGTGACGCCCATCACCCTGGACATGACCGATGACCGTGCGGCCGCCGCGATGCGGACCTGGGACCTGGCCTGGCGGCCGGCCTCCGGCGCATAGCCGCAGAAAGGGAAACGCCCCGGGACGGAGAACCCCTCCCACCGACGTCTAACGTCGCAGCACTCGTCGCACCCTTTCGTCCCGTACCGAATTCGCTAGGTTAAACTTGGCGATCTCGGCACAGTGGGCCAAGCGAATTGGTACGGGATTCGTCGGAGCAGCGCATGGTCCAACTTGAGGACGTCACAAAGGCTTTTCTCAACGGTGTCGTAGCGCTCCGCCATGTCTCCCTCCGCATTGAGCCGGGGGAGTTTGTTTTTGTGGTCGGGCCTACCGGCACCGGCAAGTCCACGCTCCTGCGCCTCGTGTACCGTGATGAACTCCCCACCTCCGGACGGGTGATCGTCTACCGGCGGGACGTCGGCCGCCTGCGTAGTCGCGGCGTGGCGCTGCTGCGGCGCAGGCTGGGTGTGGTCTTCCAGGATTTCAAACTCCTGCCTGCCCGCACAGCGTACGACAACGTGGCCTTTGCCCTGCGCGTGATCGGGACGCCCGGGTCGGAGATACGGCCCCGGGCGTTGCGCGCGCTCGCCCTGGTAGGGCTGGAGGGCCGGGCGGGAGCGATGCCGGCCGAACTGTCCGGCGGCGAGCAGCAACGGGTCAGCATCGCCCGCGCCATCGTGAACGATCCACCGCTGCTGCTGGCCGACGAGCCGACGGGGAACCTCGACCCGCGCTCGTCGTGGGAGATCATCCGGCTGTTGTCGCAGATCAACGCGCGCGGAACTACGGTCATCGTCACCACGCACAACAAGACGATCGTCGATGTTCTGCGCCGGCGCGTGATTCAGCTGGCCGCCGGCCAGGTGGTGCGGGACCAGACGCACGGCCTCTACGCGGTGGAGGCTTGATGCGGAGGGGAGCGGGCCGCGCGCGCCTGCTGGCCGAGCAGACCGTCTATTTCATCGCCGAAGCCCTGGCCAGCTTCCGCCGCAACGGGTTGATGACCGTTGCCGCCGTGACGACGATCGTGGTGGCGCTCTTGGTGGTGGGGGGGGCCGTGGTGCTCGGCCTCAATCTGTCCCACCTGGCCGAGACCCTGGAATCGGAAGTAGCCGTCGTCGCCTTTCTCCACGATGGGTTGACATCAGCGGAGATCACGCGTGCGCAGCGCGCCGTGGCCGCGCTGCCCGGGGTGGCGTCGGTGCGGTTTGTGAGCCGTGGCGAGGCCCTGCTCCGCCTGCGGCACCGCCTCGGTGACGCGGGAGCGTTCGACGATTTGGAGACCTCCAACCCCCTTCCTGACTCGCTTGAGATCCGCCTCGGGGATCCGCTGCGCACGAAAGCCCTCGCCGCCACCGCGGCTGATGTGCCCGGAGTGGAGGAGGTGACCTACGGGGCGCAGGTGACCGACCGCTTGCTGGCGCTGACCCGCGGGGTGCGCGTGCTGGCCGCCCTGGTAACGGTCTTCCTCACCGGCGTGGCGTTGATTGTCGTCGTGAACACGATTCGGTTGACCGTGATCGCCCGCCGGCGCGAGATCGAAATCATGCAGCTGGTCGGCGCCACCCGCTGGTTCATCCAGTGGCCGCTGCTGCTGGAGGGAATCCTGGAGGGGACCGCGGCCGCCGCGATGGCGACCGCGCTGCTTACCGGCTTGTACACTCTGAGCGCGGCGGCGGTCAGGAGTGCCTTGCCGTTTCTGCCGCTGGTGCCGACCGCAGACGCGCTGCGGGTGGCGGCGGCCGGGCTGTGCGCCGCGGGAATCCTCGTAGGGGCGACCGGCAGTGTGATTGCCGTGCGCCGGTTTGCGACGCCATGACGCGAGCCATCCTCCCGCTCGCCGTTGCGTTCCTCCTGGCAGCGTCCCCCTACACGGGACGCGCGGCGGCAGGGGTGGCGCAGGGGGCGGTGTTGCGGCGGGTAGAGGATCGCCTGAAGCAGATGCTCACAGAATTGTCGGCGCAGCGCCACAAGCTGCGGCTGGTGCGCCGGACGGAACATCGCCTGCTTGGCGAGTTGGAGGGCATCGACCGGACCAAGGAACAGGCCGAGCGCACGCTGCGCGACCTCAGAGTCGACTCCCGGCAAACGCAGCGCCGGGCGAAGACTGTCGCCGCGCAACTGCAGCAGACCGAGGAACACCTGACCGCGCGTCGCCAGGCGCTCGGCGGTCGGCTGCGGGACATCTACAAGTACGGGCGCACCGGGTATGCCGACGTCCTGCTCGGCGCGGACGACTTCGCGGCGTTCGCGACGAGGTGGCACCTCATCTCCACGATCGTTCATACCGACACGGCCGCCATCGACGCGCATGCGGCCGCCCTCGCCCGCTACCGGCGGTTGCAGGCGGCGCTGGCCCAAGACCAGGCCTATCTGCGCACGCTCACGATCCAGACCGAGGCCCGCCAGCACGAGATTACGGCGACCGAGCACGCCAAGCGCGAGATGCTGGAGCGCGTCCAGGTCGAGCGCGCCGCCTACGAGCGCGTGGTGCGGGAGCTCGAGAAAAACTCGAAGGATCTGGAAGCGATGATTCAAAAGGAGCAGGCCGCTCCGCGGCGCCCCGCGGCGGCGGAGGCTCATGTCGCGTTTTCGTTCCTCTGGCCTGCCCGCGGAATCTTCACGTCCGGGTTTGGCATGCGGCACCATCCACTCTTCGGCATCTGGCACCTGCACACGGGCGTCGATATTGCGGCCATCTGGGGAACCCCAGCCCTGGCCGCCGCCGAAGGGCGCGTGCTCTACGCCGGATGGTTCGGCGGGTACGGGAAGATTGTGGTGATTGACCACGGGGAAGGGATTTCCACGCTCTACGGGCATCTCTCCAGCCTGCTGGTGGTCGCCGGCGACGAGGTGAGGCGCGGCCAGCCGGTTGGCCGCGTGGGGAGTACCGGCTACTCCACGGGCCCCCATCTGCACTTCGAGGTCCGTGTGAATGGCCGCCCGGTCGATCCGGTCCGCCTGTAACGAACATCGCTGTTCCCTGTTTCGCGTAGTAGAAGTAGAATAGGTTGGACTCTCTGGAGTGATGAGGTGTCATGAGCGGCCGACGGCAGTTTGTCGCGATTGCATTGGTCCTGGTCCTTGCGGCCGTGGCCGGATTTGTGTGGGCCACAGTCGGTCCGCGCGGTCAGAGGGCCGACCTCCAGGCACAGGGCGCATCCCTGCTCGACGCGGTCGACAGAGAAGTCCGCACCAAGTTCGTTCTGCAGTCCGTTGACGAAGCCAAGCTGTACGAAGGCGCCCAGGCGGAAGTGCTGAAGGCCGCGGGTGCCGGCTGTGCGCGGATTCTCCAGTCCGGTCAGGTTGCTCAGAGCTCCGGCGGCGGGCAGCGCATTGCCGCGCTTGTTGAGGCGGCGGCTCAGCGCTGCACCGCGCCACGGCCGGATCCACAGCAGTTGTACTTTGCGGCAGCGCGGGGCATGCTGGACTCACTGGGCGATCGGTACACGCGCTTTATGGATCCGCGGGCCTTCGATGAGTTTAAGCAGGATGCGCAAGGGTTCTTCTTCGGCATCGGGATCTCGATCGACCTGAAAGAGGACTATCCGATCGTGGTCCAGCCCATTCCGGGTACGCCAGCCGCCCGGATCGGTGTGCGCGCCGGCGACCGCATCACCGAGATCGACGGCATCTCCGCGAACAAGATGCCGCTGCAGGAAGCGGTGGCCCGCATCCGTGGCCCGAAGGGCAGCGCTGTCCATCTCGTCATCCGCCGCGGAGACCAGTCCATGCGCGTGACCATCGTCCGGGATCGCATCGAAATCGTGGCGGGGGAGGGGACGGAGACCGACTCGCTGGATGACGCCGCCCGCGCCCGCCTGCGAGACGCCGGCATCGGATACGTGAGGCTGGTGACGTTCAACGACAATACCGAGATGGCGTTCCGGCGGCTCTTCGAGCGGGCGAAGCAGTCCAACGCCCGGGCGCTGATCCTGGATCTGCGGGGCAACGGCGGGGGGCTGCTGGACGTTTCGCTGCGAGTGGCCGACTGGTTCGTCCCGGCGGGCCAGCCGCTCGTCCACACCGTTGATCGGGAGGGTCGCAGGGAGACGGAACGCGCGACGCGGCGCGCCAAAGTCGGCATCCCGGTGGTGGTGCTGGTGAATGAGTTCACCGCCAGCGCGTCTGAGATCGTGTCCGGGGCGCTGCAAGATCACCGGGTCGCTACGCTGGTCGGCGTCAAGACCTACGGGAAGGGCGTGATCCAGACGATTGTAGATCTCCCGATGGGATCGGGGGCGGCGATCACGACCGCCAAATACCTCACCCCCTCCGGACGGGATATCCACGGGAAAGGCCTCGTGCCAGATGAGGTTGTCGGCGACACCGAGGATGAGGTCCGCAAGCGCATGCACGGGCAGGCGGACGACGCCGTGGACCGAGAGCTTCAGCAGATCCGGGCGGCGCAGCTGAACAGGGCGATCCAGATCCTCAAGAAGCAACTGGGCCGCAGCCTCCGGACGCTTCCCCCTGTCCCCTACGCTGCGGCCGCCGCTGCGGCATAAAACTCTTATCGCGCATGGCCAGACGACGATTCCGGATGCGATCGAGAACCGAACGCGCGACGGCGGTAGTGGCCGCGGTCGTGGTCGCCGGATTGTTCTTTGGAGTGGGGCTCTCCCAGGGGTGGTGGCTCGGTCGTGCGGCCCCCCCGGCCGGTCCCTCCGCCGACCCTGCGTCGCGGGCTGTCGCGGTAGACGACGACGCGATCGACGCCGGGGTGCGCGCGGCGCTCGACCGGACCGCGACCGTGGTCAGGGTGGCGGCCTCACCCAGGATGATGCGGGAGCGCGGGCAGGTCTACCAGTGGACAGCGCGCACCGTGGACATCAAGGCGCGTGGCCGCGCCATCGATCTGGCGCGCCAACTCGATCAGCACGTGGAACCTGCCGGGGCGCAGATCCTGGAGCAAACCCCGACATTCATCCGGATCGGGGTGCGCCGCGCCGGCCTCGATCTGATCACGCACGATATCCAGCTCATCCCGTTTGCCCCCGCAGCCCGCGTGGCCATCTTGTTCGACGACGCCGGGGGAAGTCTTGAGCAGTTGGACCCCATCCTCGCCCTGGGTCGCGCCGTCACGGTGACGGTGTTGCCCGGCCTGCGGCACTCGCGCGACGTCGCGGCGCGGGCGCAGGAGGCGGGGCTGGAGGTACTCCTGCACCTGCCCATGGAGCCCGAAGATTCCAGGAATGCGCTGGGACCGGGCGGGGTGACGACCGGCATGAACGACGTGCAGATCGCGCAGATCGTTGCCACGGACCTGAGTCAGGTGCCCGGTGCCATCGGCCTGAACAACCATGAAGGGTCCAAGGCCACCGCCGACGAGCGCGTCATGCGGGCTGTCTTGCAGGCGGTCAAATCCAAGGGACTGATCTTCGTCGACAGCGTCACCGCGCCGAAGTCGGTCGGCGCGCGGCTGGCCACGGAGATGCAGATCCGCACCGCGTCGCGGGCGGTGTTCCTGGATAACCAGAACCAGGAGGACGCCATCCGCGCGCAGATCAAGCGGCTGATTCTCCTGGCGCTGGAACGGAAGGAAGTGGTCGCGATCGGCCACGCCACCCGGCTGACCCCGCGCGTGCTGGGGGAGATGCTGGTGGAATTCGACCGCCACGATATCGAACTGGTGCCGGTGTCGGTGCTGGTCAAGTAGAGAGGACCACTCCTGCGGGGCGCGAACACGCAACGCAGGCGAGTTGTGCGAGGAGGGAAGTCGATGACGGCCCAGGCAGCAGTCATTACCCCCAGAGAAGATCCCTGGCAGATGGCGTTGCGGCAATTTAACATTGCCGCCGACCAGCTGCCCCTGAAACGGGGTATTCGCGAGTTCCTCGCGTACCCGAAACGGGAACTGACCGTGAACTTCCCGGTCAAAATGGACGATGGCTCCGTGCGCATCTTCACCGGCTACCGGGTCCACCACAGCACCGTCCTGGGGCCGACCAAGGGCGGGATCCGCTATCACCCTGACGTGACGCTGAACGAAGTGCGCGCGCTGGCGATGTGGATGACCTGGAAGTGCGCAACGGTCGGCCTCCCCTACGGAGGCGCCAAGGGCGGCGTGGTGGTGAATCCCAAGGGGCTGTCCAGGGAGGAACTGGAGCATCTGACCCGCCGGTACGCGACCGAGATCGGCATTCTGATGAGCCCCGAGGGAGACATCCCTGCGCCGGATGTGGGGACGAACCCGCAGATCATGGCGTGGATCATGGATACGTACAGCATGCACCGGGGATATTCGACCCCCTCTGTGGTCACCGGCAAGCCGCTGGCAATCGGTGGATCCTTTGGCCGCGTGGAGGCGACCGGGCGAGGCGTGACCTTTGTGACGCGGGAGGCCACGCGGCACCTGGGGATGCCGCTTGCGGGGGCGAAGGTAGCCGTGCAGGGATTTGGCAATGTGGGCGCGGTTGCGTCGTACCTCTTGCACGACCAGGGGTGCCTGATCGTAGCCGCCAGCGATTCCTCGGGAGGAGTGCAGAATCCGAAAGGCCTGGACCCGCGGGCGTTGCTGAAATTCAAGGAAGAGCACGGCTCGGTCACCGGGTTCCCCGGCGCCAGTCGCATCACGAACGAGGAACTGCTGGAGGTGCCCTGCGACATCCTGGTCCCCAGCGCGTTGGAGGCGCAGATCACGGGGAGCAATGCCGGCAAGATCAAAGCCCGGCTTGTGGTCGAAGGGGCCAACGGCCCGATCACGCCTGATGCCGACGGGGTGCTCGAGGCGCGCAAGGTGCTCGTGGTCCCCGACATCCTGGCTAACGCCGGCGGAGTCATCGTGTCCTACTTCGAGTGGGTGCAGGGGTTGCAACAGTTCTTCTGGACCGAAGAAGAGGTGAACCAAAACCTCGAACGCATCATGGTCCGCAGTTTTGGGCAAGTGCTGCGGGTGTCGCAGGACCGCAAGGTCTCGATGCGTACTGCCGCCCTCATCCGTGCGATCGAACGTGTGGCCGACGCCCTCATGACCAGGGGGATCTACCCCTGAGATAACGGCGTCTACTTAGTCTACCTAGTCTACTTGGTCTGCCTCGTTATCTGATGTAACGCCCGCGTCTGTCTGGAACCTACAGGCAGGCATATGCGTGAGACTAGGTAGACCAGGAAGACCAAGAAGACCAGGTAGACTGCTCTTGGGGGAGGAGTGGCTAGGGTGGCGGCGAACCTCTTATCCCGCCCTGAAGGGTCAGTGTGTACTCCAGAACCGGAATGCAAAGGGGGAAGAGATGCGAATGAAACGCTTGCAGATTCCGTTGACAGTGGCGGTAGTCGTCCTGCTTGCCGTAGGAGCCTATTTCGTTCCCACGGTTCCTGCGGCGACGATGGGACCGGTCACAGATCCGATCGGCGTGGTGAAGGTGGCCAAAGGGCAGTCGGTCACCATCGCCTACTGGCTGGTGGTTGCAGGACCGGACGCGTCCCTGGGCGTCGACAGCCGGCGGGGTATTGAGATCGCCATCGATGACAAGAAGGCCATCATGGGGTTCCCGATCAAACTGATTGGTGAGGATTCGGGCTGCAACGCAGAAGGTGGGGTCACCGCGGCGACCAAGCTCGCTTCCAACCAGGAAGTCGTCGCGGCGATCGGCAGCAGCTGCAGCAGCGAGGCAGTGCCCGGCGCGCCGATCTTGTGGAAGGCCGGCATCGTCACGGTCTCGCCGTCTAATACTGCCCCGAAGCTCACCGCGGCGGATCGCGGGCCTGACTTTGACGGGTACCTGCGCACAGCCCACAACGATCTGGTGCAGGGCAAAGTCGCAGCCGAGTTTGCGCGGAAGTCGCTGAAGGTCGGCAAGGCGGCCACCATCCACGACGGCAGCCCGTACGCGGAGGGCCTCGCGAACGCGTTTGCCGACAACTTTAAGAAGCTCGGCGGGACAATTACCTCTCAGGAAGCCATCGCCCCGACCGACACCGACATGCGGCCGGTGCTGACGAAGATTGCCTCCGGCAAGCCTGACCTGATCTACTACCCGATCTTCATCGCCGCGGGCGGCTTTGTGACCCGCCAGGCGAAAGAAGTGGCCGGGTTGCAGAACGTGAAGCTGATGTCGGCTGACGGCACCTTCTCGCCGGACTTCTATAAGGCCGGGGGCGACGCCGTCATCGGCATGTATCACACCAGCCCTGACCTGTCTGAAAAGGCACTGGGCACGAGGTACACGGCGTTCCTGCAGAAGCACAAGCAAAAGTACGGAGAGAACCCGCTGTCGGCGTTCCACGCCCACGCCTATGACGCGGCCAGTATGATCTTCCAGGCCATCGAGAAGGTGGCCAAGCGGGATAGCGCCGGCAACCTGTACATCGGGCGCAAGGCACTCCGGGACGCGTTGTTTGCGACCAAGGGCTTCCGCGGTGTCACCGGGACGCTGACGTGCACCAAGACCGGCGACTGCGCGGATCCGAAGATCGCCGTCTACATCAGCAACTCCTCAGACCCGGCGAAGTGGGATCCAGGTCAAGGACCGGGGAAGGAGCCCAACAAGATCTACCCGTAGGGCACGTACCCTCGGACGGTGTCTGGGGGGATGGGCCGGGCGTTGCCTCTGGCTCATCCCCCTGTTCGTGGTGCCGCACGCTGCAGCCCCGCCCCCCTTTGGGCGGGGTGTGTCGTACTGCAGACGGGAGGTTCGATGGCGGCGACGATTGTAGCCGCACGTATCCGGCGGAGCTGGTTCCAACGGCTGTCCGTCATTGACCTGTTCCTGTGGGGCTTCCGCGCGGCCGTCCTCGCCGCTGTGGTTGTCGGTACCTTCGCAACGCTCCGTTCGGGTCGATACGCAGGAGAGGTGTGGCTGGACTTCCTGATATTCGGCATTTCCCAGGGCAGCGTGTACGCGCTGATCGCCCTCGGATACACGATGGTCTACGGCATCCTGCGCATGATCAACTTTGCCCATGGCGACATCTTCATGTGCGGAGCGTACACCGCATTCTATGCCGCTACCGCGCTCCACCGCGCCGGCCTCTTCAATCGGTACCCGCCGCTCAGCCTGGCGGTCATTCTGGTGGTGGCCATGGCGACGGCCGTGTCTGTGGCTCTGCTGGTGGAGCGCGTGGCCTACCGTCCGTTGCGGCGGGCCCCCAGGCTTGTTCCGTTGATCTCGGCCATCGGGGCATCGTTTTTCATCGAGTACGCCGTGCGGGGGCTGTATGGCTCGGGTTTCCAAGCCTATCCCGAGTTTGAGGTCTTCAAGGGGAAGTGGAACGTCTTCGGGGTCGGCATCCTGCGGACGCAGGCTGTGGTCATCGTGGCCACTGTGATCCTGATGACACTGCTGTACCTGTTTGTGATGCGGACCCGGACCGGCACGGCGATGCGGGCCGTGTCCGAAGACATGGAAGTCGCCTCGTTGATGGGGATCAACGTAGATCGGATCATCGTGATCACATTCGCGGTGGGGGCCGCGGCGGCCGGGGCGGCCGGTGTTTTGTACGCGCTGGTCTTCAAACAGGTTCACTTCTTCATGGGCTTTTATCCCGGCATTAAGGCGTTCACGGCCGCGGTCCTCGGCGGCATTGGGAACATTCCCGGGGCCATGCTGGGCGGGTTGTTCCTGGGGCTCTTTGAATCTGTGGGGCCGATCCTCGTCCTGGATGGGCTGGGCATCGTGGCCCCGTATCAGTTGAAAGACGTCATCGCGTTCACCATGCTGGTCATGGTCCTGATCTTCCGCCCTTCCGGAATTCTGGGCGAGCGCCTGGCCGGGAAGAAGGCCTAGGGGCCGATGACGCGCGCTGGAACAGCGGGGGGCACCTGGCGGTCGGTCGTGCGCACCGGAGCCCTGTGGGGCGCCGGTGCGGTGTTCCTGGCGCTGGTGGGCCTGGTGGAGGCCGTGTCCCGCAGGCAGATCGTCGCCGGCGTACTGTCACTCTCCTATACATTCATCCTCCTGGCGGGTTTCGGGTCCGGTGTGCAGGTCTCCCGCCGGTGGGCGGGCTTGGCGGCATGGCAGCGACTCGCGGGCGGCGCAGCGGCCGGCGCACTCGCGGGGGTGTTGGTGGGGCTGCTTGTGGTCATCGGCCGCTTGGCCAATCTTCGCCCCATGTTGATCAATGCCTCGCTCCCGCTGTATGAGATCCTTTCCTTCGGCCGTGGGTTGGGCGGGCTCCCATTGATGGTGCTGGTGCAGGCCGCCGCCGGAGCGATCGGGGCCGCGATGCTGCTCCTTCCTCCCGCCGTCCGCCGGCCGGTGATCGTGGGGCTGGGGACGGCGTTTGTGATCGGTCTGTTCCAGGATCTGGTGCAGTTGATGTTGCAGAGCGGAGTCCGCGCCGGGCTGCGCAGCCTGTTGTTTACCGGTGAGGGGTTGGCCCCACGCGGCGCGGTGATCCTGATGGTGCTGGCCGCGGGGGGGAATATCTTCTGGACTCGCTACCGCTCGCCGGTGAGACGGTGGGCCGACAGGCTGGCGCCCCCGCGCCGCCGGGCCCTGCGCGGGATCACCCTGGTCGCGCTGGCGGGCGCCATCCTCACGTTGCCCTGGGTGACTGGTCTCTTCATCTCACAGGTGCTGGTCCTGGTCGGTCTGTACACGCTAATGGGACTCGGTCTCAACCTCGAGGTGGGGTTCGCCGGGCTGCTGGACCTGGGGTTTGTGGCGTTTTTTGCCATCGGCGCCTACACCGTGGGGTTGCTGACCACCACCGGCCCGCTGGCGGTGGCCCACTTGTCGTGGTGGGCGGTGGTGCCGATCGCCACGGTGGTCTCCCTGATGGCCGGCGTGTTCTTCGGGCTGCCGATCCTCCGCATTCGGGGCGACTACCTGGCCATCGCCACCCTGGGGTTCGGCGAAATCATTCGTTTGCTGGTGCTGTCCGACTTCCTGCGACCGTGGCTGGGGGGATCCCAAGGCGTGCTGGGAATCCCGAAGCCTGTGCTGGGCGGCCTCGAGTTTCGCGGACCGCAGCAGCTCTTCTACTTGACCCTGGTGGCCAGTGCCCTGGTGGCATTCGTCGCCGCCCGTTTGCGCGATTCGCGGTTGGGCCGGGCGTGGATGGCCGTCCGTGAGGACGAAGACGTCGCCGAAGCGCTGGGGATCAACACGGTGAACGTGAAACTCCTGGCCTATGGTATCGGCGGCGCGTTTGCCGGCATCAGCGGCGCGATCTTCGCGGTCATGCTGGGGTCAGTGTTCCCGCACAGTTTCAACGTGCTGATATCGATCAACGTGCTGGCGCTGATCATCGTGGGCGGCATGGGGAGTTTGCCCGGCGTGATGGTGGGGTCGCTGGCCTTGATCGGACTGCCGGAACTGCTGCGGGAATTTTCGGACTTCCGGTTTCTGGTGTACGGCGCGGTGTTGATCGTGATGATGCAATTCCGTCCCGAGGGGCTCTGGCCCACCGCCGTCGCGCGGCGGGAGTTGCACGAGGGCGTGCCGGCGACTGCCGGGGGCGGCGTGGAGCTGGCCGGCGCCCACGAGCCGGACGGGTAGAGCAGAGATGGCGATCCTGACCTCACGCCTGCTGACCAAACGCTTCGGCGGTCTCGTCGCCATCAACCAGCTGGATCTGGACGTGGAAGAACGGTCCATCCACAGCGTGATTGGACCCAACGGCGCCGGCAAGACGACCTTCTTCAACTGTATCACCGGGTTCTACCGGGCCGAGGAAGGCTCGATCGTGCTCAACGGCATCATCCTGGACGGGATGACACCGGACCGCATCGCCCAGTTGGGGATCGCGCGAACGTACCAGAACATCCGGCTCTTCACGCACATGACGGCGCTGGAGAATATCCTGGTCGGCATGCATACGCGCCTGCATGCGTCCTGGCTGAGCGCGATCGGACGCACGCCGGAGATGGTCCGGGAGGAGCAGCAGGCCACCCGCGAGGCTGTGAACCTGCTGCAATTTGTCGGCTTGAAGGGCAAGGGAGATTTTCTGTCCAAGAACCTGCCCTACGGCGATCAGCGCCGGCTGGAAATCGCGCGCGCGCTGGCCACCAGGCCCAAACTCCTGCTGCTGGATGAGCCGACCGCGGGGATGAACCCGCGCGAGACGATGGAGATGATGGCGTTCATCCGGCGGTTGCGCGATGAACTGGCGATTACCATCCTCCTGATCGAGCATCAGATGCGCGTGGTCATGGGGATCTCCGAGCTGGTGACAGTGCTCGATTACGGCACGAAAATCTCAGAGGGCACGCCCACGGATGTGCAGAATGACCCGCGCGTCATCGAGGCCTACCTGGGGACGCGCCGCATCGGGACGGAGGCGACACACTGACATGAAACGACACAACCTACACAAACGACACAACCTACACAATCACAAGCAACCCCAGGGGAGTTGGTCTCATTGTGTAGATTGTGTAGGTCGTGTAGATTGTGTGGGTTGAGCGACGGCGATGGCCCTCTTAGAAGTTGACAATCTGCACGTCTACTACGGCCAGATCCATGCGTTGAAGGGCATCACGCTGCACGTGGATCCCGGCGAGATCGTCACCCTCATTGGGGCCAACGGCGCGGGGAAGAGCACGACCCTAAAGACAATCAGCGGCCTCCTGCGGCCTCAGCAGGGTCGCATCACACTGTCCGGCGAGGACCTGGCCGCCCTCCCGGCCCACGATGTGGTGGCCAAGGGCGTGGTGCAGGTGCCGGAAGGCCGGCGGATCTTCGGCCAGCTCACGGTGCACGAGAACCTGCTCATGGGCGCGTACATTCGCGCGGAGCGCAACGGCGTGGAGACGGACCTGGCTCGCGTGTTCACGCTCTTTCCCCGGCTGAAGGAACGGCGCAGCCAGGTGGCCGGCACCCTGTCCGGGGGGGAGCAACAGATGCTGGCTATTGGCCGAGCTTTGATGTCCCAGCCGAAGGTGCTGCTGCTGGACGAACCCTCGATGGGACTGGCACCGGTGCTGGTCGAGCAGATCTTTGAGACGATTACCGGGATTAACCGCCTTGGGACCACGGTGCTCCTGGTGGAACAAAATGCGTACATGGCCCTGCACATCGCTCAACGCGGCTATGTCCTCCAGACCGGCGAGATTGCGCTCTCGGGCTCGGCCGCTGAGCTCCAGGCGAACGCGGAAGTGCGGAAGGCCTACCTCGGCGGGTAACCAGTCCTGCTCACTGGGACGGTGTCCATGAGATCACGGGCAGGACGCTCAGGTTCCCAGCCGCCGGTGCCAGCCGGCGCTGCCCGCTTCCATCGGGATGCATCACCCACAGCGCCAGATCAGAGCCGTGAATAGATAGGAAGGCGATCCAGGCGCCATCCGGCGACCACACCGGCCGCAGGCTGATCGCTTGGGGGTCGGTGAGGGAGACGGAACGCTTGGCGGCCAGGTCCTGCACGTAGATCTGCCCTCCTCCCACGTGCGCCACGACGAAGGCCACCCGCGTGCCGTCGGGGGACCAGTTCGGCGCATACCCGAACGCGAGCCACCGGGGCGGCGCGCCATCGAGGGAGACAAGGGAGATGTCAGACTGCGCGGGACCCGCCCTGGTCATATAGGCGATGTGCTGCCCATCACGGAGCCAGACAAATTCGGTCACGCCCGGAATCACGCCAGTGGGCGGCGTGGGAATCCTGCGGATACCTCCGCTATCAGTCCGCGTCAGATAGAGCGCTGCGCCTGATGCTTCCGATCGCGCCAGGAAGGCGATCAGGCTTCCGTCCGGCGACCATGCCGGCGCAGAGGCGGACGCGTCCGGGGCGCTGAGACGACGCTGGTCGCTGCCGTCGGGATTCATCAGCGAGACGCGTCCGAACCCCGCCACGCGCGTAATGAATGCGATACGGTGGCCGTCCGGCGACCAGGCCGCCTCTGCGTGCGTCCCAGGGGAAGCGGTGAGTTGCTTGGTTTCCGCTCCACTGGGGCTGGCGGTGTAAACTTGTGTGGTCCCCGCCTCGCTGTGGACAAAGAGCAGACGGCGGCCGTCCGGAGACCAGGCCGGCCCCTCGCTGTCGCCGGGGGGGCCGGTCAGGGGCCGCAGGCCGGTGCCGTCGGTGTTCACCACAAAGATCTGCCGCGTTCCCTCATATGGAGCGACAAACGCGATCTGAGAGGCCGGGACAGCTGGCTCAGCGGGCCGGTCAGTAACGGCCGCCAGGAGCGCGGTGGCGACCATAGGGATGAACAGCAGCACTGCGCGTCTACCCATTTTGTGGGATGGTGAAGAGGAACGTTGTGCCCTCGTCCAGCAGGCTGTCGACGCGGATCCGGCCGCCGTGAGCTTCGACGATGTGCCTGGCAATGGCTAGGCCTAATCCTGTGCCTCCAGAACCACGGGTCCGCGAGCGGTCGGCGCGGTAGAAACGCTCGAAGACGTGCGGCAGGTCAGCCGGTCCGATTCCTTTTCCGGTATCCGAGACGGAGATCTCCACTTCACGGTCGGCCTGGGCGACCCGCACGTCGACGCGGCCGCCGGTGGGCGTGTACTTGAGCGCGTTGTCAATCAGGTTGGTGAGCACCTGCTCCAGGCGGTCGCGATCCGCGGTGACCCAGACTTCTGGCGGCGCCGCTTGTTCCAGGAGGAGCCCGCTGCCCTGGGCGAGCGGCTGCAGCTTGTCGACGGTGTGCGCGACCAGCGCGGCCACATTCACCCGTCGCAGATCCAGCGTGACGCGCTTGCTTTCCAGCTGGGAGAGATCTAGCAGATCGTCCACGAGTTTCACCAGGCGGTCGGCCTCGCTGCTGATGATCGTCAGGAACCGGCGGGAGGTCGCCTCGTCTCTGACGGCTCCATCCAGCAGCGTCTCGGTAAATCCCTTGATCGAGGTCAGCGGAGTGCGCAACTCGTGGGACACGTTGGCGGTAAGTTCACGCCGGAGCCGCTCGCTGTGGCGCAGCTCCGTCACATCCCGCAGGACGGCCACGGCGCCGATGACCTCGCCCTGGTCATCCCGGTACGGGGCGCAGTGAACCTCGACGACGCGGTCGCCCACAGAACCAGGGGGGAGCTCTTCTGCCGTGATCCGGCCGCTCGCCGTCGCATCCTCCAGCATGGCCGGCAGGCGATCGCCCTGGATCGTCTCGCGGGCGGGCCGGCCCAGCGCCCCGGCGGGATCGGCGCGCAGCAGGTCTGCGGCAGCGCGGTTGAGGAGCATCAGCGTGCCGTGGCGGTCGGTGGCCACCACGGCGTCCGTCATGCCGCTCACGATCGCTTCGAGTTTCTTGCGCTCTGTTGTGATTTCGGCGATGGTCTGCTGCAGACGGTCGGTCATCCTGTTGAACGTCCGTCCCAGGCGCTCCAGCTCCGCCGTTTCGTCCACGGGAGCACGGCTGGCGAAATCGCCGGTGGAGATGCGCTCCGCGGCGTGGCCCAGTTCCTCCAATGGACGGGTGATCCGCCGCGACAGACGCATCCCAACGATAAACGCCGCCACCAACCCGAGCAGGCTCGCGGTCCCCAGCGCCGGCGCCATGCGCCGCAACTGGCGCCACACCCACGCTTCCGGCGCAGAGACCTGCACCACGCCCGCGATTCGGTTGTCGGGTCCCAGGATCGGCGCGGCGGCGAAGACGCGGGTTTCGCCGGTGGCAGGGTCAAATCGCACGGCCTGGCTTTCTTCACCAGCAAAGGCCTTCTCGAGTTCGGGCGAGGCGGCCGCATCCGGACCGGTGGAGCGGCCCGTGGCATCGATGAGCGCGATGATGGCTTCCTTGCGCCACTTCAGCGTCTGCGCCATCGGCTGCAGCTCCGCCAGGTTCCGCTTGCCCGCATACTCCCGCATCATCAGCGAGATCACTTTTGCCTGAGTAGCGACCACGTAGGCATAGGTGCTCACATACGACCGGTGCAGGGCCTGAGTGACGTACGCCGTGACGATGACCAGCACCAGCACCACCAGCAGCAGGTAGGATGATGTGAGCTTCCATCGGATGGAGCGCATCTTAGTTTCGCGCTCCGCCCGTGGGAGTTCCCGCGCTCCGCCCCGAGCCGGCCTCACCGGCGTGGGGGTTGCCGCGTTCTCGCGTTCCCGCGTCTGCGCGCAGCTTGTAGCCGACGCCGCGCACGGTGACGATGTACGTCGGCGACGCCGGATCGTCTTCGATCTTTTCCCGCAACCGGCTGATGTGCATGTCGACCGTGCGTGTGCTGCCGTAATAGTCATAACCCCAGATATGCTCGAGCAGGAAGTCGCGGGTGAACACGCGGTTGGGGTGGCCCATCAGCAGTTGCAGCAATTCGAATTCCTTCGCGGTGAGATCGACCTGCCGGCCATCCAGCACGACCTCATGCGTGGTCGAATCCAGTGTCAGGCTGCCGGTATGCAGCGGTTCCGGTGCGCCGGGGGTGACATCCCGCGCCGTGCGGCGGAGGATGGCGCGGACCCGAGCCACCAGTTCCCGGGGCGAGAACGGCTTCGTGACGTAATCATCGGCGCCAATCTCCAGGCCAACGACCCGCGCCAGCTCACCGTCTTTGGCCGTGAGCATGATGATGGGCACGGAGGATTCCCGCCGGATCTGCCGGCAGACCTCCAGCCCATCGACGTAGGGGAGCATGATATCGAGGATGATCAGGTCCGGTCGCTCCTGGCGCGACCGCACGACAACTTCGCTGCCGTCGTATGCGGTCAGGACATCGTAGCCCTCTTGCAGCAGGTTATATTTCACCAGCTCGACGATGTGCGGCTCGTCGTCGACCACGAGGATCTTTTGCGACACTTGTGCACCTCTCAACTGCGGGACTGGGGACTAGGGACTGGCATCCGAAGTTTTTCTCGTCCCGAGTCCCTAGTCCCGTAATTTCGTTTTACATGACGCGCCGGATTTCGCCTCCGAGATATCCGGTTGCGCTGATCAACACCGCCCCTACGATGGCGCCGCTGAGCGACAGCGGCCGCGGCATGCGCGGCCAGCGCCATCTCGTGGCGAACAGGCCCGCGTACAGCACCGTCGTCGCGTAGGCCAGCAGACCGTGGATATTGTGCCGGTCGACGAACGCCTGGCCGATCCCTTCCCGGACCAGGGGAATGTAATCGACGAACCCCGACACGATGGCGACGCCGGCGGCCAGGACCCCGAGGCCGATCAGGTATCGCGACACCGTCGAGAAAAATGATTCCTTCTTGAAGACAAACAGCAGGTCAAAGAGGAAACTGGTCAACCACAGGGCCACAGGAAAGTGCACCACCAGCGGGTGGTACAGGAACGGCATACAGGTATACTCTACACCCTCCGTGCGGCGTCTGTCACGGAAGTGTCACGCGACTGTAACCTGGCGCGTGGCCCGATCGGACGAGGCAAGGAGGCGCATCTGCTGCGTCGAAAGGAAAATCCGGTTGTCACCGCATCAGGAGGTCTTCGTGTCCGATCCGTACACCTTCCCGCCCGCGCCGTCGTCCGATGCCATCGAGTGGCCGGGTACGCTCATTGGCGCGGGCAACGTGATTACCAGGACCAAGACCCGGACCGCCGTCCACGATAAATCCATTGACCGCATCGAGGGCCGCCGGGACGCCCTGGTCGACGCCGCCGTCGGGCATATCACGCGCCGGGCCGGAAAGGAACCGCTGTTTCGAAACGACGTGGTCATCCACGGAGTCCGCGTGCGGGCCACCACCAACTCTCTGCACCTGCGAGATTTCTGGGGTGATAACTGGTACAGCCCGGAGGAGTGGAAGGCCGCAACGGGGCTGGTTCCGCCGCGCGAGCCTCAGGTCACCGTCTACGCCCTGGGCGGGGTGGCCGAGCAGCCCGAGGCGGCGTATTACAGTCGCAGGACGAATACAATTGTGTTCTTCAACACCGCCTACTACGGGCAGCTGAAAAGCTGGGTGCTGGGGGCGGTGGGCCGCGTCCTCGCAGAAGAGTATGGGATCCACTCGGTCCATGGCGCCTGCGTGGAAAAAGACGCCCACGGTATCCTGTACATCGCCCCGACCGGCACCGGGAAGAGCACGTCCTCCTACGGCCTGGTCGGGTTTCCCCATACCCGGTTCCATTCCGACGACTGGGTCTACATCCGGTATACCTTCCGCGCCAGGGATGGGCGGCGGCTGCATCCGGTTGCCGTCGCGTTGCCGGACGGCAGTCAGGTGCAGGGATACCAGGTCTTCGGCTGGCTCGAATCACAGGCGCGGACGCAGCCGGCCGCCACGGTCACAGGTCTCGATCTCGAGAATCACGAGATCACGGTCCCCGTGAACGGGCTCGATCTCAAGGCCCCGGTCGAGGCGTACGCGTTCACGTCGGAGAAAATCTTCTACCTGCGCACCAACCTGGTGGAGAACTTCCCGCTGTCGGCGATGCAGATGCTGCGCTCGAAAATGGAAAACGTCCCAGACGTCGCTCCCGAGTACGTGATCCGCCGTGCGGCCATGCTGGACGATCTGATCGAAGCGATTCGCACCGAGGGGGGCGCGGTGACGGAGTACTTTGCCGGCCGCTCGCAGGAGGAGATCAGGCAGATGCTGGCCCGGCTCATTGCCTTCGATAACGCGCGGGCCATGCTGGATATCGGCAAGGTGTTACCCGCGGACCGCATCTTCACCAATCCCATGGAGCCGACCCGTCTGTCGACGGTGGTGCTGCTGCGGCGCGACCCCAGCGATCCGGTGGTGGCCCAGCGGCTCACCGTGGCCCAGTTCGTGGCGGCGTTGCTGATCGGCGAGACGCCGGACAAGAAGCGCGAAGTCGCCTATAATGCCTATCGCGCCGTGGATGATGACGTAGAGAAAGCGTTCATTGCCGCAGTCGAGGATGAGGCCAGACGCCGGAGCGCCGCCGCTCCGGCAGGTGCGGGGCACGGGCAGCTGTCTGCGGATGCGTTGTATGGCGCCTTCGAGCGCCGGTCCGATGCCCCGGAGACGCTCCGCGAAGAGTTTGAGCTGTTCCGGCAGATGTTCCGCGTCTGCAATTGCTTCGCCCTAAACACAATCTTGATGGCGGACCCGCATGTGAAGGACCGCAAGGAGGCGGTGGCACTGACGATGGAGGTGATCGCACGGCTGGCCGACGAGCGACCCTCCGCGCTGCACCTCACGCTGGATTCCTACCGCAACTTCCTCGGCGCGCCGGCGCCGCGATCAGCCTGAGTCCCACGGGCATCCCATGAAAGCGTTGCTCAAGCCCGACGCCGGGCCGGGGTTGGAACTGGCAGACGTGCCGGTCCCCCAGCCCGGACCGGGGGAGATTTTGGTGAAGGTCTTCGGGGGAGGGATCTGCGGAACCGACCTGCACATTTTCACCTGGGATGCCTGGGCCCGCTCTCGCCTGGCGCCGCCCCGCGTCATCGGCCACGAGTTCTGCGGGACGATCGCCGCCGTTGGCCCGGGCGCGACCGATCTGGCCGTCGGCGAGTTCATCAGCGGCGAAGGACACATCAGCTGCGGGCGGTGCCATGCCTGCCGGGCCGGAGCGCCGCACATCTGTGAGCGCCTGGAGGTCATTGGGATCGACAGAGACGGGGCCTTTGCCGAGTACGTGGTCATGCCGGCGGCCAACGCCTGGAAGGTTGGCCCGGACATCTCCCGCGATGTGGCCGCCATCATGGATCCGCTGGGGAACGCGGTTCACGCCGCGCTGGAAACGTCCCTGGCGGCCAGACGGGTCGCAGTCATCGGATGTGGCCCGATCGGACTGATGGCCATCGCCATCTGTCATCTGGTCGGCGCCGTCTTCGTGGCGGCGACTGACGTTTCCGACACACGGCTGGCTCTGGCCCGACGCATGGGCGCCGACCTGGTGCTCGACGCGCGGACCGAGAATGTTCCGGTCCGCATTCACGAGACGCTCAACGGCGAAGGAGTGGACGTGGTGTTGGAGATGTCCGGATCCGAACGCGGGCTTCAGGATGGGTTGCGGGCGCTGCGCAACGGCGGGTGGGTGTCGGTCCTGGGCCTGCCGGCGGCCGATGTGCGAGTCGATCTGGCAAACGGGATTATCTTCAAAGGCGCGCATCTGGCCGGGATCTTCGGCCGCAAAGTGTGGCAAACGTGGGAGCAGGGGACGGCGCTGTTGCGGAATGGCCTGGACATCACCCCGGTGATCACCCATCGGTTTCCCCTGGAGCGATTTGCGGAGGCGTTCGAGCTGCTCCGGGCTGGGACGGCGGGCAAGGTGATACTCTATGTGTGAGGACGACGCGACGCCTCGGGAGAATCATGGTCAATCCACTGGCGTATCTCGACCAAGAGCTGAATGAGCTGAGGGAGAAGGGGTTGTTCCGCTGGCCCCGGCTGCTGGAAGGGCCGCAGGAGCCGGTGGCCCGCTATGATGGCCGTGAGGTCATCAACCTCTGTTCTAACAACTACCTCGGCCTGGCGAACCATGCCCGCCTGAAGGCAGCGGCGCGGCGCGCCGTTGATGAACTGGGTGTGGGGTCCGGCGCGGTCCGGACGATCGCCGGCAACATGGCGATCCACAAGGAACTGGAGGAAGAACTGGCGCGTTTCAAACACACCGAGGCGACCCTGCTGTATCAGTCCGGATTTACCGCAAACGCCGGGACCGTGGCGGCGCTGTTGGGTAAGGACGATGTGATCGTCAGCGACGAACTGAACCATGCCAGCATTATCGACGGGGCGCGCCTGTCTGGTGCGGAGAAGAAGATCTATCCGCATAAGGACGTGGCCGCGGCCCGCCGGCTTCTGGAAGCGTCGCGCGGCGCACGCCGGACGCTGCTGATTACCGACGGCGTGTTCAGTATGGACGGCGACGTCGCTCCCCTGCCGGATCTGGTCGCCCTGGCGGAGGAGTTCGGCGCCATCATGATGGTGGATGACGCGCACGCCAGCGGGGTGATGGGGCAGCACGGGCGCGGGACCGTGGATCACTTCCGGTTGCATGGACGGGTGCACATTCAGGTCGGGACGCTGTCCAAGGCCTTTGCCGCGCAAGGCGGGTACGTGGCCGGCAGCCGCACGCTGATCGACTACCTCATCCACCGCGCGCGGCCGCTGCTGTTCTCGACGTCGCATCCTCCGTCCGTGGCGGCCTCGGCGCTGGCAGCGCTGCGCCTGGTCCAGGAAGAGCCCGAGCTCATCGAACGGCTCTGGGACAACACGCGGATCTTCAAACAGGGCCTCAACGAGTTGGGATTCAACACGGGGGCCAGCGAGACGCCCATTACGCCGGTTGTCGTTGGAGACGAGCAGCTGGCCACAGATCTGTCCGACCGGCTGTTCACCGCCGGGGTGTTTGCGCTGGGGATCGTTTTCCCCACTGTCCCGCGCGGGAAGGCCCGGGTCCGCACAATTGTGACCGCCGCCCACACCCGGACGCACCTTCAGCGGGCGCTTGATGCGTTTGCGAAGGTCGGGCGGGAACTGAGACTAATTTGACTAACGGGATCGCGGGATCGCGGGAACGCGGGATCGCGACGCGGTGCATTTCAAACCCGACACGGTTGACGGTTCATGCTTGCGTAGTTTCGCGTTCCCCTGTTCCCGCGTTGCCCCGTTCCCGTCTTTGTCCAAGATGAAGGCGTTCACGAAACTTCTCACACCCCAAGAAGCCCGGGATGTCTACGCCCGGGCCTACGCTCCGTCACCACTTGGGACGGAACGCGTCCCCCTGGCGCAGGCGCTGCGGCGCGTGCTGGCGCAGGAAGTGCGGGCCTCGACCGATCTGCCGGCATTTGATCGGTCCACGGTGGACGGCTATGCGGTCCGTGCAGAGGATACCGGCCGGGCCTCCTCGGGGACCCCGCTGCATCTGCAGGTGGTCGGAGAGGTGTTGATGGGGGAGCCGGTGCGGTTTGCCGTCGGCGCGGGGCAGGCGGCGCGGATCCCGACTGGGGGAATGCTCCCGGAGGGCACCGACGCGGTCGTCATGCAGGAGCATACCGTGAGAACGGATGGGACGGTGTCGGTGGAACGACCCGTCAAGGTGTATGAGAACGTCCTCCCCCGTGGCGCAGACGTCAGATCGGGGGAGGTGATCGTCCGGCCCGGGCGCCGCCTCAGACCGCAGGATCTGGGCCTGCTCGCGGGGCTGGACATTCCGGAGGTGACCGTGTACCGGCGACCCCGCGTCGCGATCATCGTTACAGGTGATGAACTGGTCCCTCCCGGCAGATCGCTGCGCGGCAGCCAGATCCATGACATGAACACCTACACGCTGTCGGGGCTGATCGATGAGAGTGGAGGCATCGCCAAACCCTACGGGATTGTGCAGGACAACCTGGCGTTGCTGGTCGAGCGGACCAAGCTGGCGCACCGCGAGTGCGAGATGGTGATTCTGGCAGGCGGCAGCTCTGTCGGCGAAAAAGACGTCGTCGCGGACGCGATTGCTGCCGTGGGAGAGCCCGGAATCATCGTCCACGGGATCGCGATCCGTCCCGGCAAGCCTACCATCCTCGCCGTCGCCGGCGGCAAGCCGGTGTTTGGGCTTCCGGGCAATGTGGTGTCGGCGATGGTGATCTTCGAGCAGTTTGTGCGGTCGGTGCTCAACGCGATGGCCGGATTGCGCGAACCGCCGCGACCCGGCACTACGCTGCGGGCCCGGCTGACCAGGACCGTGGCGATCGGCGACCGCGAAGACCACATCCGGGTCTCGCTGGCGGAGCGCACCGGGGCGCTGTGGGCGGCGCCGCTCCCCGGCGGGTCGGCGATCCTCACCTCGATGGTCCGGGCGGATGGCCTGGTGACCATCCCGGCGAATACCACGCTGGAGGAAGGTACAGAGGTCGAGGTGCGCCTGCTTGGCTAAGAGACGAAGAGACGGAAACGGGGAAACAGGGAAACGCGGAAACGCGAAAGCAAAAGGCAAAGGTAGCGAGCGCCGCCCGAGTTTCCCCGATTCCGCGCTTCCGCGTTTCCGTGAGTTGACGCACGTCGACGCCCACGGCCGCGTCCAGATGGTGAACGTGTCCGACAAGCCCGCCACCCTGCGTCAGGCGGTGGCCCGCGGGGAAGTACGCATGACCCCCCAGGCGCTGGGCAAGATCAAGGCCAATGCGATCGCCAAAGGCGATGTGCTGGCCGTCGCGCACGTGGCGGCGGTGATGGCGGCCAAGCGAACGGACGAGCTCATCCCGCTTGCGCATCCCCTACCGTTGACCGGTGTCGACGTGTCCTTCGTCCTCAAAGAGGAGGCGAGCACTGTCGAAATTGCCGCGGTCGTCAGCACCGTGGCGCCCACCGGCGTGGAGATGGAAGCCCTGGCCGCCGTGTCCGCCGCGGCCCTGACCATCTACGATATGTGCAAGGCCGTGGACCGCGGCATGACCATCGAGCGCATCCGCCTGGTCAGCAAGATCGGAGGCCGCAGCGGCGACTACCGGCGGGCGGGGGAGTTGTGAGCAGAGCGGAGCTTGATGGGGCGCGGATCGCCGTGCTCACGCTCAGCGATTCTATCGCCCGGGGAGAGCAGACCGACACCAGCGGTGACTTCATCGCCAAGGCGGTGGGGGCGCTCGGCGCGGACGTGATCGCCAGAGACGTGCTGCCGGACGACGCGGAACGCATCAGCTCGCGTCTGCGGGCCTACGCCGATGAGCTGCGTGTTGATCTCGTCCTGACCTCCGGCGGCAGTGGCGTAGCGCCGCGGGACGTGACCCCGGAGGCCACCCTGCGGGTGGTCGATCGGCTTGTCCCGGGGCTCGCGGAGGCCGCTCGTTCCCGGACTTTCACCCAAACGCCGCTGGCGATCCTCTCTCGGGGTGTCGCCGGCATCCGCGGGCGGACCCTGATCGTGAATCTGCCCGGTAGCCCGAAGGGTGTGCAAGAGTGGCTCGATGTCATCCTGCCGGTGCTCGGGCACGCGATCGATCTGCTCAAAGAGAAGCCCCGGGAATGGGGGACACCGCACGGCCGCAAGCCAACGACGTCTACTTAAAGCCAACTACGTCTACTTAGTCTACTTGGTCTACTTGGTCTACTTAGTCTTCTTAGTCTAAGGACTCAGAAACTTCAAATTGTTTGCGGAACGGGAGGGTGCATGTAGACCAAGAAGACCAAGGAGACCAAGAAGACTAAGGAGACTGGGTTTCGCATGAGAGCTGCGAATCGGTGCTTCGTGTGCGGGCAGGACAACCCGATCGGGCTGAAGTTAAAGTTCTCGCGGGTTGGGGAGGGGGTATGGGCGGAGTTTACCCCGTCCGACCTGCACGCGGGCTATGAAGGTCTGGTGCACGGTGGCATCCTGGCTGCGCTGATTGATGATGCGATGGCGAACGTCTGGGCTGCGAACGGGCGGGAGGCAGTGACCGCGAAGATTGAGGTGCGGTTCCGCCAGGAGGCCAAGCCTGGGGAGAAGCTGCTCGTGCGTGCGGAGCCCGCCGGTTCGAAGGGTGGGCTTCGGATCGCACGGGCGACGGTGACGCGGGCAGATGGGGCACTCGTCGCTGAGGGTTCGGGGTTCGTGTCTGTGAAGTGACGACCGCCGGGGCCTTCGCCCGCCTGGTCTGGGGAGCAGTTGCTGCCATAGGACTGGGCGTGATCATTGCGCACCACGTCAGGTATTTTCGCAAGCGGCGCCCGCTGTCGTTCGGTGCATTTCTAGAGACCACGGGATGGATCATTATCACGTCGTGCGCGATTGGGGCGCTCGGCGGGGGACTGGCCCGTGCTGGCACGCGAGCGGTGGAGACAGCGGCGGCGATTGTCGGCCTCGCGTTTTTGATCATCGGTGGACAGTTCAGATAACTACGTCTTCTTAGTCTCCTTAGTCTACTTGGTCTTCTTGGTCTAGGTAGCTCCGTTTGTGTCAGATTGTCTCGTTCGAAATCTTGCAGACAAAGTAGACTAAGTAGACAAAGGAGACCAAGTAGACGTCGTTTTGGCCAAAACAATGACCGAATCAGAGACGATCGTCGCCACAAACCGCCGTGCGCGTTTTGAGTATCACCTGGAAGATACGTACGAGGCGGGGGTGGTCTTGACGGGAACGGAAGTGAAGTCGCTGCGCGCCGGACGCGCCAGTCTGGCCGACGCGTTTGCCCGCATCGAAAATGGGGAAGTCTGGTTGTACCATCTGCACATTCCGCCCTACGAAGCGGGGAACATCTTCAATCACGATCCGCTGCGCAAGCGCAAGCTGCTCCTTCACCACGGCGAGATCCGCCGGTTGTTCGGCAAAGCGCAGGTGAAGGGATACACGCTGGTCCCGCTGCGGCTGTACTTCAAGCATGGTATCGTCAAAGTGGAGCTCGCGGTGGCGCGGGGGAAACGGCAATACGACAAGCGCGCGGCCATCGAGAAACGGGAAGCCCAGCGGCGGATGGAGCACGCCCTGCGGCGGCGGAGATAGGAATCAAGCCCATCTATCTTTCACGTCACTCCCTCGAAAAATTCCTTCCTGGAATCTCCGGGATTTTCCGCCAGAGAGTTTCGGGACTCTCCGACTACCTGCGCCGTGGGTCGTATGCTATCAAGATTGAGGAAACGGACGGCCGAGACATCGGGGGGAGCCATGCCGCAGACGCCGTTTAGAAACCATTCCTTGCCCGGCCGCATCGAAGTCGGCGACTTCGACGAAGGTGGGGAAGGCGTCGGTTACCATGACCTGACGCCCGAGACGGGAAACGACTATCGGCCCGGTACGGCTATCGATTTGAAGCCCCGCCCCGGCGGCCAGTGGGCCACAGTGGATACGCAGGCTGGCGAATGGACCGCCTATACAGTGCGTGTTCCGTTCGGCGGCGTGTACCGCTGCGAGGTGCTGGTCAGCAACGACAGAAGCCCAGGGGCGTTCCGGGTGCAGGTGGACGGGGTTGACGCTGTCCCGATTATGCCTGCGCCGAACACGGGCTCGCGGGACGTGTACGTATGGGTTGGCGTGCCCGGTATCCGGCTCAGGTCTGGCGCGCATGTCGTGAAACTGCTGACCGCGCGCGAGTCGATCAGCGTCGAGGCCATGAGGTTTTTGGCCGAGGTGTTCGATCCGGCCCCGCCAGCAGGGGAAGTAGTCACCACCTTGTCATCGGGTTTATATCGCGTTCCGTAAACTGGTAAGAGCGCGCGGGACGCGCTCCTCGGAGGGGCTATCCCCTCCGAATCCTCCCCTTACCACCTGGAGGCGGCGGGAATCTGGAACCCTCGTCCAGCGCTCGCACTCGCCCTATCGGGCGGCTCGCGCTTCAGGGGGGACTAATCCCCCCTGATCGCGCGCACAGTAATGGATTCCAGATGTCCGGGGAGCCGAACTGGTGCGCGCTGCCCCCCTTTACCACGCGGGGGAGTACCTCCCCCGCAACCCCCTCAGGACGCGGGTTCAATCCTACCATGAACCAGAAATGGAAACGGACCCCACAGAACAGGGTCCGTTTCCATTTCTGGTGGAGGCGGCGGGAATTGAACCCGCGTCCTAGGATCGCGAGGGCGGGACGTCTACGAGTGTATCTCAGGCTTTGGATCTCGCGTCTCGAAGCTCCCCTGAGC
>Ga0209375_1000521_pt1 | contig 32266 bp, 28 predicted proteins | sample GraSoiAngelo_131_FD_185888 | JGI IMG/M metagenome (GOLD analysis project Ga0209375, IMG submission 185888) | Grasslands soil microbial communities from the Angelo Coastal Reserve, California, USA - 14_0929_02_30cm (SPAdes) (version 2) | ecosystem: Environmental > Terrestrial > Soil > Grasslands ...
CAGGCCGAAGTCGATCCAGAGCCGGTACGCCGGACGCCGCGCCTCCGGGAACTCCATGGCGTCGGTGACGACGCCCACGCGCATATCGACCTTCTCGAAGTCCCCCCAGGCGATCGTCATTGTAGCAATCCGGCCCCGTTCCGCCGGCCGCTGCTCATTCCACTGAGCCCCGCGAGGCCGGAACCACCTTCGGTGGCCTGAGCAAGGTGCGCTCTAGGTCGTCGAGCGACCCGAGCGTCATGCCCGGGTAGTAGTACTCGAGGATCTTCTCCGCCCGGTATCCGCGCTCCGCCATCGCCTTGGCCCCCCACTGCGACATGCCCACGCCGTGCCCGAAGCCGCGCCCCGCGAAGCGCGCCGTCTCACCGTCCACGGCGACGGCGAAGAGCGTGGACTTGAGCGTCTCGTAGCCGACCATGCGGCGGAAGTCGTTGCCGCGCAGCCGCGCTCGCCCGCGCGTGCCGTGGACCGTGAGCGCCGAGACGCGGAGCGACGGCGTCCGCTCGGCGATCTCGACGGCCGTGACGGTCCCGACGTCAACGCCGTTGCGCCGGAGGATCTGCGAGAGGTCGGCGAGCCTGAGGTCGAGGCTCCAGGCGTAGTTCGGCGCGCCCGTCGAGAATTTGTCGCGGATCGCCTTGAGCCTGGGTATGTTGCCCGCCGCGAAGACGGTGCGGGGATCCTCGGTGTACCCGCCGCTCGCGGCGTGGTAGAACGCCGGGAAGAGATCCCCGTCCCACAGGAGCACCCGCCGGCTCGTATCGCGGACGGCGTCCCACACGGGTGAGGACGACGGCACGTGCCCGGCGTATCCCTGATGGACCGTCGAGGCGAGGATGTGATACGCCTTCGGCGCGTTCAGCACGCGATGGTACGCGGCGTACGTGCGCGCGACGATCGCCTGGGCGCGCAGCATTTCGCGCGGCCACCGCTCGCCGGCCTCGGCGCGTACGACGCCGACCAGGTAGTCCTCGAGCGGCAGCTCGTTCACGACCGCCAGGCCGTCGCCGTTCTTCAGCACCTCGAGCGCCGCCGGGTACTCGCGCCCGTTCAGCTGGATCGGGCGCTCGCTCGTAAGGCGGAAGCCGCTCGCGCGGCGCCCGTCGATCTCGACGCCCTGCCCGTTGGCAACGGCCCTCACGACGTCGGTCCGCCACGCGCCGCCGGCCGCGCAGCACCCGCCGAGCTCGTTCACCTCGATGGCCACCCCGCGCAGCTCGACGACACGCGCGTCCTCCACGAGCGCGACGCGGATCGTGCCCGACGCCGCGGCGGAGGGGACGAGACCCGCAACGAGGCCGAGCGTTGTCGCGAGGGCCGCGAGAACGGTCCTCACCGTCGGCCCAGGATCCACAGGATCAGTGTGAGGACGACGCTGAGCAGGAGCGACGTGGCGAGTGGGAAGTAGAAGGTCCAGTTTCCGCGCTGAATGTGGATGTCGCCGGGCAGCCGGCCGAGCCACGGCACCCGGCCCACGAGCATCAGGACGACGCCGACGAGGGCGATCAGGAGCCCGAAGACGACCAGCATCCGGCCGATATCGTGCACGCCGCTCACTCGAACAGCCCCTGCTGGCCGGGTGCCGACACGGGCGGCTGCTTGTCGAGGTGGAGGTAGGCCTCGCGCGTCGCGCGGCGACCTCGGGTACCGGCCCGGGTGACGAAGCCAATCTTGAGGAGGTAGGGCTCGACCATCTCGGCGAGCGTCTCCGCCTCGTCGTTGATCGTCGCGGCGATCGCCTCGATCCCCACCGGCCCGCCACCGTAGTGATCGATGATCGCCGTCAGGAACCGCCGGTCCAGTTGATCCAGACCGCGCGAGTCGACGCCTTCCCGGTCGAGGGCGGAGCGCGCGACCGCGTCCGCGATCACCGCGTGGCCATGGACGAGCGCGTAGTCGCGCACGCGGCGCAGGAGACGGTTCACGATGCGTGGCGTCCCGCGCGCCCGGCGCGCGATCTCGCGCGCGCCCGCCCCGTCGATGGGCGATTCCAGGATCGCCGCCGAGCGGGTGACGATCCGTGCGAGCTCCGCCTCCGAGTAGAAGTCGAGGTGGTGGAAGATTCCAAACCGCTCCCGCAGCGGCGCCGACAGCATTCCCGGGCGCGTGGTAGCTCCGACGAGCGTGAACGGAGCGAGCCGATGCTTGATCGAGCGCGCGTGAAGACCCTTTTCCATCACGAAGTTGACGGCAAAGTCCTCCATCGCTGGATAGAGCAGCTCCTCCACCACGCGAGGCAGGCGATGGATCTCGTCGATGAAGAACACGTCCTTCTCGCTCAGATTGCTGAGAATGCCGAGGAGGTCACCACCCCGCTCGATCGCCGGGCCCGATGTCGTGACCAGCGTCGTCCCCATCTCGTTCGCGATGATTCCGGCGAGCGTCGTCTTGCCGAGCCCGGGCGGACCGTAGAGGAGCACGTGGTCCACGCACTCGTGGCGGAGCTTGGCGGCCTCGACGGAGACGCGCAGGCTCGCCACGGTCTGCTCCTGGCCTACGTACTCTGCGAACGTGCGCGGGCGAAGCTGGCGTTCGAACTGCGCCTCCTCGGGCGCCGCCACCCGGCTCAGCATCCGGCCCTCGTCCGCCGCCGCCGCGCTCACGCCTTCTGCCCGCGATCTCGTCGAAGAGCTCCTCGGGCGTCACGATCGAAGGCTGCCGGCGGAGCGCGTCGGTGATGAGCTGCGACGCCTCGGACGGGCGGTGGCCGAGCTGCTTGACCAGCACCTCCCACACGAGCTCCCTCAAACCGTCGGCGTCGGCAGAGGCGGGCCTCGCCTCGATCGTTGCCGCTGGAGCGCCCTCGCGCGCGAGGGCGAACTTCGCGACCTTGGCCTGGAGCTGCGCGACGATGTTCTTCGCCTTCTGCGGGCCGATGCCCGGCAGCGCGCGCAGGTATTTCTCGTCCTGGCGCGCGATCGCCGCCGCCACCTCGGCGACGGGCACGGCGAGCGCGCGCGCGGCGATCATCGGTCCGACGTCTTTCACGGTGATGAGCTTCTCGAAGAACTCCTTGTCGAGGTCCGACGTGAAGCCGATCAGCACGGGGCGGGGCTGGTCGCGGGTCGCGTGGTAGTAGATGACCAGCTCGAGCTCGCTCGCCTTGTCGCCGCGCCCCGCCGTGACGTGCTCGAGCCGCTTGATCGCAATCGGCGGCAGGAAGACCTCGTAGCCGACACCGCCACACTCGAGCACGATGCGGTCCTCCAGCTTCTTCCTGACCAGCCCCGACAGGGTGGCGATCATTGTAGCGGGGCCCGCGAGCCCGGCGCGATCGGTGGGTGGCCTGAAACGAGGTGCGCCCCGGCTCCGTTCCGCACGCCGCGTTTCACTGGATGCGCCCGCCCAACCTCGACAGCCCCGTCAGCGCGAGGGCGAGCGCGTCGGCCACATGCGAGGGCGTCGGAAGCCGCCCGAGCCCGAGGAGGCGGCCGACCGAGCGCTGCACCTGCTCCTTCGAGGCGGCGCCGTTGGCCGTGACGGCGCGCTTGACCTCCGCCGGGCTCAGGGCCAGCACCGTCACGTCGTGCTGGCGCGCCGCGAGACAGACCACGCCGCGGGCGTGCGCCATGAGCAGCGCGGTACGCGGGAACCGGTACTCGGCGTAGAGATCCTCCAGGACGAGCACGGACGGCGCGTGGCCCGCCAGGAGCCGGTCAACGACGTCGTAGATCGCGCGGAGCCTCGCTTCGAGCGGCAGGTCGGACGCCGTGCCGATGACGCCAGTGTCGACGACCTCAACGCGACCCGGGCCCGGCGCGAGCAGCGCGTAGCCCGTGGCGACGAGGCCGGGGTCGATCCCGAGGACCCTGAGGCTAGGCAGCCGCGATAGCCTCGAGAACCTCGTCGGGGATGTCGTAGTTAGCGAACACGGCCTGGACGTCGTCCAACTCCTCCAGCGCCTCGATGAGGCGCAGCACGCTGGCGGCGTCCTTGCTCTCGACCCGTACCGTCGACTTCGGCACGTGGGTCACCCGGGCCTCGAGCACGGGCACGCCCGCCCTCAGAAGCGCGTCACGAACCTGGTCCATTTCAGCAGGGGCGGTGGTGATCTCGAAAACTTTTTCGGCGCGTCGCATGTCCGTGGCGCCAGCGTCCAGGGCCTTCGCGAGGAGGTCGTCCTCGCTGATCTTCTCGGCGTCCACATGGATCACGCCCTTCCGCTCGAACATCCACGCGACGGCGCCGGCGGAGCCCAGGTTGCCCCCCTGCTTCTCGAACACGTGGCGGATCTCGGGCCCGGTGCGGTTGCGGTTGTCGGTCAGGACATAGACCAGGACGGCGACGCCGCCGGGCGCGTAGCCCTCGTACGTGACCTCCTCGTAGGATTCGCCGGGGAGCTCGCCCGTGCCCTTCTGGATCGCCCGCTTGATGTTTTCCTGGGGCATGTTCGCCTCTCTGGCGATCTCGGTCGCGGCCTTGAGGCGCATGTTCGCTTTGGGATCGCCGCCGCCGTTCCTGGCGGCAACGGTGATCTCGCGGAGGATCTTCGAGAAGAGCTTGCCCCGCTGGACGTCCGCCTTGCCCTTCTTGCGCTTGATCTGTGACCACCGGGAATGCCCTGACATCGCCCTACCCTCTTTCGTTCGAGAGTGCCGCCTTGAGACGTTTCACGCGCTCGAGCCGCAGCTCACGCCGGGCCACCGCCTCGCTCCAGCGCCGCTGCTCACCCGGCGTCTGCGGGGTGAAGGGTGGGCACGGCCGTGGCCTCAGGTCGGGTCCCAGGTGCACGAACGTGAGGAACGCCGTGCAGGCGTGACGCACCTCCCCCGACCACGGTACTTCAGTCAGGACCTTGACGCCAATCTCGAGCGAGGAGGTGCCGACGTAGTTCAGCCCCGCCCTGAAGGTGACGACCTCGTGCGTGAAAATCGGCGAGTAGAAATCCATCGCGTCCAGGCACGCCGTCATCACGTGGCCCTTGCAGTAGCGCATCGACAGGATCCCGCCGGCCTCGTCGAGCGCCATCAGCATCTTGCCGACGAACATCGTGTTCCCGAACAGCGCGTCTTCCGGCAGCACGCTGCGCGTCGATTCGAAGCGCCAGCGCACGTCGCGCTCGGGTTCCGTCGTCGTGTCGCGGAGCCGCGCCGCCTTCTGCGCGAACCGTGCGAGCCGCGCCTCGCGCCGGAGCCGCGCCGCCTCGACGAGCTGCGTCTCGGCATCGTCCTTCGGCTCGATCTTCACGGGGACGCGACGCGGCCGCACCTCGTCGCCCATCTTCACGAACACGAGGTGCGAGTTGAGCGTGACCGCGCGCGCGCCGGTCGCGACGTCCTCGGCCCAGACGCGCACGCCCACCTCGAGCGAAGACGTCCCGACGTACTCGACCTGCGCCCTGAGAATCGCGATCTGGCCGACCCTCACGGGATGGAGGAAGTCGATATCGTCCATCGCGCCGAGGACGACGTGGCCCCGCGCGACGCGCACCGCCGCAAGCGTGCCCGCCTGGGTGATCCACTCCATCATGCGCCCACCGTGGATCTGGCCCGGCGCCCCTGCATGCTCCGGGAACACCCACTGGACCATCTCGACGACGGTGTCGGCGATCGACGGCATACGGGCACTGTACCACCTTGGCCGCCTCTCAAGGGTTGGCCGCGGCGACGTCGCTGCCGCGCGGTCGCAGAAAGGCGGCGTTCGAGCGCCGGCTTCGCCGGCGCAACCGATTCGTTGGGGGGAGGCCTCGGAAGGGGGGCGAAGCCCTCCTCCGAGTCTTCTAACGCTCGGCGCCCGGCGCCGCCTCGAGCGTGACGGAGTCGAGACGGCTGAAGCCCGTCGGGTGCAGGCGCAGCCCGTGCACGTCTCCGCGCGCCACGGCCCAGTTGAGGCGCACGTAGATCGGCAGCCACGGCAACTCCTGAGCGAGCAAGAACTGGGCGCGGTGGTAGAGTCGCTGCCGCTCGGTGCGGAACGTGAGCTGGCTGGCGCGGGTCAGCATGCCATCGAGCGTCGGGTTCCGGTAGAAAGAAAAGTTCAGCGCGCGCGGTCCCTTGCTCGCCGCCTCGGTCGTCGAGAGCGGGAACAGGAGCAGGTGCGGGTCGCCCGCGGTCACCGGCGCCTCGAGGAGGGCCAGGTCGTGGTCGCCTTTCTGGAGAATCGCCTGCGCCGCGTCGAGCGGCTCGGTCCGCAGCGCGAGCTGGATGTTCTGGGCGCCGAGGGCGACCTGGATGGCCTCGGCAACCTTGGGCAGGTTCACCGGCGACGCCTCTGATGGCACGAGCAGCGTGGGCGTGAAGGCGTCGGACCAGCCGCCCTCGGCGAGCAGCGTCTTCACCGCCCGGCGGCTGCCGCCGAGGATTGGCGAGCCCTCCCGCCGCGCCCACACGCCCGGCGGCAAGAACGACTGCAGCGGGACCGCGGCGCCCTCGAGTGCCACGCCGATGACCACCGGATCGAGCGCCGCCGCCACGGCCTGCCGCACCTTCTTCCGCGAGAAGGGGACCTTCTCCGTCTGGAACGCGAGATAGCCGACGCGGAGGCCAGGAAGTGAGAGCGCGCCTTCGGTGCGCCGCGGCGGCCCCGGCGGGAACCAGATGTCGATCGTCCGCGCGTCGAGCTCCGCCTCGGCCTGGTCGTCGCCACTGACCTCGAGGAACACGAGGCGCTCCGACTTCGGGGGAGCCGCCCAATAGCCGGGCACGGCCTCGAGTGCCAATCGTTCGGGCGACGCGTCGACGACGCGGTAGGGGCCTGTGCCGATCAGGCGTGCCGTGCCGTCACCCCCCGTGACGCTTTTGACGACTCCCAGCCCTGGGTGAGCGAGCACCGTGACCAGCGGTGCGTAGGGCTGCAGGAGCACGATCTGCACGGTGCGCGGGTCGGGCGCCCTCACGTCTCTGACGATGCCGGGCGTCCCCCGAAAGAGTGCGGACCACACCACGGAGGTCCCCGAGGCGTCGGGACGGAGCTGACGCATGAAGCTCGCCACGACCTCCGCCGAGGTGAGCGGGGTCCCGTCGTGAAACCTCACCCCGTCGCGCAGCGTAAACGACCAGGTGAGGCCGTCGCGAGAGACGGACCACCGGGTCGCGAGCGCGGGCTCGACGTCGGTCGTGCCCTCGTGGTAGGCGACGAGCGTGTCGAAGACCTGGTGCGCGATGAGCGGGAGAGTCCCCTCGAGCTCCGTCGCGGGATCGAGCGCCGCAGGAATGCCGAGGGCCCCGACGCGCACTTCGCGCCGGGCGCTGGTCGGGACCGGAGAGCTCGGAGCCTGGGACAGCGCGGACGACGACCACGCGAGGACGAGGGTCAGAATAATGACGGGCAGACGCACCACCGGGACGCGCATCAATCTTCTTATACGTGGAACCTCGGGCATCTGCCACCCGTTGCGAGGGGGAAGGGAGGAGGCCGAGCGGTACGAAACTTGCTCCTCAAACCTGCCAAAGGCGGCGGCAACGCTCGGAATGGGCGCGGAACGGCCAGCGAGGGGGGAAAATGCAGCGAATTCAAGGATTCAACGGGCGGTAAGTATGCGGCCAACCTTGACTTTCTTTTTTCCAGCCGCCTATACTTCGAGCACGAGGCGAGTCTCGTGCACAAGGGGCGCACACGCGGCAACGTGAGAAGGGATGGGCTATGAAGGAGTTCGACAAGAAGAGTAGCCCGAGTCGCGAAGGGTTCTCGAAATTCCTTCCCGCCTCCATGTCCGATTCGAGCACACGCCGCCGGCTCACGGAGTATGAAATCCAGGTCCAGGACCTGCAGGCCTACATCCGCTCGCTCGAGGCCGAGACCGTCCACCTCCGCAAGAAGCTCGAGGACACGCCCAAGGACTTCATGATCCTCGAGAACAAGCTGCGGGAAGCGAACCGCCAGCTCGTGCAGGCGTTCAACCAGAACGAGAAGCTCGTGAACGCCCTCTATGAAGCCCGCGAGCAGATCACCGCGCTCAAGGAAGAGGTGGACAAGCTCTGCGCGCCGCCCTCGACGTACGGCGTCTACCTCTCCCCCAACGAGGACGGGACCGTCAACATCCTCTCGCAGGGTCGGAAGGTCAAGGTGAACCTCCACCCATCGATCAAGTCCGAGGCGCTCAAGCCCGGGCAGGAGCTGATCCTGAACGAGGGGCTCAACGTCATCGAGGCCGCCGGCTACGAGATCCAGGGCGAGGTCGTCGTGCTCAAGGAACAGCTCGATCCCGAGCGTGCCGTCGTCACCCTCCGCGCCGACGAGGAGAAGGTCGGCATCATCGCCGATCCGCTCCGCTCTCAGCGGCTCAAGACCGGCGACCACATCCTGATGGACTCGAAGTCGGGCTACCTCCTCGAGAAGCTCCCGAAGAGCGATGTCGAGGACCTCGCCCTCGAGGAAGTGCCGGACATCGGCTACGACGACATCGGCGGCCTCACCGACCAGATCGAGGCCATCAAAGACGCCGTCGAGCTGCCCTACCTCTACGCCGACTACTACAAGGAGCACAAGCTCACGCCGCCCAAGGGCGTGCTGCTCTACGGCCCGCCCGGCTGCGGCAAGACCATGATCGCCAAGGCCGTCGCCAACAACCTCGCCGAGAAGATCTCCGAGAAGCGCGGCGAGAAGATCAAGGGCTACTTCCTCAACATCAAGGGCCCCGAGCTCCTCAACAAGTACGTCGGCGAGACCGAGCGGAAGATCCGCGAGATCTTCCAGAAGGCCAAGGAGAAGGCGAACGAGGACGTCCCGGTCGTCGTCTTCTTCGACGAGATGGACGCCCTCTTCCGCACGCGCGGCACCGGGATCTCGTCCGACGTGGAGACCACGATCGTGCCCCAGCTCCTTGCCGAGATCGACGGCGTCGAGGGCCTCAAGAACGTCATCGTCATCGGTGCCTCGAACCGTCAGGATCTCATCGACCCGGCGATCCTCCGCCCCGGCCGGCTCGACGTGAAGATCAAGATCGAGCGGCCGGACCGCGTCGCCGCCACCGACATCTTCAGGAAGTACCTCACCGCGGACGTGCCGATCGCCGCGTCGGAGCTGCGGGGCGACGTCGCCGCCGCGCTCGACGCGATGATCACCGCCGCCGGGGAGGCCATGTACGCTCTGAGCGAGGAGAACCGCTTCCTCGAGGTCACGTACGCCAACGGCGACAAGGAAGTCCTCTACTTCAAGGATTTCGCCTCCGGCGCGATGATCGAGTCCATCGTCCGCCGGGCCAAGAAGCTCGCGCTCAAGCGCCTCATCGGCGGCGGCCCCAAGGGCATCACCACCGAGGATCTCAAGACGGCCGTCCGCGAGGAGTTCAAGGAGAACGAGGACCTGCCCAACACCACGAACCCCGACGACTGGGCGAAGATCGCGGGCAAGAAGGGCGAGCGGATCGTCTATGTGAAGCCGCTCATGGGCGAGTCCAAGGAAAAGCAGCGGAGCGTCGAGCGAGTCGTCAACACCGGACAGTATCTGTAGGCGCGATCGAGAGGGGGGCGTCGAGCCCCCCTCGTCCTTCCCCTGGCCCCCGGCCTGGGTTTTTGTTCTCGGCGAGCGAGGGACGAATGGCCATCCCGAAAGTCATGGGCATCGAGACCGAATACGGGATCACGGTCAAGAACCAGCCTGACTTCAACCCGATCCTCTCCTCGCTCCTGCTCATCAACTCGTACGAAACGTACCGGTCCTCGCGTGTGCGCTGGGACTACGAGGCCGAAAGTCCGCTGCGCGACGCGCGCGGCTTCGAGTACATGGAGGAGAAGGAGGGCACGTCGAAGGAGGAGTCGCGGCTCATCAACCTCATCCTGTCCAACGGCGCGCGCTTCTACGTCGACCACGCCCATCCCGAGTACTCGAGCCCCGAGACGACGAACCCGCGCGACCTGGTGATCTGGGACCGCGCCGGCGAGCGGATTCTCAATCTCTCGCGCCAGCGGGCCGAGGCCGTCTCCCCGCCCGAACAGCGGATCCTGATCTACAAGAACAACACCGACAACAAGGGCAACTCGTACGGCACCCACGAGAACTACCTCATGGACCGGAAGGTGCCGTTCGCGCGGATCGTGCAGCACATGATGCCGTTCTTCGTCACGCGCCAGATCTTCACGGGCGCGGGCAAGGTCGGGGCCGAGAACAACGCCGACCCGTGCGACTACCAGATCTCGCAGCGCGCCGATTTCCTCGAGACCGAGGTGGGCCTGGAGACGATGCACTCGCGCCCGATCATCAACACGCGCGACGAGCCCCACGCCGATCCCGAGAAGTACCGTCGGCTCCACGTCATCGTCGGCGACGCCAACATGAGCGAGGTCGCCAACTACCTGAAGGTCGGCACGATGGCAATCGTCCTCAGCATGGTCGAGGACGACTTCATCGACCGCGACTTCTCGCTCGACAGCCCGGTCCTCGCGCTCCGCAAGGTGTCGCGTGACCTCGCGTGCCGCGAGCCCATCCGGCTCAAGGACGGCCGGACCGTCACCGCCATCGACGTCCAGCGGGAGTTCCTCGAGCTCGCGCAGCGCTACTACCGCGAGCGAGAGAAAGAGACCTGGGTCGGCGACGTCCTCGCGCGCTGGACCCACACGCTCGACCGCCTCGCCGAGGACCCGATGCAGCTCGGGCGCGAGCTCGACTGGGTGATCAAGCACCAGCTCCTCACGAACTACATGGCGAAGCACGAGCTGGGCTGGGAGGACTCGCGCGTGCAGATGATCGACCTCCAGTACCACGACATCCGCCCGGGCAAGGGCCTCTACTCCAAGCTGGAGGAAGCGGAGGCCGTCGAGCGGCTCGTCACCGACGACGAGATCGCCAAGGCGATCTACGACCCGCCCAAGGACACGCGCGCGTACTTCCGCGGCATGTGCCTGCAGCGGTACGCGGACGAGATCGTGTCGGCCAGCTGGGACTCGGTGATCTTCGACCTCAAGGAGGGGCCCCTGAAGAAGATCTTCATGCTCGAGCCGCTCCGTGGCACCGAGGCGCACGTCCGCCAGCTCCTCACCGAATCACCGACCGCGGCCGACCTGCTCCGCAACATCTCGCGGTCGAGCGGCGGAATGTGACCGCGATGATGGACGCGGGCGACCGCTGGCGCGGCTTCAGCGACTCTTCGAACCCGAGCTTCGTGGACCTGCTCCGGCGCGAGGCGCCACACCTGATGCCGGGCGCGTCGCCCGCGCCGACGGACGCGCCGCGGGAGCCTCCGCACGGGACGACGGTGTTGTCCGTGCGGTACCGCGACGGCGTCATCATGGCCGGCGACCGGCAGGCGACCGCCGGCTTCCAGGTCGCGAGCCGGCGTATCGAGAAGATCTTCAAGGCCGACGAGCTCAGCGGCATCGGCATCGCCGGTGCGGCCGGGCCCGCGACGGAGATGGCCAGGCTCTTCCAGACCGAGCTCGAGCACTACGAGAAGGTCGAGGGTGAGAACCTCTCGCTCGAGGGGAAGGCCAACCGGCTCAGCCAGATGATCCGCATGAACCTGCCTGCCGCGATGCAGGGTCTCGTGGTCGTGCCGATCTTCGCGGGCTACGACGAGAAAGCGGGCGTCGGGCGGCTCTTCAAGTACGACATCACGGGCGGCCGCTACGAGGAGACCAACTACGACGCGCAGGGGTCCGGCGCCAACTACGCCCGCGACTCGCTCAAGAAGCTCTGGAAGCGCGACATGGCGCGCGAGGAGGCGCTCCGGGCCGCGCTCGAGGCGATCTTCGACGCCGCCGACGAGGACGTGGGCACCGGCGGCGCCGACCTCGTGCGCGGGATCTTCCCCACCGTGAAGCTGATCACCCGCTCCGGCTTCGCCGAGGTGCCCGAGGACGAGGCGCGCCGAGTGTGGGAGGCGATCCTCGCCGACCGGGCCCGCAACTCGCCGGGGGCCTGACGTCATGCCGCTGCCCTACTACGTCAGCCCCGAGCAGATGATGAAGGACAAGGCGGAGTACGCCCGCAAGGGCATCGCGCGCGGGCGCTCCATCGTCACCCTCGAGTACGCCGACGGCATCCTGCTGGTCGCCGAGAACCCCTCGACCCTGCTCCACAAGATCTCGGAGATCTACGACCGGATCGCCTTCGCGGGCGTCGGCAAATACAACGAGTTCGAAAATCTGCGAATCGCCGGCATCCGTCACGCGGACGTCAAGGGATACTCGTACAGCCGCGGCGACGTGACCGCCAAGGCGCTCGCCAACGCCTACTCGCAGGCGCTCGGGAACATCTTCACGCAGGACATCAAGCCGTTCGAGATCGAGGTGCTCGTGGCCGAGGTGGCCGAGTCGAACGGCTCGAAGAACGAGATCTACCACATCCTCTACGACGGCACGATCGAGGACGAGCACAACTATGCGGCGATGGGCGGCCAGGCCGACGAGATCCGGCGGTTCCTCAAGGACCACTACCGCGAGGGGCTGCCGCTCGGCGAGGCGCTCGGGCTCGGCGTGCGGGCGCTGACGGTCACGCAGAACAAGACGCTCAGCGAGCGCGACCTCGAGGTCGCCGTCCTCGACCGCACGAAGGTCCAGCGCAAGTTCCGGCGCATTCCCGTGGAGGCGCTCGGCCAACTCCTGGGCACAGCGAGGTAAGTCGTGCTAGTCTGAGAGCAGCAATGGAGCCCGCGGTCCCGTGAAGCGCCGAATTTTCGGCCTCGAGAACGAGTACGGTCTCACCTGCACTCTGAACGGCCAGCGGCGCCTCAGCCCCGACAACGTCGCGCGATATCTGTTCGAGAAGGTGATCCCGGGCGCGCGGAACGCCAACGTGTTCCTCGAGAATGGCGCGCGGCTGTACCTCGATACAGGATTCCACCCCGAGTACGCGACCCCTGAATGCGACGACGTCACCGAGCTCGTCATCCACGACAAGGCGGGCGAGCGGATCGTCGAGGACCTCCTGCACCAGGCGGAGAAGCGCCTGCGCGAGGACGGGATCTCGGGCAACATCCTGTTGTTCAAGAACAACACCGATTCGGCGGGCAACTCGTACGGCTGCCACGAGAACTATCTCGTGAGCCGCGACGTGAGCTTCCAACGACTGGCCGAGGCGCTCATCCCCTTCTTCGTCACCCGGCAGATCGTGGCGGGCGCCGGCAAGGTGCTCCAGACCCCGCGCGGCTTTCACTACTGCCTCTCCCAGCGCGCCCAGCACATCTGCCAGGAGATCTCCGGCGCGACCACGTCCTCGCGCTCGATCATCAACACGCGCGACGAGCCCCACGCCGACGCGGAGCGCTACCGGCGTCTCCACGTCATCGTGGGCGATTCGAACATGTCCGAGGTCGCCACGTACCTCAAGATCGGCACGACTGCGCTCGTGCTCGACATGATCGAGGACGGCTTCTTCGACCGCGACTACTCGCTGCAGTCGCCGGTCCAGGCCATCCGCGACATCTCGCACGACCCGACGCTGAAGGAGGCCATCAAGCTCAAGGACGGGCGCACGATCACCGCGCTCCAGATGCAGCTCGAGTACCTCGAGTACGCGACGCGCTACGTGGACTCGATCAGCCCCGATCCCGCGACGAAGGACGTCCTGGCGCGCTGGACCGACGTGCTCGGGAAGCTCGAGACGGACCCCATGCAACTCAGCCGCGAGCTCGACTGGGTCATCAAGCGCCAGCTCATCGAGAACTACATGAACCGCCACCGGCTCACGTGGCGCGACCCCAAGGTCTCGCTCCTCGACCTTCAGTACCACGACATCCGGCCCGACAAGGGCGTCTACTACCGCCTGGTTGCCAACGACCACGTGGACCGAATCACCGATGACGAGACCATCGAGCAGGCCAAGCACGTGCCGCCCCAGACCACGCGCGCGCGGCTCCGCGGCGAGTTCATCCGGCAGGCCAACCTCAAGGGCAAGGACTACCGGGTGGACTGGGTGTACCTCAAGCTCAACGACCCCGAGCGCGAGACGATCCTCTGCAAGGACCCGTTCCAGTCCCACGACGAACGGGTCGAGCGCCTGATCCGCTCGTTCTAGCGCGCCGCCGTCGGCCTGCCGCCCCACAGCGTGAAGGTGCGCCAGTTCCGTGACCGCCCCACCCAATGTATGCCCGCCAATGTTGACATCCCCCCCGGCAACCGCCCTATTCTGGTTTCACGGCAACGTGACGACGACGAACGACCAGAAGAGCGCGCAGCGATCATCCGCGGCGCACGGGAGTGGCGACTATGTTCGGGAGAAAGAGCGGGAAGCCGGCCGTCAAGGGGAACGACCTCACCGCGTTCATCGACGAGGGCTCCGAGATCGAGGGGAAGTACACCTTCAACGGCACCGTCATGCTGAACGGACGCTTCCGAGGCGAGATCGTCTCGAACGATACCCTCATCGTCGGCGAGAAGGGCGTGATCAACGCCTCGATCCGTGCCGGGGTCGTGCTGATCAACGGCGAGGTCGTGGGCAACGTCATGGCCTCCGAGCGGGTCGAGATCCGCGGCTCGGCGCGCGTCTTCGGTGACGTCGAGGCGCCCGTGGTGGTGATCGAGGAGGGCGTGCTCTTCGAGGGTCACTGCCGCATGACCAAGGCCCGCCCCGTCGAGGCGGCGCCCTCGGCGCGCGACACCGTCGTCTCCCTGAAGCGCCAGCTCTGAACCACTAGGCCTCACGCCTCACGTCGCTCCGTACTCGAACCGCTCGAACTCCGTCACACTGTCCGCCTTCGACCAGCACCCCACCGCGCCCGGGCCCGCGAGCGCGCCGTCGCGCACCGTGAAGAGTCGTCGGCCGTCGAGCGACACCCGGAACTCGGCGCCCGCAAAGTCGACGCGCAGCGTGCGCCAGTCCCGCGCCTTGACGCCACGGATCTCGAAGTCGGTGGCCCCGCCGTCGGGAGCGAGGTCGTCGCGTCGGCCGTTCACGACCTTGAAGGCGAGGACGTTGCCGGCCAGCGCGTGGGCGCGGGCAACGTAGTAGTTGCCCGGGTCGCGCCAGCGCCAGATGACGCCGCCCGCGCGGTCCTCGCGGCCGCCGATGGAGCGGAAGCGCACCTGGACGAACCCGTCGCGGAGCGGCGCGTCCTTGACGAGCGCCCACCCCACGGTCGCGCCGCCCCGGTAAATCAGCCTGCCCTGACGCTCCGACCACTGGGCGCCGCCTCTGCCCGTCGGGCCGAGCGACCATTCGCGCGGGGTCTGCGCCGGGACGGCAGAGGCCACGAGCAGCGCCGCGAGGGCGAGCCGGGTGACGATCGCCCTCACTCGAGCGGCCCGATCGCGGCCTCCACCGCCGCGAGCACGCTCCCTTCCTCGGCGAGGGCGCGCGCCGCGTCGAGATCGGCCTTGAGGTAGCGGTCGCCGGCGAGCGGCGGGATGCGCCGGCGGACGGCCACGCGGGCCGCCGCGCTGCCGCGTCCGGGCTCGAGGGGCGCGCGCAGGTCGAGCGCCTGCGCGGCGAGCACCAGCTCGATCGCGAGCACCTGGCGCACGAGGGCGAGCGCCCGGCGGAGCTTGAGCGCCGCGCCGGCGCCCATCGAGTTGTAGTCCTCCTGGAGCCCGGAAGTCGGAATGGAATCGACGCTCGCGGGATGGGCGAGCGTCCGGAGCTCGGCGACGAGCGCCGCGGCCACGTACTGGGCGAGCATGTAGCCCGAGTGCACGCCGCCGTGAGGCGAGAGGAACGGCGGCAACCCTTCCGAGGTCAACGGGTTCACGAGGCGGTCGACACGGCGCTCGGCGATGCCGCCGAGCTGGGCGAGCCCGATCGCGAGCGTGTCGAGCACCAGGCCCAGCACCTGGCCGTGGAAGTTGCCGCCGCTCAGCACGGCGCCGTCCGCCGGGAAAACGAGCGGATTGTCCGAGACGCTCCCCAGCTCGCGCGCGACGACGGCGCCCGCAAAGGCGAGCGCCTCACGCGCCGCCCCGTGGACCTGCGGCATGCAGCGCAAGCTGTACGCGTCCTGGACGCGCGTGCAGTCACGGTGCGAGGCGATGATCCCGCTTTCGGCCGTCAGGCGGCGCAGGTTCGCCGCGGACGCGAGCTGGCCCGGATGCGGCCGGAGACGGTGGATCCGCTCGTCGAACGCCGCGTTGGTCCCCATCAGCGCCTCGAGCGACATCGCCCCCGCGACGTCGGCGAGGCGCACCAGACGGGCCGTGTCGGTGACGGCGAGCGCCGCGAGCGCGGTCATCAGGTGAGTCCCGTTCAGGAGCGCCAGGCCCTCCTTCGCCTCGAGTACGAGCGGGGCGAGCCCGGCGCGTGCGAGCGCCTCCCGCGCGGGGGCGCGCCGCCCGTCGACCCAGGCGTCGCCCTCGCCGATGAGACACGCGGCGACGTGTGCGAGCGGCACCAGGTCCCCCGACGAGCCCACCGATCCCTGCTCGGGGACGACCGGGTAGACCCGCCGGTTCAGGCAGGCGATCAGCGTCTCGACGACCGCCGGCCTCACGCCCGAGGCGCCCCGCGCGAGCGACGCCGCGAGCAGGAGCACGACGGCGCGAACTTCCTCCTCGGAGAGGGGCGCGCCGACGCCTCCAGCGTGGCTCAGCACGAGGTTCCGCTGGAGCTCGGCGCGCTCGGCGGGCGGGATGACGACGTCCTTGAGCTTGCCGACGCCGGTCGTGATGCCGTAGATCGGCGCCGCGCTCTCGGCGAGCCGGTCCACGAACCGCCGCGCCGCCGCAAGCGCACGCGCGGCTCCGGGCGCCAGCCGGGCTTCCTCGCCGCGGCGGGCGACGGCCTCGACCGCCTCGAGACTCAGCGGGCCGCCGTCGAGATCGACCATCCCTTGGTCAACTCCCCGACGCGCGCCAGAAGCTCGCGCTGGTCCACGGTCGTCAGGCGTCCCGACGCGACGACCTGTCGTCCGTGCACCCAGACGTCGCTCACGGCCCGGGGCGACATGGCGTAGACGACGGACTTGAGGAGGTCGGCGCGCGGGTGGAGCGAGGCGTCGGCGAGGTCCACGGCGACCAGGTCGGCGAGCTTGCCGTGCTCGATGACGCCGGCGTCGAGACCGAGGATCGAGGCGCCCACACGCGTCCCCATCGCGAACGTGCGCGCGGCGTCGAGGGCCGAGCCGTCGAGGCGGCGGACACGCTGGAGCAGCGAGGCCATACGCATCTCCTCGAACACGGAGAGCCGGCTGTTGGTGCAGCCGCCGTCGGTCCCGAGGCCGATCCGCACGCCGCCCTGCAGCAGCTCCAGGATGGGCGAGATGCCGTCACCGAGGAACATGTTGGAGCTCGGGCAGTGGGCGAGCGCCGCGCCGCGCGCGCCCATCAGCGCGATCTCGTCGTCGTCGAGCCACACGCCGTGCACGCCGATCATCCGCGGCCCGAGCACGCCGAGCCGGTCGAGGTAGTGGATGGGCGTCGCGCCGTGCTCGCGCGCCGTCCGCTCGCCCTCGTAGGGCGCCTCGGCGACGTGGATGTGGAACGGGACCTGCTCCGCCTCCGCCACCTCCCATCCCGCCCGGATCATCGCGGGCGAGGCGCCGTGAGGGCTGTGGGGCGCGGGATGGACGAGCGTCGTCGCATCCTTCCGGTGGGCGGTGATCAGCTCCCGCGTCCGCCGTGTGGCGTCGGCGACCGTCTCGCGGTAGCGCCGGGGTGCGCCCTCCCAGTCGTACATCGAGCGCGCGAGGACGAGGCGGATCCCGACCCGGCGGGCAGCCTCGACCACCGCCTCGGCGTTCTCGTTGCCCTCGTCCTGGAGGTAGAAGAAGTCGACGCACGTCGTGACGCCGTGCAGGAGCATCTCCGCGAACGCGAAGGCGGCGCCGAGCGCGATTGCGGCGCGGTCGAGCCTCTCCGAGAACGGATAGAGCACGCGGTCGCGCCAGCCCATGAAGTCGAGGTCGTCACCGAGGCCACGCAAGAGCGACTGGAAGGTATGGCAGTGGGCGTTGACCGTACCGGGCAGGAGCGCCTTGCCCGCGAGCATCACGTCGCTCGGCCAGTGGCGGTGCACGTGCTCGACCGCGGCGACGCGGCCACCCTCGACCACCACCACGCGACCCGACTGCCAGCCCGCTTCCGTGAGGACGAGGTCCGGGACGAGCCTCATGGTAGCGGGGGCCGCGGGGCCGGGACACTCCGTGCCTGGCCTGAGACGAGGCGCGACTCGGCTGCGTTCGGCATGTCGCTTCTCCTCTCACCGGACGGGTGCACGACCTTCCCGCGCTTGAGGACGCGGGTCACGTGGTTCACGCCGTAGACGTACGAGAGGTCGCGCCAGTTCGGGACGTCCGCGAGGAGCAGGTCGCACTGCTTGCCGGGTCGGAGCGACCCGACCTCCTGCTCGAGTCCCATCGCGCAGGCCCCGTGGAGCGTCACGCCGAGCAGGGCCTCCTCGGGGCTCATCTTCATCTGGCTCACCGCCATCGTCATGACGAGCTGGAGGTTCGGCCCCATCGAGGAGCCGGGGTTGAAGTCGGAGGCGAGCGCCACGCGCACGCCGGTCTCGAGGAACTTCCGGGCGGGCGCGTACGGGAGCCCGAGGAAGAAGGCGGTTCCGGGGAGGAGCGCGGCGGTCACCCCCGCCTCCTTCATCTTCGCCACATCCTCGACGCGCGCCTTCAGCAGGTGATCGGCCGAGAGCGCGTGCAGCTCCGCGGCGAGCTCGGCGCCGCCGAGCGTGACGAACTCGTCGGCGTGGAACTTCGCCCTGAGCCCATACGACGCTCCCGCGTCGAGGACGCGCCGGGCCTGGGTGGTGGAGAACACGCCCTCCTCGCAGAACACGTCCACGTACTCGGCGAGCGTCCGCTCGGCGACCGCGGGCAGCATCTCGTCCACGACGAGATCGACGTACGCGTCGGTCCGCCCCTTGAACTCGGGCGGGACCTCGTGCGCGCCACAGAAGGTCGAATGGACCTCGACGGGCTGGAGCTCGGCGAGCCGCCGCGCGGCCGCGAGCATCTTGAGCTCGTCCGCCGTCGTGAGCCCGTAGCCCGACTTGATCTCGATCGTCGTCGTGCCGTGCGCGAGCACGGTCGCGAGCCGTGGCAGCGCCAGCTCGACCAGGTCGTCGCGGCTCGCCGCGCGCGTGGCGCGCACGGTCGAGAGGATCCCGCCGCCCGCCGCGGCGATCTCCTGGTACGAGGCGCCGCGCGCGCGGAGCGCGTACTCCTCCTCGCGCGAGCCCGCGAAGATCGCGTGGGTGTGGGAGTCGACGAAGCCGGGAAGCCCGACGGCGCCGCGGCCGTCGATGCGCTGTCCGCCAGGCACGGCGCCGACCTCGGCGGCAAGCCGAGACTCGGGCCCGACCCACACGATCCGCCCGCCGGCCGCCGCGATCGCGCCTCGCGTGATCACGCCGAGCGGTCCCTCGCCGAGCGCCGGCTCGCACGTGACCAGCTCGGCGAGGTTCGTGACGATGAGGTCGGCGCTGATCATCGGCCCGTAGCGGCGCTCACGTCGTGACGCCCGGCAGGTCGAGGCGGTGGCGCCGGGCCGCGGCGATCGCGTCGTCATAGCCTGCGTCGGCATGGCGCATGATGCCGGTGCCCGGATCGGTCGTCAGCACGCGCTCGAGCCGGCGCGCCGCGTCGGGGGTGCCGTCGGCGACCACGACCATGCCCGCGTGGATCGAATAGCCGATGCCGACGCCTCCGCCGTGGTGGACCGAGACCCACGTGGCGCCCGCCGCCGTGTTCACGAGCGCGTTGAGGATCGGCCAATCGGCGATCGCGTCCGAGCCGTCGCGCATCGATTCCGTCTCGCGGTGGGGCGAGGCGACCGAGCCCGAGTCCAGGTGGTCGCGGCCGATCACGAGCGGCGCCTTCACGCGCCCGGATGCCACCAGGTCGTTGAAGATCCGCCCCGCCTTCGCCCGATCGCCGTGGCCGAGCCAGCAGATCCGCGCCGGCAGCCCCTGGAAGTGAACCCGCTCGCGCGCGAGACGGAGCCAGCGGACCAGGTGCGCGTTGTCGCCGAAGGCCCGGATCAGCGCGGCGTCGGTCTCATAGATGTCCTGGGGATCGCCCGAGAGCGCGACCCAGCGGAACGGCCCCTGCCCCTCGCAGAAGAGCGGGCGGATGAAGGCGGGCACGAAGCCGGGATAGGCGAAGTCGGTGACGCCGGCGTTCTCGGCCGCCTTCCTGATGTTGTTGCCGTAGTCGAAGAGAATCGCGCCGCTCTTCTGGAGCTCGAGCATCGCGCGCATGTGCTCGGCGAGCGAGGCATGGGAGCGCGCGAGGTACTCCTTGGGATCGCGCGCGCGGAGCCGCGTCGCCGCCTGCACCGAAAGGCCCGCGGGGATGTAGCCGTTCAGCATGTCGTGGGCCGAGGTCTGGTCCGTCACGACGTCGAACCGGACCCCACGGCTCGCCAGTTCGGGGTGCACCTCCGCGGCGTTGCCGTGGAGCGCGATCGAGAGCGGCGCGCGCTTCTCCCTCGCCTCCTCCGCCCAGCCGAGGGCCTCGTCGAGCGACGACGTCATCCGGTCGACGTAGCGGAGGCGCAGCCGCCGCTCGATCCGTTCGCGATCGATCTCGACGAAGAGCCCGACGCCCGCGTTCAGCGTGACCGCGAGCGGCTGGGCTCCACCCATCCCGCCGAGCCCCGCGGAGAGAACCAGGCGTCCGGCGAGCGTTCCCCCGAAGTACTTCTGCGCGCAGGCCCCGAACGTCTCGTAGGTGCCCTGGAGGATCCCCTGTGTCCCGATGTAGATCCACGAGCCCGCCGTCATCTGGCCGTACATCGTGAGCCCCATCGCTTCGTATTTTCTGAAGTGCTCCCAGTCGCCCCACGCCGGGACGAGCATGGCGTTGACGATCAGGACGCGCGGCGCGTCGGAGGACGTCGTGAAGACGCCGACGGGCTTCCCCGACTGGACCAGCAGCGTCGCGTCGCCCTCGAGCCGCCGGAGCGTCGCGACGATCGAGTGGTAGGCCTCCCAGCTCCGCGCGGCCTTGCCCGAGCCGCCGTAGACGACGAGGTCCTCCCAGCGCTCGGCGACGTCGGGGTCGAGGTTGTTCATGAGCATCCGGAGCGCCGCCTCCTGCGGCCAGCCCTTGCACGAGAGTGCGGCGCCGCGCGGCGCCCTGATCGGCTCGGCGGGACGCCCCTTCGGGAGGGTCATCTACACCGCCATGATGTTGTAGCCGCAGTCCACGTAGATCACCTCGCCCGTGATCCCCGAGGCCATGCGGGACGCCAGGAAGAGCGCCGCGTCCCCCACCTCGCGCAGCTCGACGTTACGGCGGAGCGGCGCCTTCTCGGCGTGATGCTTGAGCATGTCGGTGAAACCGCGAATCCCGCGCGCGGCCAGCGTGTTGACGGGGCCGGCCGAGATCGCGTTGACGCGGATCCCTTTCGGGCCGAGGTTCGCCGCGAGGTAGCGCACCGAGGCTTCGAGCGAGGCTTTGGCCACGCCCATGACGTTGTAGCCCGCAGCGACCCGCTCGGAGCCGAGGTACGTCATCGCGATCACCGACGCCTGATCCGACTTCTCGAGCAGCGGCAGCGCCGCGCGCACCAGCCCGACGAGCGAGTACGCCGAGACGTCGTGCGCCACGCGGAACCCCTCGCGCGCGGTCGCGACGAAGTCGCCCTCGAGGTCCTCGCGCTGCGCGAACGCCACGGAGTGGACGAGCGTGTCGAGGCGCCCGAGGTCGCGCGCCACGCCAGCGAAGACGGCGGTGATCTCGCCGTCCGACCCGACGTCACAGGGGTAGCACACCGCGCCGGGCAGCGTCCCGGCCAACTCCTCGACGTTCTCCTTGAGACGGTCACCCTGGTAGGTGAACGCAAGACGCATCCCGGCGCCCGCGAGCGCCCGGGCGATGGCCCAGGCGATGGAGCGCTTGTTGGCGACCCCGAAGACGATGCCGGTCGTGCCGTCGAGCAGACCCATGCGCGGGACCCCCGAGGCTCATGATACGGCTATCAGCGCGTCGGAGTAACCGCGCTTCGAGCGGCGGCTTTGCCGCCGCAATCGAGTGCTGGCGGAAGGCTTCGGAGGGGGCCCGGCGGCCCCCTCCGATTCTCTCCCGCGCTATACTGCCGTCCGATGACACCCAACCACGTGAAGCAGCGGTTGCGCGCCGGGAAGGCATGCTTCGGCAGTCTCCTGAACTTCGGCGATCCGCTCGTGGCCGAGCTGATGGCGTCGGTGGGCTTCGACTGGCTCCTCGTGGACACCGAGCACGGGCCCATCGACCTCGCGACCCTGGCGACGATGTTCGCGACGATCACCCGCTATCCGTGCGCACCCTTCGTCCGCGTCCACGCCCTCAGCGAGGCGAGCGTCAAGCGCGTGCTGGATGCAGGGGCCTGGGGCGTGCTCGCGCCGAACGTTCGCACGCGCGAGGAGGCCGAGCTGCTCGTCCGCGCGTGCAAGTACCCGCCCCGGGGCGTGCGGAGCCTCGGCGCCGGGCGCTTCGCGCTGTCGTTCAAGACCGACGCGCCGACCTATTTCCAGCGCGCGAACGACGAGCTCCTCGTCATCGCTCAGATCGAGCACGTGGACGGCGTCAAGAACATCGACGCGATCCTCACCGTGCCGGGGATCGACGCGTGTTACGTCGGCCCGAACGACTGGTGCGCGTCGGCGGGGCTGGCGCCCTCGCTCGAGCCACCCCATCCCGAGTTCGAGGAGGCGATGCAGACGATCCTCGCTGCGGCCCGGCGCCACGGGGTCGCCGCCGGCATCCACTGCCTCAAGGCCGAGACGGTGAACCGCCGCATCCGCGAGGGCTGGACGCTCGTCGGGATGGTGAACGATCAGCGCTTCCTCCTCGGCGCGGCGAAAGCCGCGCGCGACGCCGTCAAGACCGACGCGTGACAGCCCCGCGTCTCGGCATCGTCCTCTCGGCCTTCACGCCGCTGCCGACCGCCGAGTTCCTGGCCGTCGCCCGCGAGGCTGAAGCGCGCGGCTACCACACGGCCTGGACAGGGGAAGTCTCGGGCTACGACGCGATCAGCGTCATGACGCTGATCGCGAGCCACACCGAGCGGATCCACGTGGGCTCGGCGGTCCTGCCGGTGCAGACGCGGACGCCGGTCGTCCTGGGCATGAGCGCCGCGAGCCTCAACCACTTCGCCCCGGGCCGCGTGGGGCTCGGCCTCGGGCTCTCCAGCAAAACCATCGTCGCCGACTGGCACGGCCTGGCGTTCTCGCCGTCGCTCCAGCAGATCCGCGAGGCGGTCCGCATCATCCGTCTGGTCGCCGCGGGTGAACGCGTGAGCGTCGAGGGCGCGTTCTACAACGTGAAGAACTTCCGGCTGACCGCGCCCCCGCCGACCGAGCCCGTGCGCGTCTTTCTCGCCGCGCTCGGACCCGAGATGCTGGAGCTGGCGGGCGAGATCGCCGACGGCGCGGTCCTGAACTGGATCCCGCCCGAGACCGTGCCGGCTTCGATCAAGCGCCTCGAGACCGGGGCGCGCCGCGGAGGGCGGACGCTCGACGGCTTCGAGATCGCCGCGTTCGTCCGCACGTGCGTGACGGACGACGTGGCCGCCGCGCGCGAGACCCTGGCGCGCGAGATCACCGGCTACGCGGCCGTGGATGCCTACGCGAGCTTCTTCCGTTCCGTGGGGTTCGAAGACGAGGTAGCCGCGGTGAACGCCGCCTGGAGGGCGGGCGACCGGGCCGGCGCGGTACGACAGGTCTCGCCGCGCTTCCTCGACGGTCTCGGGGTCGTGGGGCCCGAAGCGCACTGCCGCGAGCGCATCGCCGCGTTCGCACGCGCGGGCCTGACCCAGCCCGTGATCCTCCCGTTCGCGCCGGCCGCGGGAGCTGGCGGCGACGCGCGCGCCGCGCTCTTCCGGACCCTCCGCACGTTCCCGTGAGCCCGGCCCTCGCCGCCCTCGGTGTGATTCCCGCGCGCCTGGCGTCCACGCGGCTGCCCCGCAAGGTGCTGCGCGACGTCGCGGGCAAGCCGCTGATCGTCCGCGTGCACGAAGCGGCGAGGCGGTCGCCCGATCTCGCCGACGTGTTGGTGGCGACGGATGCGCAGGAGGTCATCGCGGCGTGCGCGCGATTCGGCGTCCCCGCGATGCCGACGTCGCCGGAGCATCCGTCGGGAACGGACCGCGTCTGGGAGGTCGCGCAGTCGCGCGCCGCCGACGTGTACGTGAACATCCAGGGCGACGAGCCGCTGATCACGCCGCGCCACGTCGCGCTCCTCGTCGCGCCGTTCAGGGAGCGCCCGGGCGCCCAGGTGACGACGCTCAAGATCCGGCTCCTGCCCGACGAGGCGGACAACCCGAACGTGAACAAGGTGGTCTGCGCCACCGACGGCCGGGCGCTCTACTTCTCGAAGTACCCGGTCCCGTACGACCGCGACGGACGAGGCGTTGCTCGCTTCAGGCACATCGGCCTCTACGCCTACCGGCGCGCCGCGCTCGAGGCCTTCCACCTCCTGCCACCCTCGCCGCTCGAGCTCGCCGAGAAGCTCGAGCAGTTGCGATTCCTCGAGAACGGGATCCCGATCACGGTCGTCGAGACCGACGAGCCCACGATCGGAGTCGACACGGAAGCCGACCTCCGCGCCGTCGAAGCTCACTTCGCGCGCCGCGCCTGACCGGCGGGTCTCAGCGACTTTACCTGGGCAGCATCAGGGATCTGCCGACAGAGGTTGCGGTAGTTCACCTGATTGCCCGGTCCGCCCCCGAACCTATGTTGTCCGCAAAGGAATCGGCGTTGGGGGAGGAGGCGTCAGCACATGAGAAGGCGGTGGCATGTGACGGCGATGGTGGGGGTAGTTGGGCTCATCGGGCTCCCCGTGGTTCCCGTGCCCGCTGGGCTCCTGGGTATTGCGCCCATTCAGCCCAGCTTGCCGGGCGAGATCGACCCGATTCCCCGGCAGCCATTCAGTACCGCTGCGCCGGGAACCGCGGGTGCGGCGACGTTCGGCTCGCCAGTGATCATCACCGGAGATGACACCGGGGAGCCGGGGATCGACATCGCCCAGGACGGCACGATCTACGTCAACGCTCCGGCCGGGTTCCTCTCCAGCCTGCCCGGCTCTGCGAGTTTCGTCTACCGCTCGACCGACGGCGGCGCGACCTGGGTCAAGACTCCCGCGGGTCTTCGCGGCCTCTTTCCGGGGGGCGGAGATTCCGACCTCTCGCTGGATCCGGAGACCGGGAAAATCTACATGACCGATCTCTGGCTGGGGAGCGCGACCGTCTCCTTCTCGACGGACCAGGGAGAGAGTTGGATCGCCAACCCCCTCGAGGGCACGGTGGTGCAGGACCGACAGTGGATATCGACCCCGGGCGGCGGGACCGTCTACCACCTGACGCACCAGATCCCGGCCGGCCTCGTGGTGTCGAAGTCGGTGGACGGCGGGGTCAGCTTCCTCCTCCGGACCGTGGCGGCGACGCCCGCCGACCAGATGGGCTGCATCTGCCCGCCAGGCACCCTGATCTCCGAGCGGGGGATCGGCCTGCTGGGGCTGGGCGACAAGGTGGGGTTCGTCTACGCGACCTCCACCGGCGGGGTGAGGTTCGCCCGCTCCACCAGCGGCGGCTTGCTGTTCACGAACCGCGACGTCTCGCCGCCGAGCTCGGCCGACACCACGCAGGCGTTCCCCGTGGTGGCGAACGCCGGTGGCGGACACCTCGTGGCCGTCTGGATGGAGATCGAGGGGGACCGCAGCCGGGTCCGATTCGCCGACTCGACCGACTGGGGCTCGACGTGGTCGCCGCCGCGCACCTTGGTTGACGCCGGGGCCTCAGTCTATCCGTGGATCGCCGCCAAGGGCTCGAAGGTGGCGGTCTCACTCTACAACACGGACGCCACCGGGACGCCTGGGACCGTTCCCGAGGACGCTCGTTGGTTCGAGAGCTACCTGGAAAGCACCGACGGCGGCGCGACGTTTTCCGGCCTGCAGATTGTCGACCCAACGCCTGTGAAGAGCGGTCCGATCTGCACCGAAGGCACTGGCTGCAGCGGCAACCGCGAGCTGCTCGACTTCCAGTCGCTGGCGCTCGACGGCGACAACCGGGCCAACCTCGTCTGGACGCGCTCGATCGACAACCAATCCGACACGGAGCTGCGTTCTGCGCGTCAGCAGTGACCTCGCGCGGCTGGATCCCGACAGCCGCTCCGTGGAGGTCTACGCGCTCGGCGAAGGCGGCGATGGGCTCGCCGGTCGGATCGTCGGCGACACGCGTGTGAGCGCCGAGCCCTTCCCCGACCTAGCGCTCGCTCCCGCCGCGCTCTGGGTCTGAGCCCCGCGACGCCTCGAACCGCGCGTCTCGCAGCTCCACCGTCCGCACCGGGTACGGGATCTCGATCCCCTCCGCGCGCAGGCGGCGCAGGATCCGCTTTCTCAGCTCGTGCTGGACCACGTACTGATCCACGAACGATGCCACCTCGACGTTGAGCGTGAAGTCCAGCGACGACTCGCCGAACCCGGGGATGAGGCGGACGAACGGCGCGGGATGGGCGAGGAGCCCGGGAATCAGCCCCGCCCCCTTCGACGCCTCGTCGACGAGCGCCCGCTCGACGTGGTCCGGGTCGCTCTTGTAGCCCACGCTCACCCGGATCGCGAGCGACAGCCGCGGCTCGGGCAGGTCATAGTTGGTGATGATCGACTCGGCGACCTTCTTGTTCGGCACGACGACGACCGTGTTCTGGAGCATCCGGACCCGCGTGGAGCGCCAGCCGATGTCCACGACGTACCCCTCGGTCGTGTCCGCGATCTTCACGTAATCGCCGACGCGGATCGGCTTGTCGGCGAGCAGGTGGAGGCCGGCGAAGAGGTTGGCGAGCGAGTCCTGGAGGGCGAGCGCGACGGCGAGGCCGCCCACGCCGAGCGCGGTGAGGATCGGGGTGATGTGGATCCCGAGGACGCTCAGGAGGACGAGGACGCCGACGACGAGGACCGTCACGCGCGACGCGGTCTGCGCGAGGCCGGTGACCGGTCCGCCGAGCGCGCGCCGCTCGCTCGCGAGGCCGATGAGGGCCGCCACGACTGAGGCCAGCGTGAAGGTGACCGAGAGGATGAGCGCGACCTGGAACGCGACCTCGAGCTGCGCGGTGATCCGTCGTGGCAGCTCCGAGACCTCGATGGCGAGCCAGAGGGCGACGACGGCAGCCCACAGGAGCGAGGGGACGCGGACGGCCTTGAGGAACGCCGCGAGGGCGTCGGGCGCCCGCATCCGCCGGCGGAGCACGCGCTTGAGCAGACCGCGGACGACGAGCGCGGCGAAGAGCACCGCTGCGAACGCGACCGCCGGCCAGACGAGATGCCACATGGCGTTCATGCTATCGTAGACCGCGCCCATGAGTCAGCGCGGAGTCTTCTACGGCTGGGTCGTCCTCGCGGCCGCCGCCACCGTGATCGCCGTGGGCATGGGCGCCCTCTTCTCGCTCGCCGTCTTCCTCAAGCCCATCGAGGACTCGATGCGCTGGAGCCGGAGCGCCATCTCGCTGGTCGCGCTGATCAACTGGATCGCGATGGGGGTCGGCTCGTTCGTGTGGGGGGCGCTCTCCGACCGGATCGGCGGCCGCGTGGTCGCCGCCGCGGGCGGCTTCATCCTGGGCCTGGGCCTGGTGCTGTCGAGCCAGGCCGCGACGCTCGGCCAGTTCTACGTGACCTTCGGCGTCCTCGTCGGATTCGCCGTGGGCGCGTTCTACGCGCCGCTGACGGCCACCGCGACGAAGTGGTTCACCGCGAGCCGCGGCCTCGCCGTCGGCGTCGTCTCCGCCGGGATCGGCCTCGGCACGTTCCTGATGGCCCCGGTCAGCCGCTGGTTGACGAGCCTGTTCGACTGGCGCGTCGCGATGCTGCTCCTGGGCGACCTCGCGTGGCTCGTGGTGATCCCGGTGGCGCTCCTCATCCGCAACGCCCCGAGCGACATGGGCGCCGTGGCGCTCGGGGGACGCTCGGCTCCGCAGCGCGATTACTCGACGGCCCAGGTGCTGCGCGCCCCGCAGTTCTGGGCGATCGCGCTCACGCACTTCGCCTGCTGCGCGGCGCACTCGGGCCCCATCTTCCACATGGTGACGCATGCGATCGACCAGGGCGTGGCGGCGATGGTCGCCGCGACGGTGTTCGGCGTGTCGGGCCTGGCGTCGATCGCCGGGCGGATCGGCTGCGGCCTCCTCGCCGACCGCTTCGGCGCCAAGCCCACCCTCGTCGCGGGCCTGACCCTCCAGGCGGCGATGGTCTTCGCATACCTCTTCACGCGCGAGGCCGGGAGCTTCTACGCGGCCGCCGTCGTCTTCGGCGTGGCCTACGGCGGCGTCATGCCCCTCTACGCCCTCGTCACGCGCGAATACTTCGGCGAGAAGATGATGGGGACGGCGTACGGGGCGGTCTTCCTCATCTCGACGCTCGGCATGGGTCTCGGCTCGTTCGCCGGGGGCTGGATCCACGACGTCCTCGGGACCTACGCCTGGCTCTTCATCGCCTCCACCGCCATCGGGGCCGGGGCGATGGCGCTCGCGTTTACCTTCAGGCCGCCTACACTCATGGCGCAGGGCGCCACGAGCTAGTTGACACTTCGGTGCGCAGGTGCTACAAATTCGACGCTTTTCTCGAAGGTTAGGCCCCACGCAGCACGGCCACAGAGCGATCCGCCGCATGCAGCGCCGCTGCCAGCGACGGTTGCCCGTCGTGTTGATCAGGGAGGATCACACATGGACGCCAAGGAGTTGAATCGCCGGCAGTTCATCAAGGTGACGACCGCGACCGCAGCAGCTGCGGCGACCGGCATCGAGGGAATCATCGCGGCGCGCCGGGCGCCCGCCTACGCGCAGGGGACCAAGCTCCACATGGTCCGCTGGGTGGACTTCATCCCCGAGTCGGACGTCGAGCTCAAGCGCCAGATGCCGGAGGCCTCCAAGGCGCTCGGCGCCGAGGTCGTGCTCGAGACCATCAACGCCAACGACCTGCAGCCGCGCATCACGGCCGCGATCCAGTCGGGTTCCGGCGCCGACATCTTCATCATGCTCTGGAACTGGGCGCAGCTCTACGGAAGCTCGCTCGTCGACGTCAGCGACCTCGCGACCGCCCTGGCCAGGTCCGAGGGCGGGTTCTACGACGTCTGGCCGGCGTCGGCCTACGTCAGCGGCAAGTGGCTCGCCCTGCCACACTCGATCATCGGCAATGCCGTCGCCTACCGGAGGTCGTGGCTCAGGGAGGTGAGCGCCAACGGGTACCCGAAGACCTGGGACGAGGCGCGGCGGGTCTTCGCCCAGCTCAAGCAGAAGGGCAAGCCGTACGGCCAGACCCTCGGCCACACCTTCGGCGACGCCCCGACCTTCTCCTATCCGATGCTGTGGTGCTTCGGCGGCGCCGAGACCAATCCGAGCGGCACGAAAGTCGCCATCAACAGCAAGGGCGCCGTGGAGTCGGTGAAGTTCATGCAAGCGTTCTGGAAGGAGTGCTGCGACGAGGGCGGCCTTGCGTGGGACGACACGAACAACAACCGCGCGTTCCACGCGGGCGAGATCTCGGCAACGCTCAACGGCGCCTCGATCTACATCGTGGCCAAGCGCCAGAGGGACAAGATCAAGGACGAGAAGGGCGAGCCGATGTGGCAGGACATCGACCACGCGCCCCTACCCTCCGGGCCCGCGGGCCGGTTCCACCTGTACCTCCCCATGTCGCATGCGATCATGAAATACTCGAAGAACCCGAAGCTCGCGAAGGAGCTCCTGCGCTGGCTCCACAAGAAGGAGAACTACGAGAAGTGGTTCCTGACGCAGGAAGGGTACAGCGTGGGGGCGACCAAGAGCTGGGAGAATCACCCGATGTGGGGCAAGGTGGACGAGCCGCTCCGGATGTTCCGCACGGCCGCACGGACAACGCGCATCTTCGGCCATGCAGGGCCGGCGACGGCGAAGGCGACCGAGGTGTTCTCGAAGTACATCATTACGGACATGTACGCCAAGGCCGTTCAGGGCCTGAGCGCCGAGGACGCCGTGAAGTGGGCGGCGGCGGAGCTGAAGCAGATCTACGAGGGCTAGACGACGACCATGGCGCGGAGGGCACGCATGAGACGCAGAGAGTTTCTGAAAACCACTGGCCTTGCGGCGGGCGTCGCGGCGACGGGCCTCGAGTCCATCGTCGCCGCGCGCCGGGCGCCAGCCCACGCCCAGGGGACGAGGTTGCACATCCTGCGCTGGGTGGACTTCATCCCGGAGGCGGACGTCGAGTTGAAGCGGCAGGCGCCGGAGGCGTCGAAGGCGCTCGGCGCCGAGGTCGTGTTCGAGTTCATCAACTTCAACGACCTGCAGCCGCGCATCACCGCCGCGGTCCAGTCCGGCGCCGGCGCCGACATCATTATGATGCTCTACAACTGGCCGCACCTCTATGCCAGCGCCCTCGTGGACGTGTCTGACGTGGCCGAGCCGATCGGGAAGGCGCAGAAGGGTTACTACGACGTCTTCAACGTCACGTCGAAAGTGGACGGCAAGTGGCTGGCCGTACCCCACGGCATCGTCGGCAACGCCATCGCCTACCGACGCTCGTGGCACACGGAAATCGGCGTCAAGGAGTTCCCGCAGACCTGGGACGAATGGCGCGAGGTTGGCAGGAAGCTCAAGGCCAAGGGCAAGCCCGTCGGGCAGGCGCTCGGCCACAGCGCCGGAGACCCGCCGACGTTCGCCTATCCGCTGCTCTGGAGCTTCGGCGGCGCCGAGGTCGACCGGACCGGCAAGAAGGTCGTGATCAACTCCAAGGGCGCCGTCGAGGCGGTGAAGTTCATGCAGGCCTTCTGGAAGGACGCGTGCGACGAGGGCGGGCTGGCCTGGGACGATACCAGCAACAACCGTGCGTTCCATTCCGGCGAGATTTCGGCGACGCTGAACGGCGCGTCGATTTACATCGTGGCCAAGCGTCAGAGGGAAAAGATCAGGGACGAGAAGGGCGAGCCGATGGTCCAGGACATCGAGCACGCCGCGCTCCTGCCCAAGGGCCCCGCAGGCCAGTTCGCCCTCTACGTGCCCTTCCAACACTCGGTCATGAAGTACTCGAAGAACATGAAGCTGGCGAAGGACTTCGTCAAATGGCTCCACCAGAAGGAGAACTACGAGCGGTGGTTCCAGGTCAACGAAGGCTACAGCGTGGGCTCCACCAAGACCTGGGAGGAGCACCCGATGTGGTCCAGGATCGACCGCCCGCTCCAGGTGTTCAGGCAGGCGGCGCGGCAGTCCAGGATGCTCGGCTACCCCGGGCCGGCGTCGGCCAAGGCCACCGAGTCGTACACGAAGTACATCGTCGTGGACATGTTCGCCAAAGCGGTCCAGGGCATGAAGGCCGAGGACGCCGTGAAGTGGGCCGAGGGCGAGCTGAGCAAGATCTACGAGGGCTAGACGACGACCGCAGCGCGGAGGGTGCACATGAGACGCAGAGAGTTCCTGAGAGCCACCGGCCTCGCCGCGGGCGTCGCGGCGACGGGCCTCGAGTCCATCGTCGCCGCGCGCCGGGCGCCGGCCTTCGCGCAGGGGACACGCCTCAACATCCTGCGCTGGGTCGACTTCGTCCCGGCGTGCGACGTGGAGCTCAAGCGTCAGGCGGGCGAGGCCTCGAAGGCGCTCGGCGCCGAGGTGGTGTTTGAGTCCATCAACGCCAACGACCTCCAGCCGCGCATCACCGCCTCGATCCAGTCCGGCGCCGGGCCGGACATCATCATGATGCTGCACAACTGGCCCCACCTCTACCAGAACGGGCTCGTGGACGTCACCGATCTGGGCGAGTGGCAGGGCAAGGAGCAGGGCGCCTACTACGCGCAGTCGGAGGCGGCCGCCAAGGACGGCACGCGGTGGCTCGCGCTGCCGCACGGCATCGTGGGGCTCCAGTTCGCGTACCGGAAGTCCTGGTTCGACGAGGTGGGGCAGACCACGTGGCCGAAGACGCTCGACGCGCTGCGACAGGTCGGAATGAAGCTCAAGAAGAAGGGCCGGCCGATCGGCCAGACGCTCGGCCACACCTTCGGCGACGCGCCCGCGTGGGCCTACCCGCTCATGTGGGGCTTCGGTGGCATGGAGGTCGACCGGACGGGCAAGAAGGTCGCGCTCGATGGCAAGGCCACCGTGGAGTCCGTCAAGTTCATGCAGGCCTTCTGGAAGGACGCGTGCGACGAGGGCGGCTTCGCATGGGACGACACGTCGAACAACCGCGCGTTCCTGGCGGGCGAGATCTCGGCGACGCTCAACGGCGCCTCGATCTACATCGCGGCCAAGCGGGGCCAGGAAAAGATCAAGGACGAGAAGGGCGAGCCGATGGTGCGGGACATCCAGCACGGGCCGATCCCGAGCGGGCCCGCCGGCACCTACGGCTATCACGTCGCGTTCTCCCACGCCCTGATGAAGTACGGGAAGAACCAGAAGCTCGCGAAGGATTTTCTCAAGTGGCTCCACGGCAAGGAGCAGTTCGCGAAGTGGTTCGAGGTCGCCGAGGGTTTCTCGGTCGGCTCCACGAAGTACTGGGAGCAGCACCCCATGTGGGAGAAGG
>Ga0209375_1000524_pt1 | contig 32231 bp, 32 predicted proteins | sample GraSoiAngelo_131_FD_185888 | JGI IMG/M metagenome (GOLD analysis project Ga0209375, IMG submission 185888) | Grasslands soil microbial communities from the Angelo Coastal Reserve, California, USA - 14_0929_02_30cm (SPAdes) (version 2) | ecosystem: Environmental > Terrestrial > Soil > Grasslands ...
TCCCTGAGCTCCCGAACCACCCGAAACCCGTGGGTCCGTATTCCCACTGCGTCGTCGCGAACGGTTTCGTCTTCATATCCGGACAGGCACCGCTCGTCGCCGGAGCGAAGTCGGGAGAATGGGCCGCTTCCGATATCGGCGGTCAGACGCATCAATGCCTCCGCAACGTTCAGTCCATCCTGGAGGAACTGGGACTCGCGATGCGCTCCGTTGTCCGGACGACGGTCCTCCTCGCGGATCCAGCGGACTTCAAGGCGATGAACGAGGCCTACCGTGAGTTCTTTCCGGAGGAGCCGCCGGCGCGATCGACCGCCCGGCTGGGCCTGGACCTCCCGGGTCTCCGGGTGAGCATCGACGCGATCGCGGTGTACGAACCGAAGCAAGAAGAGTGAGGGATCGAGTCCGCGCCACTTGACTTCCACTTGCCCGATTGTGGGGCCAGCGGCAGTCCGAGACTCAGGAATCTGCCGCCGGAGCTGAAACCTCGGGTCGGAAGAGCAGGCACTTGACTTGTCTCCCGTCAGGAGTAGGGTACATTTCAGGTTCCACGGGCTCATAGAGCCGGAGGACGGTGGCGCCGTCCAAGACATCGATGGCTTGGACGCTCTTCAGGCTCCGGACCTCTTGATTTTCGAGCCCCACGAGCTCCCGGATCCGTTGAGCGTCCGTCGTGCCCTGGATCGTAAGCGTCCGTTCCCCTTCCGTGGTCACACGCACCCCATCACCGAACGTCCCATAGTACTTGCCCGCAAGGAGGTACTCGAGGTCCTCCGCGACCTCCTCCGCGGTCCACCCGCAGACATCAAAGGCCACTGGACAGCGAGGGTGGAACCGACAGGCGATCGGAGGGTTGACCAAGTTCGGCGGGTCCCCCCTGAGAATCGTCCGCGTCATCGTCTCGCCGATGACTGGGACCGAAGACATCAGCGCCTTCGTGTACGGGTGCTGCGGATCTCTCAACACCTTCTGTTTCTCTCCCCATTCCATGATCTTACCGGCGTACATGACGTACACGTACTCGGCGAGATACGCGACGACGGCGATGTTGTGCGTGATCAGAAGCATGCTGATTCCGTGTTTCTCTTGGAGGCCGCGGAGCAGGTTGAGAATTTGGGCTTGGACGGACACGTCGAGCGCTGAGGTTGGCTCGTCGAGAATCAAGAGTTTCGGGTTGGTCGAGATGGCTCGGGCAATGGCGACCCGTTGCCTTTGTCCTCCTGAAAGTTCGTGAGGGTATCGGTCTTCGAAGAATTCAGGGAGGCCCACCTCGCGAAGGAGTTCCCTGGAGCGGATCTCCGCTTCGGCCCGCGAGCAGAACCGCGTGGAGAGCATCGGTTCGGAGATGATGTCCGCGAGCCTCATCCTCGGGTTGAGCGAAGAGTATGGATCTTGGAATACGATGTTGGCCAGCCGACGCAGAGACTGGAGTTCGGCGGACGACGCTCGGAGTAGGGAAAACCGGTCAGCGATGGCGTCGACACGTTTCGTTTCGACGTCGGCACGCGCTCTCTCGTACTCGACGAGCTCGGAATCCGGAATGTCAAAGAGGATCTCCCCATCCGTCGGATTGAGGAGTCGGATTAGGCAACGACCAACGGTGCTCTTGCCGGAGCCGCTCTCGCCAACGAGCCCGACGACCTGCTCGTTTTGTATTTTCAAGCCGACGTCGTCGACTGCCTTCAGCGAGATCGTGGATCGGAGCGCGCCACGGATCGGGAAGAACTTGCTGAGCCCATACGCAGCAATCATCACGCTACTTCGCCTCGTAGAGCCAACAGGCGACGAGCTGATCGCGGTCATGAGGCAAGTCGATCGGGATGATTTCGAGACATTTCTCGAAGGCGAACGGACAGCGAGGGTGGAAGGCGCATCCCGCAGGCAAGGCCCGCATGTCCGGGACCTCTCCTTTGATGCCCTCGACGGGCTTGCCTTCCAATGTTGGGATCGCGGAAATGAGCAACTGCGTGTACGGATGAAGGGGATTGCGGAGGATCTTGTCAGTCGGCGCGACCTCCACGATCCGACCGGCGTACATGATGGCGATTCGATCAGACACCTCGGCCAGTACCGCGAGGTCGTGGGAAATCACCAGGAAGGCGGCCGACACGGAAGTCCGAATGCGCTTGACGAGCTCGAGGATCTGCGCCTGGACGGTCACGTCGACGGCGCTCGTGGGCTCGTCCATGATTATGACTTCCGGATTGTTCACCAACGCAATCGCGATGACAACCCGCTGCCGCATCCCGCCCGAGAGCTCGTGGGGATACATCTTCAGGACGCGCTCGGCGTGAGGAATCCCTAGGGAGGTTAGGAGCTCGCGCGCCTTGCGGTATCCTTCTTTCAGGAGGACCCGACGAACCACGCGCGAAAGGACTGGGACGCGTGAGAAGCGCGGTGGGATCGAGCCGGCGCGGGCCACAGTCTCGACGATGTTCCGTTCCACAGGTCGGATCTGTTGTCCGGCGAGCAATCGAATCGCCTTTTCCTTCCGCGAGATGTGGACGTCATCCCGCCTCCAGACGGACAAGACTTGATCTTCAATCCCGAGCAGGTCGTGTTTCGCCGCAAATTCCTTTACAGCGGCTTCGTCGTCGCGCGCCGTCCCCAAGATCGCGAGGAGCTCCGGCATCTGCGAAGCGGTCGCCCTCGTGCGCGCAAGAACGCGGTGGGCCAGCGATGCCGGGTCGTGGACGTAAATTGCTTCGGCGATCTGAAAGCCCACGGACAGCACGGGGTTCAAGCTGGTCATGGGCTCCTGGAAGACCATCGAGATGCGCACGCCACGAATCCGCCCCATGGCCTTGCTCACGCGCCGCAAGATCCGCTCGTTTTGCTTCGGGTTGAACCGATCGCCGACGCGCTCCCAATATTCGCGCGGAAGGTTCATCAGGTCCTTGTTGTCGAAGATGATCTGGCCTTGAGGGAACGACGCATTCCGCGGGAGGAGGGCCATCACCGCCAGGCCCATGGTGGTCTTCCCGCACCCGCTTTCTCCCGCAATCCCGAGGACCTCGCCCCGACGTAAGCGCAGGTTGACTCCATTCAACGCCTTGTAGACTCCGCGCCGCGTATGGAACTGGACGTGGAGGTCGCGAATCACGAGCGCGTCCGCCACGCTAGCTCCGTCTCCGCGGGTCGATGACGTCCCGAAGGCCATCTCCCATCAAGTTGACGGCGAGGGAAAACAGGGTGATCGTCCCGCCTGGCACGATGACCGTCCACCAATAGCCTAGGGGAGCGAGGTTGAGACCGATGTTCGCAAGGGCGCCGAGTTCGGGGACCAGAGCGTTCGGGATAACTCCGATGAAAGCCAACGTTGCGAAGATTCCAACCACCGTTCCCACATCGAGGGAGATCTGCACGAGGACGGGGGGTACGACGTTGGGAAAGATATGCTTGAACATGATCTTGAGCCGGCCCGATCCGGCCGCTTTTGCCGCTTCGATGTAGGTGGCTTCCTTCGTCGACAGGGTGAGGCTGCGTCCGTATCGAGCGTACAGCGGCCACCATATGATGATCAGGGCCCATGCCATGTTTAACACTGTTCGGCCGAGTACGAAGCTGAGGGCGAGGGCCAAGATGAGAAAGGGAACGGAGAAGAAAACGTCGGTGATGCGCATCATGGCCTCGTCCAGTAGTCGGCCGATGTATGCGGAGACTACGCCGATGACGGTACCGACCGCGGCGCCCACCAAGACGACGAAAAGCGAGATCGCTAGATCGATTCGAATCGCTTTCATGACGAGTTGGAGCACATCAAGACATCCCTCACCAGGCACACCATATTCCGTCGTCCCAAACGGGTGGTCGAAGGAGGGGGGTTCGGGGGCCTGGTTAACGCATTCCGGGTGCGTTATAGAAAACAACGGTGGAACCACGGAGTCCGGATACTGGACGCCAACGAGGCCGGGGGCGACTTCAACGATAATCGCGTCCCCGACGAAGAGAAGGAAGATCACGAGACCCGCCACCGCAGTCCGGTTCGCGAAGAAGACCCTCGCGGAGAGCTTCCATTCGTCGAAGCGTCCCTTCTCCTCCTTGATGGTCTCCATGCATTCACTCGTACCGGATTCTCGGGTCCAGGAAGCCATACAAGATGTCAAGGATCAGCGTCGTGAGGACGAGAACAATCCCAAAAACGAGGGTAGATCCCATGACGACGGCGATGTCTGAGTTCAGGAACGCCATCGTTGTCCACCAACCGATCCCTTTGAATCCGAAGATTTCCTCGATGACGACCGCGCCGCCAAAGAGCCCCGAGACAAGGTAGCCAAACGTGGTGACCGTTGGCAGCAACGCGTTCTTCTTTGCGTGAAAGTTGTTCACCGTTCGCTCCGGGACGCCTTTGGCCCGCGCGAGACGGATGTAATCCTGGTCGAGGACCTCGAGCATCGACACCCGAAGGATCCGGATGATGCCCGCCAACAGGGCGAGCGTCAGAGCCACGGCAGGGAGGATTACGTGCAGGAACGCATTCCAGGCGATCGGCACGTCCCCGTGGAGCAGTGCGTCGATGAGATAGATATGGGTCGGGTAGGACACCGCGTTGCTGTCGAACCAGGATTTGGAGCTGAGCGTCGGTAAGAGATTATCATCGATGTTCCCTTGCGCTGGCAACAAGTGCCAGGATGTCCCGAAGGTCAGGAATAACGCGAAGCCGATCAAGAAGATCGGCATCGAGTAGAGGGTGAACGTTGCCACGCGAACCCCTTGGTCGAGGACCGAGTCGCGGCGCGTGGCCGAGTACACGCCGATCGGGATCGAGATGACCCAAGTGAGCAGGGACGCCACGACGGTCAGCATGATCGTATTCGGCATGAACCAGACAAAGTTGGTCGTCACGGCCTGGCCATTCTGCGCCGACGTCCCCCAATCCCCCTGCAGGATCGCGCCGAGCCAGTAGAAGTATTGGACGTAGATCGGATCGTTCAGATGAAACCGCGCGGTCAGTTGGTCGACGAGCTGTTGCCTGGCCGACCCCGTCAGATGCGGATTGATGTACAGGGCGAGGAAAACCGAAGGCCCCCCCGCATGCTCGAGGGCGAAGACGAGAAGAGTGAGACCGATTAAGGTCGGCACAAGCAGGATTAGCCTTCGAAGGACGTAGACCCACAGTTTCACTGGAGTCGCCCCGGAAAGGCCAAATGAAAGGGGTAGAAAAAGGTTACCCCTTAGTCCACCAGAAGAAGGCTGAATCGGCGCCTGCGCCGATCGTCGGGTTCTCCTGGAAGCCCCAATCGTTGTTGTGTGGGTGAATGAACGTACTCGTAATCCAGAAGCCCGTAGCCTGGTACGTGTACACGTACATGTACAACAGGACACCCCATTGCTCGGCCACCGCGTAGTCCGCGGCCGCGGTGGCTGCGCTCGTTGCGGTGTCCGCCGCCGTGATATTCGCCGTCAGGTTCGCGAAAGCTGAGGCTTGCGCCCGATACAACGCCGCCTCAGTCGGGTGCGCTGCGGCAAGGCCGTTCAGGTACGTCTGGTCCCATCCGTTCGGCCCGGGATATGTCCCCTTTTCGAGGTACATCGCGTCCGTGTAGTCGGAGGGGTACGGGTAGTCCGCGATCCAGCCGAGGAAGTAGATTGGCATCGGATTCGCGCCGGGCGTAGAGTACCCGATGATATTATGGAAAGTGATGGACACGGGCGTCATCACAATGTTGGAATCAATGAACGCTAGGGCTGCCGAAAGGACCTGCGCCGCCAGGAAGTCCGTGTCGTCCCCCGTCGGGACGACGATGGGAATCTTCACGGATGTGTTATACTCTCCGGACTGGTACAGCAAGGATTTTGCCTTCGCTAAGTCGTAGGTCGGACACCCCGGCAGGCCGGTCGGAGGCACATAGTACGGCAGTCCCTTCACAATCACCCCGCAGTACGGACTCCCGAAGTTGAACCCGTACTTCTTGTTGCCAAGAATCTGGTCCACATATTGGGTGTAATTGAAGGCGTACGCGAACGCCTCCCGGACGAGCGGGTTGGCGAAGTAGTCCGAGGGGATTGAATATCCAGGCCCGATGTCCGTCGAAATCAAGCTCGTCGCGATGTTCACGTTGAAAACGACGAAGAACTCCGTGATCGTCGGGAATGGTCCTTCGATATGCGCCTGGTTCGGCACGAGGCCCGTGTTGATCGTCTTGTAGTAGGGCGGCGGCAGCAAGGTCACGATGTCACCTTGTCCGCTCGCGAAGAGTTGGTACGCGACGGCCGGCGAGGACACCCACTTCAGGATGACCGTCTTGTCTTGTTTTGGGATCGCGGGGATTCCTGGGAAGTACGGGTTTGGCGTCAAGACCACCGCCGTGGCCGGCACATAAGTGTTGATTTCGAAGGGGCCAGATGCGACCGGGTGGTACTGGACTTGTAGGTTGTAGCTCCCCTCGTTCGCCTGGTCCTGGTAGGCCAGGAATCCGTCGGGGGTGAACGTGATTCCGGCCCCGACGCTCTTCAGCCATGCGGCGTCCAAGATTCCGGTTCCTAGGGCATCGTTGATCGACGTGAAAAACTCCGCGGGGGACTTCGCAATCGCGAGATGGAACGTCACCGTCTGGGAGTCGTTGTTGTAGCTCACCGCGTTCACAATCGCGCTGAACGCTACCGCCTTGTTCGTATCATTCACGATCGACACGAAGGGCTGGAAATTCAGCGGCGGCGTGCCGACTGGGAACAGATATTTGCAGAGGATCCAGTCCGCATCACCGGGGTAACCTCCTTGGAACAGGATTGCGCGGATCATGGTGTACCAAACGTCGTAGGCGGTAATCGGATCTCCATTCGAAAATCCCATCCCAGGGCGGATGTGGAACGTATACGTCTTGAAATCGCTGGAGACGCCGTTTCCCACCGTGGGCACGGAATCCGCGACGTACGGGAACCAGCTCGTCGTGCTGCTGCTGTTATAGATGAGCAGGGTCGCTTGGGTGTTGACGACGACTTCGAAGCCTGTCGTCTCGTAGTCGATTTGAGGGTCGAAGGAGAAAGGGCCGCCCGGCGAGTTCACGATCTCCGTAATGACGCCGGGGTTCGGCACATTGCCCGATGTCGTCTGGAAGGACCAGCTCCCGACGGCGAGGGTCTGACCGACGGTGACCGAGTATGTGTTGACCGTCGTCGTGTTCGTGAAGCTCGTGTTCGTCGCCACATCGTGCCACTGTGCGGTCAGCGTCTCCGTGGTCCAGAGGGTGAGTAGGACCGTGTACAACCCGGCGTTGCTGTACGCCTGATTGACCGGGTTCGTGGCAGGGAGCAGAGTGTCCGGGTCCGGCTGGACATCCGTCGCCTTCCCGTTGCCGAAATCCCAGGTGTAGTGATCGAGGCTGACGATGTCCGTGATGTTGTTGTACTGGTTTAGCGTCTTGTTCCAGAATGACTCCTTGGTGTCACGGAGCTGCGAGGCCTCTCCGTACGCGCCGAACAGAGACGCTTGAGTCCCCGCCGCAAAAATCGGGGCATTCGTATTCCCTGAGAGGCTTTTGTTGAAGTAAATCTGAGGTACGGAGAGATATTGAGATAGCTGGAAAGGAATCGAAGGGACGACCGTGACGCTGATCAATGCGTTCGCGGTGTTCGCGAAGGCAGTGCCGTTCGCATTCCCAAATTCTTCCGCATATACAAGATACGCGCCCGGAAGGTCGTATTTGTGCGTGAACGTGGGCGTTGTCGTGTTCTCGATCTGGCCGTCGCCCATGTGGACGACCGCATGGGCGTTAGAACTCAAATTGGACAGGGTGAACCGCAGGACGCTTCCCTGTTGGGCCGTGGGAGACGTCGACTGTACCGAGAGGATCCCTGTCGGCGTCGGCGGAATGGCAGGATGATAGAATTCGACGAACGCAAGCGCGCCCGCGAGAATCACGATAATTGCGACGAGGATCGCGAGGACTATCCTTGGCGCTCCAATTTTTTTCGTTTCCACAAGCGGCTTCTCTTCAGGCGCGGGCGACGCGGACGGCTCCATCCTTCCCCTCCGTACTCATTTCGCGGGATGTGAGAGCCCCTATTATGCATTTTGGCTCACAACTCGAAGTGCGGTTCGGCCGGGTCCCACCCGCGAGTCTGCCGGAGCCCTGGGATGAACAGCGCCAGTCCCGACCCCCTCAGCTGATGATCTGAATGCGAGCGGGTCGCAAACGGGATGGCGAGGGTCCTTATCGCGCCGTGCCTTAGCCTGTTTCGTGACTTCAGTTCCCGATCGCTCACTGGCCGCCGCCCGCAGGGTTTCGACAGACCCAGCTAGGTACGTCAGAGCCCGCAAGCGGGCGATCCTCGACCGACATGGGAAGCCGGGGTGGTACGAGTGGACGCTTCGTGAGCTCGCCCGGGACCTCTTCGGCATTGGGATCCTCGCCCTTCTCGTCTTTGTTCCCTTGCAAATGAAGCTGTCATGGCTGCCGAGCGACGCGCCTCCCACATTCGATCCGGCACTGGTTGCAATCCTCGCGTTTGTCGCCATCGTTGTCATCGTCGTGCTAGCGCTCTTCGCCTATGCACGGCTGTGGGGAGAGCGCGGTTGGGTGGAACGCAAGGTCGCCTTTCATCGGGCTGCCTCCCACACCGAAGCCGGGGATGCGTCAGGGGACATTTTCCACTCGCGATAAGGAGGGCGGGACCGGCTGGCGATTTCCGTCAAGAGCTTTGTTACCGAGCACCGATAAGTCGCTGGGGGCGACGGTCGTAGCGAGCATGCATAACTTGAGCGGTAGGCGAGCTTGGTCTGTCTCTGCCTTGCGGGGCACCAATCTGTTAGAACGCGACCCGGGCGAGGGTCTTCGTCGCCTTCACGCCCTCGATCGACCGGATCTTCGACATCACGACCGCTCCGATCGCCTCGTAGGAATCGGCCTCGACCTTCGCGATGAGGTCATATTCCCCGAACAGCGGATACAATTCAACGATCTGTCCGATCTTCATCAACATCGCGTAGACCTCCTTCTCGTGGGTCGGCTCGATGTCGATCAGGACAAAACCGATCGCCGTGAGGGCACCCCTCAAAGTCGCTTACATTTGAGTCGTAGATAAGGATATCGCGCAGGTTCCGGAACATGTGTTCTCCCTGGTCGCAATCGAGTCTCAATGCGGATTTTCAGGACTTACACTACTAATACGTAGGAACACGTCGATTCCATCGTGATTCGTAAGCCCGGTGCGCCGGGCGATCCCGCGCCGGCGTTCCCCGTCGAGACCTTGCGACACTGGTACGTGACCCCGTTCGGCGGGATGTCCACGGAACTCGGCCTGTTTCAGGTCGGGATCAACCGCGAAGCGTTGGAACGGAACACGTCCTTGGACCCGTCGAACGACCGCGTGCGGGTCACCGTCCTCGGACGCATGCGCCGCCCGATCCTGTTCGACCGCTTCTTCGAAGTCGTGCCGCTCGACGAACGCCATCCGGACGCGTTGAAGTGCTCGCCGATGGGCGAGGCCGTGTTCCCGGAAGGCGACCAGGTGCTCCGACCCCGCGACGCACCGCATCCCGGGGACGAGGTGATCCTGAGCAGCGCCGCGAGCCAGCGCTTAAGCCTCCTCGCGGATTCCGAGACCTTCGCCGGTGTCGTCCAAGAACTGTTCCGGACCCGGCGCGAACTGGACCGCGAGAACAGCTGAACGACCGGGCGTCCCCAAATCGTTTTAATCGGCTGCCGCCCTAAGTCGATTGATGCGGATCGGCGTGATCGGTGTCCAAGGCGACGTGAGCGAGCACGTCGATGCGGTCGCTCGGGCGATGCACGAGGCTGGGAAGCCCGGAGAGGCGGTCAGCGTACGACGCCGCGAGGACCTGTACCGCGTCGATGCGTTGACGATCCCCGGTGGCGAGAGCACGACGATCTCCAAGCTCCTCGTCCAGCTCGGCCTCTTCGACGAGATCGTCCGGCGCGCGACGGACGAGGCCATGCCGATCATGGGAACCTGCGCGGGCTGCATCCTCCTCGCGAAGGACGCAGGGGTCCAAGCCGACAAGACGAAGACGAGGCTGCTCGGCCTCATGGACATGGCCGTCGACCGGAACGCGTTCGGGCGACAGCGAGAGTCGTTCGAGGCGGACCTCGAGATCGAGGGCATGGAGAAGCCGTTCCATTGCGTCTTCATCCGGGCACCCGCGATCCTGCGGACCTGGGGCGATTGCACGCCGCTGTCTCGGTACAAGGATCGAATCGTCCTCGCCCGTCAGGGACACCTGATCGGGGCCGCCTTCCATCCGGAACTGAGCGGAGACCTACGAATCCACCGCAGCTTCCTCGACCTGGTTTAGAAGAGGACCATCACGAGGGCCCCGACCGCGACCGCCCCGCTCAGGGTGACGTACAAGGCCGGACGAAGGACCGCGAGGGTCGAGTTGATCGTCGTGGTCAAGCGGGCCGCGGACTGCGGCCCGAAGATCCGGAAGTCGGGGATGTCTGCGACGAAGGCGGCGGCCTCGGCCTCCTCGAGGCCGTCGATCGCCTCCCGAACGGCCCCCTCCGCCTGCGCGAGGATCACGTCGCGGCCGAGCACCGCCCCGACCGCGTTGAATCCGTCCATCGTCAGGTTCACGGAATGGTTGTCCGTCGTCATCGCCTCGGATTCCTGGACCAGCGACGCGAGTTTCGCTCGGATCTCATCGCGGACACCGGGCACCATGTTGTTGCCGTCGAAGAGGACGTAGGCGGTTCTCTGCCCGCCGGTCTCGACCACGATCGCCTCGATGCCGCGGGCTCCGATCCCCTGGTCCGGAGTGGAGAAGCCTTTCCGGTTCGCATATCCCACGCGGAACGGGGCCTTCGGCGCCGCGAGCGCGGCCTGCGTGGCGGACTTCGCTGCCTCGATGATCTCGTGGCTCCGATGGCTGCCGAACAAGGTGAGGCCGACGCCGGGTTCCAGGCAGTTGTGGGCATCCACAAAGACGGCGTCTCGGGCCCCTTGAAGCCGCGCTTCCTGGACGGCGGCATAACCGGTCGCGCTGTCGATGTCGTCCGTCGGCTGCGGCGCGAACGAAGCGACGATCAGGACGACGTCGCCGAAGGCCTGCGCGAGCGCCGCGGCCCGGCCGTAGGTCGTCCGACGGGCCTGGCCGACCTGGGCCCCAAACGTCGCGGACCCGGTGGAGGTGCGGACCGCCTCCGCGACCTTCCGGACCTCGGCGGTCGTCGCGGGATTCTCGTCGTGGGTCGTCGGACCGTGCGCCACCATCACGTTCGATGTGAGGTCGGAGAGGTCCCGGGCGATCTTCGTCGGGAGATCGCTGCCGCTCACGTACCCCATCGGACCCGGGTGGACGGTCGGTGCGATGAAGAGGGCCTTCAGCCGCGTTCCGACGCGGAAGGCGAGGCCACCGACCCGCACGCGGGCGCGCACGCTCATCGAATCGAAGAACGTCTCCAGCTCGGCGATGCCGGAGGCCTCCGGTTCCGTGTAGTGGTCCAACGTGGATCGGAGGAGCTTCAGTCCGTCGACGCCGAACGATCGGAGGAGGGGACGCTTCGCGATCTCCGTATACGCGACCGCGCTCGCGAAGAACGAGGCGAACACGACGAGGGCGAGGACGATTTCGCCCGGCGGGAGCGGCACGAACAGCGCGAGTCCGACGAGGCCGAGGAGGGGTTGCAAGGAAGCCGCCGGGAGGGAGCGCAGATGCTTCGAATTCGAGGTCGCGCTCAGGATCACCTCGCGCGTCCAGAGCATCGCGCCGTACCCGAGGACGGCGACTCGGTGGATCCGATCGGGATACGGAACGCCGCCGAACAGGGAGTACGCCGTGAGGGCGAGGACCGCGACCAGTTGGAACGCCCCGAGCAGCATGAGGCCGACGAACGCGAGCAGGAAAGAGCGGCGGAAGTACATCCGGCCGCCGAGGCGGTTCGCGAGCGGGACCGTGCCGAAGGCCGCCACGAAGGCGGGGATCCCAATCGCCACGCCGCCCAGGAGGACCCGAACTCCGTCGAGCGCCGGGTATACGAGGAGATAGGCCTCCATCACCGAGAACGCGAGGATCGCGGGGACAATCCTCCGGGGGGCCGGCGAGACGAACAGCCGCCGTGCGATCCGCGTCGTCTCGGCGTGGCTCTCGCCCGCGGTCTTCGCCCGGAAGACGTGCATCAGCCCGCCTTCACCGCTTCGATGATCCGGCGTAAGGCCTGTCCTTCGCGGGCCACCTCGACGATCGTGCCCGTCACGACGATGTCCGCGCCCGCCCGGGTCACGAGGTGGGCGGCCTCCGGCGTCCGGATGCCGCCGCCGACGACCACCGGGATGTCGATCGCATCGCGCACCGCCCGGATGACCCGGTCCGGGACCGGTTCTGGCGCCCCGCTACCCGCCTCGAGGTACACGAGCTTCATGCCGAGCATCTGGGCCGCGAGGGCGTATTGGACCGCGACGGTCGGGTTCTTGCGGGAGATCAGATCGGCGTCGCCGACCTCGCCAGCCCGCATCCCCGGCTCGACGACCAAGTAGGCCATCGGGATCGCCTCGAGCCCCCAGGCCCTCACGATCGGGGCGGCCAGACGTTGTTCGCCCACGATCAGGCGCGGGTCGCGGCTGTTCAGGAGGCTCATGAAGTACAGCGCATCCGCGTGCGGCGACAGGTTCGCGGCGCTCGCGGGGAACAGGATCACGGGGAGTTTCGCGGCCTCCTTGATCGCGAGGACGGTCGCGTCGACCTTGTCCTGCGTGACCCCGGTCGAGCCGCCGACCATGATCGCGTCCGTACCGGCGGACGCGGCCTCCGAGGAGAGGGAGGCGGCGTCGGTCGGCGTCTGCTTGTCCGGATCGAGCAAGGTCATGTGGAGCGGTCCCTTCCGTCGCCGCTCCAAAATCGACTCGTACACGTTCACACGAACGCACCTGCGAGGAAGGCCGCGAGGGCGACGATCATCCCGTACTTCGCCACGCGCTGGGACCGCGCGGGATTCGCCGCCGAGTGGAGGGCGGCGTAAATAAACATTCCGTCGGCGGGAACCACGAGGATCGCGTACCCGAGGGACAGGACCCCGAGGGCGAGCGGGACGAGACTCAACGCCACTCCGACGAACAGAGAGATCGCCGCCACCAAGCCCGCCCGACGCGACCCGATTCGATGGGGGAGAGTCTGGCGATCGACGTCGCCGCGAATGTCCTCGATGTCCTTCGTGATCTCGCGGCCGATCGTCGTGAAGAAAGCGAGAGCAGCCAAGATGCCCGTCCGGACGAGCGGCTCGATCGACGACCGGAAGACGCTCGCCCCTGCGAAGAGGAACAACGATCCGACCAGGTAGGCGATCACGAGATTTCCGGGCGCGCCGCGGGACTTCAGGGCCGCCTCGTAGGACGCCATGAGGGCGATGTTCACGAGGACGATCGCGAAGGCCCAGACGCTCGCGAAGACCGCAAGGCTCGCCGCGATGGTAAAGGCGGAGACCACGAACGACTTCGCCGCGGCGACGCTCACCTTCCCGGCGGGGAGCGGGCGTTCCGGATGGTTCACCCGGTCCGTTTCCCGGTCGTACACATCGTTGAGGGCGTTCCCGCCCGCGGTGAAGGCCGCGGCGGCAGCGCCGGCCCAGAGCAGCGGCCAGGCGAACTCCCCCCAGGCAGCCGAGTGGACCGCGACGAGGCCCCCGATCCCCACCCCGACCGCGGACATCACGCAGTTCCCGGGCCGCGCGAGTCGCAGTAGACCGGCCATTCCGGTTCGCGGTACCGTGAGGCGCGTACAAATCGTTGCCCATTCATGGTATCGAGAATGACAAGACGGAGTCGGAGGGCCCGTCGGAACCCTTATCCCCGGTTCCCTCCATGTATTCCACATCCCACCGGTTTCGCGCAGGTTTCTCCTGGTGTGAGAAGGCCACGCAGTTCCCGGGCCGGGTGATCACATGTTCGACGACAAGGGATCGGGAATCGGCTTCCTGAAGACGACAAAGGCGCGCCACGCGGAGGAAGCGATCGGGCACACGGAAGGACTCGTCACCGTCTTGCGGCTCACGATGGCCGACATCAAACCGGCTGAGGCAACGCTCGCAATCGCGAAGCAATTCTTCGACGCACATCAGTACGCCAAGGCGGTCCAGGCCGCGAAGCGAGCGGAGTCCATCGCCATCAAACTCGACGAACGGTTCGGCCAATACCAGAAGGCCTTGCAAGGTCTCCAATCCCAGATCGGGTCGATGAAGCGACTCGGTCTCGACACGGAGGCGATCGCGAAGGTCGCTGGGACCGCGGAGGAGAAGGTCGTCGCGGGGATCTCGGAGAACGGGGCGTTCGTGCCGAACTACCTGGAGGCCCGCGACATCCTGGTGCGGGCGACGCAAGAGGGCCGGGCGTTCCAGGAGAAGTCGGAGATCGCTTCGAATCGGATCTTCGTGGCCGAGCTCGCGATCGAATCTCTCGCGAACCTGAAAGGGTCCGCGGACAGCGGCGCGTTCGCCCACGGGGCCGCGTCGAATTTGGAACAGACGATCCACGTGGCGACGAAGGAGCTCGCCCTCGGGAACCCGGGAAACGCCGCGGAGATCGCGAAGGGAATCGAAGAAAAGGCTCGGGGCCTCAAGACCCAGTTCGCCGAGGCGACGAAGTCCCTGACCGAGATCGATGCGAAGTTGGGCGATCTGCGAGGCGAAGGCGTCCTGACCCACGAGGTCGAGACCCAGGTGAAGATGGCTCGCGACATGCTCGACCGCGGACTCATTGAACCGGCCGCGGCCATGGCCTCGCGGCTGCAAGACGACGTGAAGTCCATCGCGGAACACTATCGTAAGGCGTCGACGACCCTCGCCGACGCGGAGATCCTGTATGGGCGGCTCCAGAGGGAAGGGTTCCATTCCTACGCCGCCGATGCCGCGCTGCGCGACGCCCGTCGCACGATCCGGGAAGGGAGCTACGACCGGGCGATCGAACACCTCGAACGCGCGTTGCAGGCCTTTGCTCGGCGGACGAACGCGCGCGCCGCCCTGGGGAAGGACATCGAGGAGACACGGACCCGGGTCCGTCTGCTCGCGGGCAGTGGGCTCTCGTTCTTGCCCGACATCCAGGAAGTCCTGGGCCGCGCGGAACGCGAGTTCCACCAGGGAAACTACTCCGGCTCCAGCGAGGACCTGCGGATCGCGACCGTCCTCCTGGACGGGGTCACACACGCGCCCGGCCCGAAGAAGTGAACGTCGGCCTTAAGCCGGTCCCCGGGTTTTCGTCGCGGGCATGGGCGGACAGTACTTCGAGAAACGACCCGCATCGGCGCGAAGGCCGGCCCGGATCACGGTCACGATTCGGGGCCGTCCATTCCTCTTTCAAACGGACTCGGGCGTGTTCTCCCGCGAGGGACTCGACCGCGGGACGGAACTTCTCCTCGAGGCGATCGAAGTGGGGCCTTGTGAGTCGATCCTCGATCTTGGATGCGGATATGGCGTGATCGGAATCGTCGCCGCGCATCTCTCCCAGGGGGGGCACGTGATCCTGACGGACGTGAACGAGCGCGCCGCGGCGCTGGCCCGCGCGAACCTCGTGGCGAACGGGACCCGGAACGCGGAGGTCCGCATCGGGGACGTGTACGCACCGATCGACGACTTGGTTTTCGATCACATCCTCTGCAATCCTCCGATCCGGGCGGGCCGCGTCGTCGTGGATCGGATCATTTCGGAAGCCCCGTCCCACTTGCTCGACGGCGGAAGCCTCTGGCTCGTCGCCCGCACCCGACAAGGGGCCGACACGCTTCGGCTCCGGATGACGAAAGCCTTCGACGGCGCCGACGTGGTGAAACGCGGGAGCGGCTACAAAGTCCTCCGGTCGATCAAGTCGGGAGCGTAGCGATGGCCGCGACACCAGGCCCGTCGCGAATCCGGGTCCGGATCGTTCGCCCGGACGATGCCCGGGGCCTCGTCCCGCTGTTCGAGGCCTTCTACGGCGCCTACTTCGGCGGTCGAGTCACGGAGACCTCGGTCGCGGGGCGACTACGCCAGGCAGCGAACCACGAGACCGTCATCGTCGCCGAGGTCGGGGAGCGGATCGCGGGCTTTGCGAGCCTGCGGGTCACGGACTCGCTGGACCCTGCGCCCTACGCCGAACTGACCGACCTGTTCGTGGAAACCGAGGCCCGCCGATTGGGAGTGGCCTCGCGGCTCGTCAAGTACGTGGAGGGGATCGCCCGCGAACGGGGCGCGTCCCACTTGGTCGTGCTGACCGGCCAAAAGAACACGGAGGCCCAGGCGTTCTACCGATCCGCGGGATACGAGGAATATGCGGTTGCGATGCGCAAGTCGCTGAAGGTCGCGGAGACCCGATGAGCGATGCCGAATCGCGACGGACGGTCCGCTGGCAGCGCCTCGATCGACCGGGGATCGAACGGGCCACGACGATACCGATTCGAAAATCTCGACTCCGGATACTCGGTCGAAATCCTGGTGGACGACCCCGGACTGGTCCTCGAGTACCCGGACCTCTGGGCGCGCGCTCCGAATCCTTAAATACGTCCTGAAGTTTGGATGCCCATCCCATCCGGGGATTTCATCGATGCCTGAGGAGAAGCCGAGCCCTGAACCCGAAGGCCCGCCGGTGCCGGCGAAGCCCGAGAGGGCCGAACGGGGCGGGAAGAAGAAGGACGAGGAGAAGGAGGAGCCCAAGGCCCCGCGAGGGCCGAAGAAGCTCGAGGGCGTGAAGGAAGATTTCCGCTACATCGTCCGCATGGCGAACACGGACCTCGATGGGACGCGGTCGGTCTCCTATTCCCTCACCGCGATTCCGGGCGTCGGCATCCGGATCTCCGAGGCGGTCGCCGATCTGGCAGGCGTCCCGCGGACCGAGCGACTCGGCAATCTGTCGGAGGAGCAGACGGACAAGATCGAGGCGACGTTCGCGAACCTCGGAGAGGCCTTCCCGCATTGGATGGTCAATCGCCCGAAGGACTGGGAGACGGGGGTCGACCTCCATTTGACCGGCGCCGATGTCGAGATCCGACGACGGGACGACATCAACCGCATGAAGATGATTCGTTCGTACAAGGGCGTCCGCCACGAGACCGGACAGAAGGTCCGTGGGCAACGCACGCGGTCCAACGGCCGGACCGGGCTGACCGTCGGGGTGACGAAGAAGGCCGCCCTCGCCGCCGCCCAGGCGAAGAAGGCGGAGGAAGCCGCCCCGAAGAAGGAAGAGAAGAAAGAAGAGAAGAAGGAACCGGCCAAGGTGTGAGTCGTTGGGCGATCCGAAGTTTTCCCGAGCGAAGTTCGAGCGGCCCTCCCATCCGTGGGAAGCGGAGCGCATCAAGGCGGAGAACGAACTGTTGAAGAAATATGGTCTGAAGAACAAGAAGGAATTGTGGCGCTCGCAGTACATCCTGCGGCGATTCCGACAACGGGCGCGGGAGCTCCAGGCCCGCGTGCGCACGGGCGACAAGCAGGCGGAGAAGGAACGCGAACAGCTCCTCCGTCGACTCGGACGTCTGGGGCTCTTGCCTCTCGAGGGAACGACCCTCGACGACGTGCTCGCGCTCGACGTGGAGGCCGTCCTCTCCCGCCGACTCCAGACGCTCACGTTCCTGAAGGGACTCGCCTTCACCCCGCGGCAGGCGAGGCAGTTCATCGTGCACGGACATGTGTCCGTCGGCGGCCGCCGCGTGACGATCCCCGGGATCCTCGTGAGCCGGACGCAGGAGAACGTGATCGCGTACGACGAGCGGTCCGGAATCTCGAACGACCTGCATCCGGTCCGTCAGCAAGGGCAGATTCCCGGTCCGCCGGCCCCGGGAGGCGCCGAGGACGAGGAAGGTCCGGACCTGTCCGGCGACGAGCCCGCGATTCCTCCACCGGAGCCTGAGCCCGCGCCGACGCCGAAGGAGGAGTGACCATGCCGCGATGGGGAGTGGCCCACATCTACGCGTCGTATAACAACATCATCATCACTTTGACCGACATCACCGGATCCGAGACGATCACGAAGGCGACCGGGGGCATGGTCGTGAAGGCGGCCAAGGACGAGGCTTCCCCGTACGCCGCGATGAAGGCGGCGGAACGCGTGGCGGATGCCGCGAAGGAGAAGGGGATCGACTCGATCCACGTCCGCGTCCGAGCGCCGGGCGGAAACCGGTCGAAGTCTCCCGGCCCGGGGGCGCAGGCGGCCATCCGAGCCTTGTCCCGTGCGGGCCTCCGGATCGGTCGGATCGAAGAGGTCACCCCCGTGCCCCACGATGGCACGAAGCCCAAGGGAGGGCGTCGAGGGAGGCGGGTCTAGGTGAAGATGAAGGTCCTCGCCGGCGCGCCGGAGTCGATGCGCCTGTTGATCGAGGAGACCGAGCCGTCGTATGCGAACGCCCTGCGCCGCGTCCTCGTCTCCGACGTCCCGAAGATGGCGATCGAGGACGTAGAGTTCCACCTGGGTCCGATCCGCGCGGAGGACGGCAAGGAGTACGAGAGCGTGAGCCCCCTCTTCGACGAGATGATCGCCCATCGCCTCGGCCTCGTCCCGATCCCGACGGACCTCGGACTATACAATCGCCGGGAGGACTGTCCGACCTGCCATGGGGAGGGTTGCCCGAACTGCACGATCATCTATTCCGTGAACAAGCGCGGCCCTGGCCTCGTGACGTCGGGGGACCTGGAGCCGATCGGAGATGCGAAGCTCCGACCCGCGGACCAGAAGATCCCGATCGTGAAGCTCGGGGACGGGCAGGCCATGCTCGTGTACGCGACCGCGGTCCTGGGCAACGGGAAGGATCATGCGAAGTGGCAGGCCACGCATGGGGTGGGGTATCGCTACTACCCGATCCTGAAGGCGGGCAGCAAGAGCCTCGACGCCCTCGACCCGGCGGTGCCGTTCTGCGAGAGCCATATGCAATCGACCGAGACCGAGGAAGAGGAGACCTTGGAGCTTACCGCCGACTGCAAGACGTGCAAGAAGTTCATGGATCAATACAAGGTCGAATCTGTCAAGGCTGGGAACGATCCCACGCGAATCGTCATGGAGTTCGAGACGGATGGATCCCTGAGCACAAAGGCCGTCCTCCTCGCGGGCCTGGACATCTTGGCGAAGCGCTTCTCCGAGCTGGCAACAGAGACGGACAATCTCCGTTAGACGGACTCCAGTCGGCTATCTCCATCAGACGGGAGTCATCATGCCAGCATGCTAACGGAGAATTCGTATTCGCCGGGCGCAGTCGGCCACGCGGCCACGAAAACGATCAACGAGATTGGTCCTTGGCTGGTTGCGGTCACGAAGTCTATCATCTCTCGAATCGGAACGCTGGTGCAACCGGTTCTTGCCGGGTCCGCAAGGGTCGCGAAAATTCGTTGGCCAGGCCTATCGTACGTAACCGTTCCAGCGCTTGACAGGACGAACCATGCGAGTCGATCGCCTCCGAACAACTCGAGGCCGGAGGCAGCGCGAGGGTTGCCAGAAGTTGGATCGAACTGATAGTCGACCGCGTGCCGCCAACAAAGTGATAAGCCAGTCAATCGCAATCGGCTCAGATCCAAAAGCGAGATTCCCTGCTGCAGATGGATGAAACTCGAATCCACTCCGGTCCCTCGTTCCAGAAGGGACTCGTCGACCCCGGATCCGGCCGCTTGTGGTGCAGTTCGGAGGCTATTTTCGTCCCCTCCGGATGTCACCAGGGTCCACCCAAATGGATGGTAGACCCCGGTCCCAAGGTCCGTCGACCAGAAAAACAAACCTGGATTCCGAATCGGCTTGGCGCCCAAAAGGCGGAATTCCGCGCTCGCCGATCGATAGTAAGTCGCGGTGTCGAGATCGTATACCTTCACGATGAAAGGCGCGCCGTCTGGAATCGCCATCTGAATCGTCGACACTCGAATGGTGTAGTTTCCCTTTGAACCGGATGCGAGTGGAAGCGTTCCCTTGACCACGTCCCACGTCTGAACGAACGCCGACCACATGACCCAAAAAGTCGGAGTGATGGGTCGGGGGCTCTCGTTGATGATTGTCACATTTAGCTGGGTTCCGACTCCCAGACGGTCGACATCGTAGGCCGGAAGCTCTACGTCGATGTTGATGGATCGAGGAGCAGCGAGGTCAAACCAAAGCAGAGAACCAGAGATGACAAGACTCACGGCGACCGCCAAGGCCGCGGCCGGGCTAGGCCACCGGAGCATCGGTCCTCCTGAGCGCTTCCTCACGAAACCAGGCACCGAGGGATACGACCGCCATTGGGTACCAGTAGATGAAATAGTTCTGAAGGCTGCGATATGCGAAGAACATCAAGATCGCCGGGAGCCACCAGACTAGATATTTCATTCGAGGGTACTCCAGGTATTCAGTCAGCAACAACCCGAGTCCAACCGCCGCGACTGCAACAAGGTAGAAGCCGCGGGGAATCGGAAACCAGGCGCTCTGGCTAAGGATGGAGAGTCCGGCTCCCAAGGGCACATTCTGTCCGAAGAACGGATCGAGGACCCCCGAGAGCCACGCCCTCGGATCCCACAAAATGAAAGGGCCGTTGAAGATCAGGAAGGAGAACCCCGCGGAGGCGGCAAATTGAACGAGACCGATCGTCCGACCGTTCTGGGAACGATCTCTCCTCCAAACATCAAGGGCGAGGAATGGTGCCACCAACCAGGGGAGTGGCTTGATGGAACTCGCGATTCCATAGAAGAATCCGGAGACCCTCCGTCGGTCGAGCCAGTACATCGAGAGGAGGAGCGGTGGCACCCACAAGATGTCCTGGACCGAACCGGGCGTGAAGTCAAGCTGGTCCGGCAAGGCGAGGGTTAGCGCCGCAAATGCCCGTAGCGGAGGTGGAGTGATTCGGTAGACAAGGAAAACCGACAGGACGTGGGCGAACAATGCGAGGAATCTGAGGTCGCTAATGCCCGCAACCGCAAAAGGAACGTATAGGAGAAATGAGAGAGCAGGGTACGTCTGGCGAGAAACAATACCGCCGCCCTCGAGCGGGGTCACATAGAACTCGGGGATGTGAAAGAAGGGCAGGGCGGGTGCCAGGTTCTCGGTGTACGGGTTACGACCCTGAAGGAGGAGGAGGGCCGAATAGTGACTGTACGCCATTCCGTCTGTACCATAAAACGGGACGAGGTGCACGAAGACAAAATAGTGAACTACCACGAGGTATGCGACTGAAATCGGCACGAAGAGGGCGAGTCGACGAGCTGGAACCCAGGCTTGGAGGCTGAGCGCAATGTTAACAATTCCGAGGGCGAAGCCTCCGAGCATCAGAGCCGTCAGGAACACGCCGGCAAAGAATGGGCTCCGCACCCAATCGAGAAAGACGAGGGCGAGCACCCAACAACCAGAGAACAGCAGAGCTAGCCGGGAGAAGAGCTCCGTGAGGTGCTCGATTCCACCCGCTTCAGAGGCCGCAGATTTCCATGCGGCCCTTAGCTTTTCACCCAAGTCCATACTGAACTACCGTGGAAGTTGGCAACAAATCCCACTAGGATCCCGAGGAAACTGGCGATGAGGTAATGCGTACCGAAACCTAAAACCAGGAGGCTGAACAACGAAACATTCGCGACAATCCCGAGCAGACAGGCTGCATGATAACGGACCAGACGGCTCAGTCCGGACCGAGTGCCGCCGCGGTCACCGAACGTCCAACGGTCGTTCATGACGAAATTCGAGAGGACCGAGATTTCGATTGCGACGAACGCGGCGACGAGCGGAGGTTGGCCACCAACTCCATGCAACGCGAACAAAATCGTTTGGTTCACAAGAAGACCGACCAGACCAACGAGAGCAAAGCGGGAGATTCGGACCAGATCCTCGTGGGTCCGATCCAGAGCGAGCGCTCGCTTCGCGACGTAACGCGCCCACTGGAACAGCGCGGCCGGGGTCAGCTTACTCGAGCCCTCGCTTCGTGGCTCGAAATGGATTGGAACTTCCTCGACCCGGAGCGAGCTAGACAAAATCGCGGTTAGGCTTCCTACCGCCCACTCATAACCATTGGCATCTCGGACGGACGCGGCAAGCGAGGCGGCGTGAAGGGAGTATACCCGGAAGTAGGTCGTATGCTCCTTCATTCCCGTTTTGAGGAGTACCCGTACCGCCGTGTTGGCCGCGATGCTCAAGATCCACCGTGAGGTGGACCACCGACCGACCGAACCTCCCTCGATGTATCGGCTTCCTTGCACGAGGTCCGCGTGCGGGGCCACGGAGAGAAGGCGCGGCAGGTCCCGGGGGTCGTGGGACATGTCCGCGTCCATCGTGACGACTCGACCGACATCGCCTTGTGTGAGACACCAAGAAAGACCGTCCCGGATCGCCGAACCAATCCCTTGCTTGGAACCCCGGTCCAAGACGGAGATCGGGAAACCTTGATCATGCAGCCGTTCGGCAAGCTCTCGGGTCCCATCGGTGCTTCCGTCGTCGACGATGAGAATTCGGAACTCCTCTCCTCGCATCGCCCTCTGGATCGAATGGAGAAGAGGTTCCAAGTTCGGTCTTTCATTGAGCGTCGGTACGACAATGTAAGTGGTTCCGATCTCGTCGGGATCGTTAACGAGGGACTCGCCTGCGAGGGCCGGCGCGGACCTTCTCGAGAAGCGATCGAAGTCACCCGAGTTTGAAAACGATAAACTGGCCGGCGCAGGGGAATCGCTGATGAAAGGTTCCCGCCTCGGCTCCAGGATACATCAACCCGTTGCCGGACATACGAGGTTCGGAGGACGGCAAGCCTCCTGCACCCTGTTGCGAAGCCCACGGAACTTGAAGCACACGAAGTGGCACCCGCTGTGGTTTCCAATCCTTAACGAGGCGTCCGTCATGTGCATTTGCCCGAAATAGGAATATTTAACTACATTACTATTGCTATAGTACAAACGATGGAACTGGGCGAGCTGGAAACGGAAGTCTTGCGGGCAGTTCGCACGCTGGGCAGCGCGTCACCAGGCGAGGTCTACCGAGCGGTTCGACAGGTGCGAAACGTGGCCTATACCAGCGTCACGACGACGCTATATCGTCTGGTCGACAAAGGTTTGATCGGAGCGCGGAGGGCAAGCGAGAAGCGCGTCCGCTATCGTGTGAAGGAAGGACGTGCCTATCGCCGCGCGCTGTCAGCCATGACGGGACAACTCGTCTCTGCTTTTGGTGCTCCCGCCGTGTCGTACCTCCTCAAAGGGGAGGATGCGTCCTCGAAAGTCAGCCATGTAGCGCTCGCGAGCGAGATTGAGAAGCGGCGAAAGAAGGAGAAGGAGCATGACTGACAGCTTCGGGGTCATCCTCGAAGCGCTCTCCGCTTACTGGACATCCGCCGTTCCGCTGATTATCCTCGCCCTATGCGGCGGCTCGATGGCAACGCTTCTTTACGTCTTCTTGACCAACGCCCAGAACTCGAAACTCCGGGTCAGCGTTCTGACAGGATTTTACGCATTGACGACCTTCTTCTGGGTCTTTGTCGCGGTGAGTCTGCTGATTTGTGTGGCCCAGTCAGGCATGGTCGCATATCGGAGGGGAGGCGTGCAGGTGGCCGCGGGGAGCGCACTCGTCGCTGCACTAGCGTTTTCCGCTTTGGCCTCCTGGATGGTCTGGCGATTCGGTCCGCGCGCGATCCTGCGGTCTCTCACTCCCCGAGAACCCCGGGCCGACGAAGCATGGCTTCAAGAATTCCTCACACTGGTGGCAGAGGTGGAGGGAGTCGCCCCGGTTCACCTTGACGTGTCAGACACCGAGGCGAGCGTGGCCATGGCGATTGGCGGCCCACGCCCTCGGATCGTGCTTTCCAGGGGGATCCTGACCTTGTTGGATCGCGAGGAACTCGAGAGCGTCCTATCTCATGAACTGATGCATGTGAAGAATCACGACGCTGAATTCAAAGTGTTCTCCCGCGTGTTCTCCAGAATCATGTTCTTCGACCCGTTTAGCAAGTTCTTCGACCCGGCGGTCCATCGAGAACGAGAATACCTAGCTGACATCATGAGCGGCCGAACGACTGGCAAACCTGCCTCTCTCGCTTCTGCGCTTCTGAAGCTCGCTCAGAATCCCGCGATGCCGCGAAGTGTTCTTGGGCTTAGCATCCTCGGCCCAGGCAAAGGGATTTTCAGCCCCTATCCTCCACTCGAGGAACGAATTCGGAGACTTCTGGCGCTGTCCCGCCTGCTGAAGGGAACGTGAGGCGGGAAAAGAGATTAATACTATCACAATAGTAGTCTCTTCGGGGCGGACGGGGCAGGAAATGCTAATGGAGTCAGGGACGGCTGGAATTGTTGCCCAAGCCAGGGAGACCCTGCACCTCATGCACGATTGGGGCTATGCGCCAACGCTCCCAGTTCTGGCAAGGGATCTCCTTGGTGGTGAAGTGTCGACGGATTCCCTCGAAGAGGCACTCCGGAGTCCTCAGGAATTCCAGCTGAAGGACGGACTTGTGGCCTTGCCGGGATACGAATTCTTGTTGGATCCCTCGAAGCGACGACAGACCAGCAATCGCATCCTGAACGGCCGTGCCCGAGCAATTGCCGAGTCCTTTGCCGAAAAACTTGCATTCCTGTGTCCCTACGTCCAATGCGTCGCGCTTTCTGGCTCCGTGGCGTCCGGAGGTTACCGGCCGGGCGATGACATCGATTTCGACCTGATTGTGCAACCCGGGACGAAATATGTCTGCTATCTCGCTGCGAACCTGATCGGCCTGAGGTACTCTTGGAGGTTCAGGAAGGCTAAGGTAACGGGGCTGCAAAGGACGCCTTTTCTTCCGAAAATCATTTGTATCAACGTCGTGTGGACAGAAGACCAAAGCCGACCATTCCTCAGACAAGACGCCGGCATGGCGTTCGAGCTCCTGCGTTGTCAGCCTCTTGTCGGGGCGGATATCTTTGGCGACGTCCTTGCAAGTAACGCGTGGCTTTCTGAATTCTTTCCGCAGCTGCTTCGCCGGAGCTGGCTCGATTCGGTGGAGAGGAGGAGCAGCCGGATCGCGCGTTTGCTCGGGTATATTGGGGAAAGACCATGGGCGCGCCGGCTTCTCAACCGGGCATGCAGGATTCTCGCTTGGATCCCTTACACCTTCGTCCAAGTTTCCCGGAAAGGCGACGCATCTGCGCGGGAGCGGATGGAATTCTTAAGAACGGTCAAATATCCCTATGAGGTTTTCCAGGATTAGGGACCGCTGAACATTCCCTCGGGGATCTCCGGTGGCTTCAGCTCTCGTGCTCATTGCGTACTTGGTCCCATGGGCCTTCGGTCTCGGACTCTACCTTTCCCTACGGGGAACTCCGAAGCGAATCGAGGCTCTCGCTGTTTCGTGGGCGATTGGCTGGGCCGTGATAAACGCGGTAACAATCGTTGTCAATCAGTTCGAAAAGATTGCTGCCAATGAGACCTTCTTCGGAACGGTCACTGGTCTTTTAGTCGTGCCGTCGGTCGTACTGCTCGTCCGAAACCGGCAGAGGCTTCTGACCCTTGTCAAGGAACCTCTCATTTCCCGAGACCTGCGACGAGGTGTGGGACTTGCAGTCGTGTTACTATTGTGCGCTTTCGCGATCCTTGTGTTCTACGAGGCTGCGATCACGCCTCCAGTGTCGACTGACGCGATCGTTTATCATATGCGAATCCCGTCACTTGCTTGGCAGACCGGCTATCTCCCGATGAACCCGGGAATTGGGTGGCTCGAACTGGCGAATACTTTCCCCAATCTTCTGGAAACGCAGCAATTATGGATCTATTTGGGGGCGAGGGAACCCAATGAGATTTTCGTGCGACCGATCATGCCGGTTTACACATCGCTGCTTCTGCTGATCGTTTTTGACGACACGAGGAGATGGTTCGGTCTCCCTTCGGCGGCTTTAGCCACCGTTTGCATGCTCTCATTGAACGAGTTCACCTCACTCTCAACGGTCTTGTGGGCGGAAGTGCCCGTGGCTTTCTATTCGTATCTGGCAGTACGGGTGATCGCGACCGAGGAGGGCCTCCGTTCCAGAGCTGCGGCTGGAACTTTCGCCGGAATGGCATCGTTGACTAAGTACAATGGGCTTCCTCTACTACTTGCCGTGGCGCTGGCCTCGGCACTCCTCGCATTATACCCCGAGGCCCGGGGGCGAGCCCGCGCAGGCACTGCTCGATGGTTTGTGTCCGTGATCGAATTTGGGGCCGTCATCGCGACGGGCCTTCTTATCACCTCGCCCCTCCTGATGCGCAACCTGTACTTCTTTGGCAATCCCATCTATCCATTTATCTGGGGAGGGGTCAATACCGAACAGGCGGCCTACTACTCCGCCGATTTCTCGGCGAACGATTTTCTTCGATTTCGACTTCACCAAGCCATCATTCTGCTCGGTTCGATCCTGAGCTTCGCGTTCGCTTTGGGCCTTTTGAGATTTCGATCCTGGTCTCGACGGGAGCTTCTGTTCGCGATTACATCGTTGTTATACCTGCCTGTGTTTCTCTATCCTGCCCTGGCAGGAAGCCATGTGCGGTATCTCGCCCCCATCATTCCACTGACCGCCGCCTTCGGAGGACGTCAACTCGACTGGTGGCTTCGTGAGTCAGGCCCCCAAGGCCGAACGGTCGGTACAGTTGTGCTCTTGGGCCTATCCCTAAGTGTCGTCATTCTCCTCGGCCTCGCCGATGTGAAACCTCCCTACCTGGTTCAGTACGTCGAGACTCTGGTCGCCTTAGCGGCTGTTCTTGTCATTTTCGCCATCGGCTTCCGGGTCACGCGCGCCAGAGGCGTCAATAAGGTCGCCGTTGCAATCCTCGCAGGAGCGCTACTTGCCCCCGGGATTTTTGCCGTCGTGGCCGGGAGGTCCCCCCCTCGGGAATCCGCGTTGGATGTTAATCTGCTTCCACAAGACAAGCAAACCTTTCTCGAGGGGCAGTTCGGTGACGACTGGCGGATGTGGAAATGGATAAATACGCACCTCCCCTCCGACGCACTTCTATTGACGTTCGAGGCGCGACTTTTCTACTTGGAACGGACCGTCATCTTCGGATCTGACCACGTCCTGTTTCCGACGTATGGAATGTCCCTAGTAGACGCCGTCTCATTCATCCGCGCCCTCGGGATTCGGAACATCCTCGACTCGCCGTGGAGTCACATCCCTGACGTCAATCGAATCTTCTTGCAACGTTCCGTGATATTTCAGAATCTAGACAATCGCTCGTTCTTCCAACCACTCCACGCCGAGGGGCAGGTGATACTGTATTCCATTGCTTCATGAACACGGGCGCGCCGACCAGCGGAAGTCGGTCTCCCTTGGCCCGCCCGGGTTCCGATTGGAGCCTCTGGTTGCTTCATCCTCACCTAAGGCATCGAATTCCTAAACCCGTGTCCCTGAGTCTACAGAACACGGCGCGACGAAAGAGCACGGTGAGGGTCCGCCCTCGATCCCTCTTCGTTCGAAGGCTGAAGGCATCAAGACTCCGAACCGACTTTCACAGACGGATTGCCTCCCAGGTTGCCCACGAGATCGCCGGGAAGTGGCTCGTTGATGTCGGCTGCGGACCCGGACTGCTGGCGAAGCATTTGGGGCAAGTCGCACCGCCGATGCGTTTGATTGGGGTGGACATCGATCCGTGGATGTTGAGGGTCGCAAAATCAGAACAGAGAATGGAAACCATTCGCGGGTCGTCACTCGCCCTTCCTTTCAAGGACAGGACAATCGGAACTGTCGTCTCAAGCGCAAGTCTCAAGGACTGGACAGATCCAAGGGCTGGCCTCCACGAGATCACACGGGTCCTATCGCCCAAAGGAGTCGGCCTGGTCTATGATTTCGCGACGACGGGAGTCGGTTCAAGTCCGACGGGCTTTCGGCATCGGTATGGATTCCTTGCCGACTTCTTCAGACGAGCGATGAGGATCTTCGCCCCTTTCTCGTTCGAGGACGCAAAGACGATCGCACAGGGGCTGGAGGCCTCTACCTCTATCTTGCTCGAAGAAGACCTCCCGGTAATCAGGATCATGATCCGGAAGGACTTGAACTAATGTAGCTCCTCCCTCATAGAAGGGCGACACCTTTCCTCTGGGAAGAAGGGTTCACTGATCCAGCTTTCGTCTCACTCGACGAGAAGGGGTGAGCGTGATCCAGCGTGAGACTTCCGCCTTGTAGTCGAGATAATTGTTTCCGAATCGCCCTTGAAGCCGCCCCTCTTCGCGGGGAAGGAGAAGAAAGTTGAGGCCGATGAAAAGAGCAATCGACACTAGGACAGTTCCCATCGATCCAAGAAATAGCGAGCCACCAAGAAGCATGCAAAATCTAGCCAAATAGAGCGGATTCCTTGAGAAGCGGTACGGCCCTGTTGTGACGAGACGCGATGGTGGTTCAGCGGGATTGGGAGTCCCTAGACCTTGCTGCCAGAGAGCACACGTTCCCCACGTCTCCAGAGACACGCCAGCAGCGATTAGGGTGACACCGACGGCTACTGATTCAATGTTTCGAACGGTCGGGAAGCTCAAAAGGTCGTCCACGGATAGACCGAAAGCCGTCAAGCCCAATAGGACTAATGCCACCTTTAAGATCCCTGAGACCAGGTTCCTCCGTTTACGAACCTGCATCAGCGCCGCCTGAGAATACAAATTGTGTGGTGTCCCCAAGAGTGAATCGGCCATTTCGTGCTGAGACGGTTTTCTAGGAGTTCAAGGGGGAGGAACAATGGTCTTGCCGCTTGGTAGTAATCTGCTAGATTTGACGGAGGAAGGAAGATTTCCAAACCTCGAATCCTCAGCATCGAGAATGCAGGTCCAAACAACCTAGCGATTTGGTTCGGACTATAGAAATGAGTCGGCACGACGAAACGATTCAGCGGTGTCACGCGAGAGATCGGAATCGGCACGACGTTGTCTAGCCTCCGGAAGGCTTTGCGGGGACGAAGGACTGCCAGATAGAATAGCACCTCGAACAGGCTCACTTTGTTGATTATGCTACAGACAAAGAAGCCCCCCGGTCGAATCAAGGATGCCACCTGAGAAACGACCTTCGGGAGCGCGGGTTCCATGTTTAGAGCGCCTGCGTGGCAGAAACCTCCATCAAAATACCCCTCGCCGAATCGCTCGCTAAGTTTGCCGATCTCGCCTGCGGCGAGTTTCTGTGTTTCAATCCGCGATTGGAGTCCATCCCGTTTCGCCTTGCGATCAACCTCCACTATCATCTTCCCAGAGATATCCGTGGCAACGATGGAAAATCCCAAACCGGCCAACCACAGGGAGTCGATTCCGCTTCCGCAACCAATCTCAAACAAACGCTGGCCTCCCGGGAACACGTCTCGCAAAGATTGTCTGAAGATTTCGCGCATACGGATTCCAACTGCATTGCCTCCGATGTCTTGATCATAGCTAGGTGCAAGGAGATCGTACCCACTTTGAACGCTTCGATAATACTCTTCACTTGATGACGTGTTCGGTCGAATCGGTTTTCGTTGCTCCCTCAAATCCAAATTCCTCTCCTGTTAGTCGCTATCGACGTGCACTACCGCCCGGTAGAACGTTGGGAGTGTTGCTTCCAGGCCTTTAGACTATGCCGAACCGAGTCGGTCTTCGTGGCGCAGAGAACAGGAAACGACGCAAACTCGATTCCCGTTGCAATTCCTTTGAGCATGCGGGTCCAACGGAAGAGCGTCCCCGGATTGAAGGGTGCCGCGACAACATTGTTGAAGGACGTAGAGATCGCGGCCTCCAATTCCGACCTTGCAAAGTGATGGTACCGGGTCACTACGTCAGGGGTCGCCCCAAGCCTTTCCAGCCGCGTCCGAAACTCCGTCTGAGCCTGCGTAGCACTCCTCCGATCGTTGTGTACGGGCGAGTTAAGAACAATGAAGACACCACTCGGGCGCAACACTCGGGCGACCTCCGATATCACCTGTTCAAGATTTGTGGCATAGTGGAGGGAGGCGTTGCAGATTACCACATCCATGGATTCATCGCGGAAGGGCGGGCGCTCGAGTTCCCCCCAAATTCGCTCGAAGTGTGGACCTGCCCGAAGAAAGACCTTCGCGGCAGCAAGTCCTAATCGATTGTCACGAAGGATGTCGACCGCATAGACTTCGCGGCCGAGGAGAGCAAGACGGTGTGCGAGCCAGCCGTTACCACTCCCGAGGTCGACAACACGGCTGGATTGGACGATTTCCAGGATCCGGAGCAAAGCCTCCATGCTTCGAGCTTTGACGCGCCATTCCGAAGCTCTCCGATGAGTTGAATCGCGGTAGGGAAGGTCGAGCAAATAGGAGTCGTCAGGGCATCCCCAGCCATCTTTCTCCCACGCGGCCGAAAATGAGCCGACGAAGGCCTCGACGCTGGCGATGCGATCCGCTCGGACAAGCATCGGTATTCCATCGAGAACCTGAAATTGCAGGTCCTCTCGGAGGCACCGCAAGGCCGTAATCTCCGCCGTGCCGGGCCCCGAGTACACTGCTTCCACCGGACCGAGGCAATTTGGACACGATAACACCTGCAGAGCTTGCGGCTTCATCTGCCAACCCGTCACCGATTCATTTCAGTCTCCGCGATCTGACGTGTCTCTCTGGAATAAATCCGCGGGGTACATCAACAACAGTGTGGTAACGAGGCGGAACCGATTTTCGGAAGAAAGTGCCGTGCTCCCTGCAGATACGAGCTCGGAGGGAAGCAGTATACGCAATCGTGTTGCACAATTTCGAGAACCGACAGAATGCCGGAGGGTGCGCACACTTCAACGGCACCACGAAGCCCACCGTCCGACGTTCCTGGGCCGTTGAGCTCGCTTGCAAAGCGTCAAGCATGTCGCACTCTCGTGAAGGCGATGAAATAGCCCATCGCTAGGCGCACGATAATGGCCAAACGGAAGTGCTTCAGTGGAATCAGCTTCTGAACCCGGAGGCCAGCTGCCTCGGCTAACTGCTTCACTTTCGGAATCGTCGTCGACATGTTGAGGTCCTCATATCCTGTCGCGGAAAGGATTCGGGCCTGAATCGATGGATTCCAAATGTGCAACAAAGGCCACTTCGTATGCGGTTCAATCGGGAATCGGAGTTCTGGGACTTGGAGGACCAGGATCCCTCCTGGCTTTAGAACTCGGGAGAGCTCCTCGAAGAAAGCGGATTGGTTCGCGATATGCTCAACCAGGGAAATCGCCAAGAAGACATCGACACAATTGCTTCGGAGCGGCAGATGCTCAGCGCGCGCCTGAATCCTCTGAATCCGCGGTTCGACGAAACGGGTCAGATAATAGCGGTCCGAATCCACTCCCAAGAGGACATGAGAACCGCCCAAGAGAGCCGTGATGCCGCCCGGGCCGCAGCCCAAATCTACCACGAGTCGTCCTTCTTGGAGCGATGACCCAACAAGAGAGCGGACTATCGAAGCGTAACGCTCATTTCGGCCCTCGTAGAATCCGACCGAGTAAAGGGTTCGAACAACCGCGAGGTAAAGGCTGGTTATCACGCGATGCTCTGCAGGCAGGACTCGTCCGAAGGTCGAGTCACGCAACAGTAGACCTCTGAATCTCCAATCCAGGCGTGATCGTATGGAGGATTCCGCGTGGTATTGGCTCTGCCTGCATCGCAAGGATGGGCTCTGAGGCCCCAATGATCATCTCCCCGAGGTTGTCCATGTACAAGGTGTAGTACTGCCCGTTCGTCTGGAAGTCGCGATACACGTGAAGTGCCTGGCCGTCCGAGAGCATGAAGTTCAAACTCGTGAACCCTCCATGCTTTTCGATGGCCAATTCGCGCGCGGCGATCGTTGCCTTGGCCACGTCTTCGTGAGACCGGCCCCGGAGCGAGCTCAAGATCATCTCGAACAGAATTTGTGAATCGATTTTCCCCGAATCTCCGGAATCTGTGATGAGCGAACCATTGTGCTGGAACGCCCATGTGACTCCGTCCCGCTCCTCGATGAACGGGTGGGCGAACTTCTGGGCGACGAGACCTTGCGAGCTCGCCCGCCGAAGATGTCCCATGACGATCAAGGATTGCCCCGGCGCACGTTCCATATTCAGCTTCGCAATCTTCCACGCGGTACCGTAGTACTTGGAGGCCTCCGGTGCGCTCCCCGCATCCCGCATGTGGACCTTCAGCGATCCGTTCTGGAAGCAAGCGAGACCCCAGCCATCCTTGTGTCCCCGTTCATCGGGCGCACCAATCGGGCACATGCCCTTCGTGGCGAGGTCCGCGAACTCCTCGAACAAGTCGTAGTAGACGGGACCTCGGCTCACGACGCCCATCATGCGGCACATGCGCGAGGCCAACCGGGCCGCGCTATATGAGACTCGCGTCCGCTGGGACTCGAAGGAAACAAAGGAAAGGGGAGGGCCGAAGCCCTCCGTTCGCTCTCACTTCTCGCCGGATCCGCCCTTGCGCATCTCCTCGAGTTCGCGCCGCGTGTCGCGGTAGCGGACGAACATGAACACGCTCGCCGCAATCGC
>Ga0209375_1000530_pt1 | contig 32117 bp, 27 predicted proteins | sample GraSoiAngelo_131_FD_185888 | JGI IMG/M metagenome (GOLD analysis project Ga0209375, IMG submission 185888) | Grasslands soil microbial communities from the Angelo Coastal Reserve, California, USA - 14_0929_02_30cm (SPAdes) (version 2) | ecosystem: Environmental > Terrestrial > Soil > Grasslands ...
GTCCTACGCCTGCGTCGCCATGTCCAGGATCGGCGGCAACGTCGATCCTGGCGTGGCCAGCTTCATCCCCATCAGGGCCATCGCCTCCGGCACCTGGCAGTGGGCGTGAACGTCCACCACCTTCACGCGACGGCCGCTCACCACCACCTCGCGGCGGCGCGCCTGCGCCCGCGCGGGCGCTGCGGCCAGGAGATCGCAGCCGACGAAGGCGAGGCCGGCCAGCGCGCCGGCGGCGTTCTCGAGAAATTCTCGGCGAGTGTTCATCGTGTCGCCTCCCGTCGCATCGCCTTCACGGCGTCGTAGACGCCCCCTCGGGGGCCTGGTCGAGGGCGTGCGCGCCACCCTTGTCGGTCGCTGCCACCGCAACTTCCGCCTGCCGGGACGAGAATGCGCAGACCGACGCAGCAGCAGCGATGGCGTCCTCCTTCACTACATCTCGGCGACTGTCTAGCGTCGACATATGCCTGATCCTCCCGGTGCGGCCCACTCCGTCTGACGGCGCGGCGCACTCCGTCTGGTGGCGCGAGAATCGCGCTTCCCGGCGACCAAAGTCAATTGCGTTGCGGCGCGAGCTCTGTTTCAGTAGTGCCCCACGCGGGCAGTGCCCCGCGCCGGCGCGGCACATGGAGGGTTCGATCATGGCGAAAGGCACGTTGATCGCGGCGATGAACATGGCGCGGGCCGCCGAGGACGAGTTCCACGACTGGTACGACACCGAGCACCTGCCCGAGCGCGTGCGCGTGCCGGGCTTCCTCGTGTGCCAGCGCTGGATCGGCACCCAGGACCGCAAGATCTCCGTCGCGACGTACGATCTCGACAGCGTCGCCGTGCTGACGAGCCCGGCCTACCAGGCCATCGGCGGTCAGAACCTGTCACCGTGGTCGAAGCGCGTGACCGCTCAAGTGGAGCGCCTGATGCGCTTCGAGGGCGATCAGATCCTGCCGGGCGATCAGCTCCCGCCCGACAAGGCCGAGGGGCTCCTGCTGAACGCGATGAACATCGCACCGGAGCTCGAGGCCGAGTTCAACGAGTGGTACGACAAGGAGCACATCCCGGCGCTCAGCGCCGTCCCGGGTGTCCTCTGCGCCCGGCGCTTCCGCGGCACCAGCGGCAACCGCAAGTACGTGGCGCTCTACCACCTGGCCACACCCGAGGTTCAGGAGTCGGCCGAGTGGAAGCAGGCGCGGCAGAGCGACTGGACAAGCCGCCTGCAGCCGCACTTCCGCGATCACCTGCGCCTCGTCCTGCGCCGGTACGTTCGCGGCCGCTGACGCGGCGGCGGATCACGCGTTCCGCCGGCGAGGGCGAGCCAGCCAGAAGCACGCCGACCCTACCACGCAGAAGCTGACCGCGATCAGGAACGCGGTCCGATAGCTGCCGGTCACGTCGTGCACGACGCCGCCGAACCACGGCGCGATGCCGCCGCCGATGCCGTTGCCCACGCTCAGCGCGCCGTAGATTGCGCCGAAGCGCCGGCCCGGGAAGAGCTGAGACGCCATCGCGGTGATGATGGGGCCGCGGGCGCCGAAGCCGAGGCCGAAGAAGATCGCGTAGGCGTAGAGGCCCGCTGCCTGCGGCCACACGTCGAGCGACAGCAAGCAGAGCGTCCCCACCGCCGTGCAGCCGTAGGAAATGGTCGCCGAGGTGGCGCGGCCGATCCAGTCCGCCACGAAGCCGAACACGATCCTGCCGACGGTCGAGAGCAGGCCGGTGAGCCCGAAGATGCCCGCGACGAACAGCGCTGGAAACCCGTGGTCGACCGCGAACGCGACCTGATGGGTGACGACCGAGAAGACCGCGAGCGGCGTGCAGAGGTATGCGAAGAAGAGCGCCCAGAACGCTCGCGTTCTCACGGCGTCGCCGACGTTCCAGCCCGCGCTCGCGCGCTCCGCGTCGGGCGCCGACAGGTCGCCTCGCAGCGGAGGCGCCGCCACGGTCGGCTCTCGCACACCGAGCGAGATGAGCGGAACGAGCACGATCAGCGTGCCAAGCCCGAGGACGAGGTAGGCAACGCGCCAGCCATATCCAGCGATCAACCACTGGGCGAGCGGGCCGATCACCAGCAGGCCCACGCCCATGCCCGAGAACGCGAGCCCCATCATGCTGCCTCGCCGCTCGGTGAACCACCGTGCGATCAGCGCCCCGCTCGGGATCCAGCTCACCGCGCACACGCCGGCCGCGGCCAGCACTCCCGTCACCAGGTAGAGCGCCCACAGCGAGCCGATCTGGCCCGACAGGACACAGGCGCCTCCGAGCAGGCAAGCGCCGCCGAGCATGACCCGGCGTGGCCCGAAGCGGTCCACGAGCATCCCGACGACGGGTGAGAGCACCCCCTGCACGACGGACGAGATCGAGAACGCCGCCGCGGTGGCCCCGCGCGACCAGCCGAACTCCGCCAGCAGCGCCACGTAGAAGATCGGGAACGAGAAGTAGAGGCCGGAGGCGATCGCCAGCGTGACCCACAGCGCGGCGACCACGCGCCACGGGAGGACACCGTCGCGGCCCGAGCGGAGCGAGGTCGGCATCGCGCAATCATATCGCCCGCGCCACGCTGCTCTCGCGCCATACTGATATAGTCGAGCGCCATGGCCATTCGATCGATTTTCTACGGCTGGTGGGTCGTCGCCGCGTTTTCGTTCATGACGTGCATCTCGACGGGAATTCGCCACGCGGTGGGACCGTTCCTCAAGCCGATCGTGGCCGACCTCGGCCTCGACCGCGCGAGCTTCTCTCTCGTGATCGCGCTGAGCCTCTTCCTCTATGGCGTGTTCGGCCCGCTCGTCGGCCTGGCCCTCGACCGGTTCGGCGCGCGCCTGACCGCATCGGTCGGAACGCTGGTGCTCGTGCTGTCCCTCGTGCTGACGGCGTTCGTCCGGAACTATTGGGACTTCGCCGTCGTGTACGGCGTGCTCCTGCCCCTCGGGCTCGCCGTCACAGGGCCGGTGATGGCCTCGGGCGTGGTGGCCCGCTGGTTCAGCGCGCGACGCGGCACCGCGCTCTCGTTGCTCGGCAGCGCGTCGATGACCGGGATGAGCCTGCTCGTGCCGCTAGTGACGTGGCTGATCCTCACCACCGGCTGGCGGACGACCTACGTGCTCATCGCCGTCGGCGTGCTCGTCGGGATGCTGCCGATCTCGCTCTGGGTGATCCGCGAATCGCCGGAGTCGATGGGCCTCGCCGCCGACGGCGCCACGCCCTCGGCGAAAGCGACGGAAGCGGTGGCCCGCGAGCGCGTGTCGGCCATCACCGCCATGCAGACGCTCGCCTTCTGGCAGCTCGCCGGCTCGTTCTTCACGTGCGGCTTCTCGATGAGCCTGCTCTCCGCCCACGGGATCCCGATGCTGACCGACCACGGCTACTCGCCGATGTTCGCGTCGTGGACGTTCGGCGTGCTCGGTGGCTCGAGCATGGGCTGCACGGTGATGCTGGGCGCGCTGTCCGATCGCTTCGGCCGGCGCCCGGTGCTGGCCGCCATCTACGCGGGCCGCGTGCTGATCTTCGCGGGCTTCTTCCTGATCCGCGACAACCCCGCGGCGATTTTGATCGTCGCGGTCCTCGGCGGCATCACGATGGCCGGCACGGGCGCCATGACCTCAGCGCTCACCGCCGACATCTGGGGCCGCTTCTCGGTGAGCCCGGTGCTCGGCGTGATCTTCCTCGTGCACCAGACGGGCTCGGCCATCGGCTCGTGGCTGGCCGGCGCGATCTTCGAGGCCACCGGCGGCTACGGCGCGGCCTTTGCGCTCGCCTGCCTGCTCTTGATGGCGGCCGCTATCGTGGCGCTCAAGATCGACCGCGGCTCTCGCCGCGTCTGGCGCGCCGCGCCCGCGCTGGATTGATTAACATGGGGGCCCCGAAATGGCCCCCAAGCCCCCCGGGTGGCTCGGCCCGCCCCGGCAAAGCCGTGGCGCGCCTCGATTACGCTCGAGTGACTAGATGGGGCCCCGAAATGGCCCCCAAGCCCCCCGGGTGGCTCGGCCCGCCCCGGCAAAGCCGTGGCGCGCCTCGATCACGCTCGAGTGAATATATGGGGCCCCGAAATGGCCCCCAAGCCCGAGCCCCACGCGCACCAGGAGAAGGAGACCGACATGGATCTCGACAAGCACGTTGCCATCGTCACCGGCGGCGGCCGCGGCATCGGCCGCGCCACTGCGCTCGAGCTGGCCCGCATGGGCGCGACGATTGTCGTGGCCGAGTTCGACGCCGCGAACGGCCAGCGCACCGCCGACGAGGTGGCGAAGCTCGGGCGGCCGTCACTCGCCATCGCCACCGACGTCACCCGGCGCGCCGACCTCGATGCCCTTGTCCGCCGCACGCAGGAGCGCTTCGGCCGGATCGACGTGCTGGTGAACAACGCGGGCATCTACCGCGCTGCGGCCACGCTCGACGTCACCGAGGAGCACTGGGACGCAATCATGACCATCAACGCCAAAGCCGTCTTCTTCGCGACCCAGGCCGTGCTGCCCACGATGATCGCCCAGCACCGCGGCAACATCGTCTCGCTCGCCTCGATGGCCGGGAAGATCGGCAGCCGCACGAACCTGCCCTACAACGTGAGCAAGGCTGCCGTCATCAGCATGACCAAGAGCCTCGCGCTCGCCCACGCCGCCGACGGCATCCGCGCCAATTGCGTGTGCCCCGGCTTCGTCGAGACCGACATGTGGGACAAGGTCTCGCGTGACCAGGGCGCGCTGCTCGGCATGAGCCCCGCCGAATTCACCAAGGCCCGTCTCAACTCGGTGCCGCTCGGCCGCATGGAGACGCCGGAGGACGTGGCCAACGTCATCGGCTTCCTCGCCTCGCCGAAGTCGGCGTACATGACGGGCCAGGCGCTCAGCGTGGACGGCGGGCTCGTGATGCACTGAGCCTCGGGGCATGACCCACTACGACCTGATCGTGATCGGGTCCGGGCCGGCCGGCGAAAAGGGCGCGGCGCAGGCGGCGTACTTCGGCAAGCGTGTCGCCATCGTCGAGCAGGCTCCCGAGGTCGGCGGGACCGGCATCAACACGGGCACGATTCCGTCGAAGACGCTGCGGGAGACCGCGCTCTACTTCTCAGGCCTCCAGCAGCGAGGCCTCTACGGCGGCGACCACCGGGTAACCAGTAGTCGCGACCCGGAGATTGTCTTAGCCGCCGTCGCCGAGGCCGTCACAAGGATGAAAGCCGCCGACCGAGAAAAACAGAAGCCGGCATGATCGGCACGGCGCTTCATGCCGGCATCGAGTGGCACCTGCGGACCCAACCTGGGAACGGATGCTGGTCCAGAACTCCCCGAAGCCGCCATGTGGGCACTGGAGAGCTGGAAAGATGGGGCGAGGAGTTGCAGCCTTGAGCCGCTGGCCGTCGAGCGCACGGTCTACTGCTTCGACTGCGGGTACGCCGGGACCCTGGACCTCTACGCGCGCGTCAAAGGCGTCTTAACGGTCCTTTACCCGGAAGCGTTCCTGCAGAACGTCGCTTATCGCCACGCGGCCGAGCGCGGCGGACTGGCGTCGGCAGAAAGGCTCATCGTGCGACTGCTAACTAAAAGCAGCTGGACGATCCCGCGTGGGAGGTCATGCCCGTTCCGGACACGTCGCCGCTCGACGAGTCCCTTGCCGCGCTGCACCTCTGGCGCTCGCACCGGCGCGTGGAAGGCCATCGCGTCGACGACCACGAGTGGGGATGTCGCCGTGCGCGTGGCCCTTCAAGAGGAACCGCTCAGCCGTTTCATGATCATGTCCGACCGCGCCAGCACGATTCCCGACATCACTCCAGCGATCGCCGAATCGCGGACGCACGACGACGCCGCCGCGCGTTTCCTCGCGCAGTTTTCCACCACTTGTCGTGAGGAGGCGCTTCATCTCGCCTTCAAGCCCTGCGGACCCGCGTCGAGCCCGATCGTGTCCTCGCGTGCGAACTCGCGTGGGAGGTTCATCTCCGCGGCTACTGGAGTCACCTCCGCCGAAGCAACAGCACTCCCTACGAAACCGAGGAAGCGTAATTCCGTGAGGTCCTCGGACCGACATCCTGGCGCATGGCCTATAAACGGCTTACGATCGGGCGCATCCTCTGGCGCTTCGGGGACGCCGAGCGGGCGGCGGTTCGTGCCGGCATGGCCACGGTCGGTCTGGCGAAGGCGAGTATTGTGACGCCGGCGATCGAGCGCTTCGGTGAGTGGCGCGCCTGGCTCGACACCGCGAGTCAGCTCTCGGCGGTTCTTCTCCAAGCCCAGGTCTCAGCGGCCCTTGAGGCCTTACCTCTCGCGGTCGCGAGCCGAGCCCGCCCGGCGAAAGTGTTCGCCGGGCGGTCCTGAGTGCGTCGCCGGACATCGAGGCCATGGAACTGGTGGAGCATTTCTTCGACTTCGGTCGACACGGCGAACCCGATCGCGATTTTCCTGGCCGTGTCCCGCGAGTGCCTCGCCGACTGGAAAGTTGCCCTCGCACGACGAATGTTCATGCGAGCAACTGATAATGACTGCGGTCGTCTTTTACCGAGTGATGTGGCTCTCTGATCCCCAGGGCCGTCAAGGAGCCTGCGACTTCCTCTCCGGAGGCCTCGCCCAGCTATAGGCGCTGCACTAAAATCCCTCCTAAGGAGGCCTCGAGTATGTTCGATCCAACCCGGGTCGTCATTGACGCGTTCGTCGACACTCTCAAGCTGACCTATCAGCGGACCTATGGTTTGCTGGAGCCCGAATTTCCCAGCATCATTGCGTTCACGGGCCGGATGGCGCTCGAGAACATCGCCAACAGCGACGCCGCCTATCACGACGTCAACCACACCATTCTCGTCACCGACGTCGGGCAGGAAATCCTGAAGGGCAAGCAAGTCACCGAAGGCGGTGTGTCGCCTTCCGACTGGATGCACTTCGTGATCAGCTTGCTCTGTCACGACATCGGCTACGTGCGCGGTGTCTGTCGCGGCGACGGCAATGGCTCGTACGTTATCGACCTCGACGGAAAGACGACCACGCTTCCGATCGGGTCGACAGACGTGGCCCTGACGCCCTATCACGTGGCGCGCTCCAAGCTGTTCGTACGCGAGCGGTTTGGTCGCGTGCGGGAGCTGCAGATCGCCGCGCTCGAGGCCAACATCGAATTCACCCGTTTCCCGGTGCCGGCCAACGACGAATCGCGAGCGAACACCAGCTCGCTCCCGGCGTTATTGCGCGCCGCTGACCTGATCGGTCAGCTTGCGGACATCCTGTATCTAAAAAAGGCCTCGGCGCTGTTCAACGAATTCAGGGAAATCGGCGTGCACGAGAGGCTCGGCTACAAGACGGCCGCGGATCTTCGAAGCGCTTACCCGGCCTTCTTCTGGAAGATGGTCGGCCCGTACCTGCAGGACGCGCTTCGATTTTTGCAGGCGACCCAGGACGGCAAGTACTGGATCGCCAGTCTGTACGCGAACGTTTTTGCGGTCGAGCACAACGCGTTGTCGCTCGGCCCAGAGACCGGGCCACGCTGACGTTGAAAATCTCGGTCGTCGTGGCGCTTCGTTGTCAGGCTGCCGGCGGATGCCGCCGCGTTCGCAGGCGTCGCTCCCGAGGGCGAGATGTGCTGGACAGTGCACGTCTCGCTGGTCCCAAAGTGGTTCGATCCGGCGCAGCCGCCCTCGGGGCGCGGGAACTCGTTCACGAGGTGATCGACGAAGCCACCGCGCGGGCGCGGCCCGGCGCGCCACGCTCTTCGTGCTCTCCAAGGACCACCACGACCAGTGCCAGGTACAAGTCCACCAGAGCCCGCCGGCGCCACAACCCCTCTCACCGCCGGCAGAGCCGTTACCGCGACGCGGACACAACGAGTTGGTCAGCGTGGAACCGTCGAGTGATTAGCATTGTCCGCGTCCCGGCCGATGGTTTTCCGCCTCCTGCAAGCTCACTAATGCACTCTGCGGGCCGAACCGACGGCGGGCACGGGCTGACCAGTGTTGGTCGCCGTACTCGTCGCGCCGAGGTCCCCGACCACATTTGGAAAGCGCACCTGGATGGCCTATTCGCATGCCAAGGCGATGGTACGTACTCTGAGCGCGTGGGGAATTCCTCGTTCGGGACGCGAAAGGATTGCGTTTCAGCCGGATCCGAAGCTGTGGGGCGCATCGGCCGCGCGCGACAAGCGAACCGCTAGTTCGGTCAACGGGTCCTCGTGGTCCAGTACAATGTCTCTCCAGGAAGCCGGCCGAGACGGAGTTTTTCACGTCGCCCTGGCCCTGAGCGCGACCGCGATCAACGAACGGCGCCGCGTCACAATAGCCACCGGCGCCGAGACCTTCATGCGACTCAGCAACCAGAGGCCGTCAAACAAGGCGCGAACAGCCCTCGGGGACGATCTTCGCGCCGCTCCACCAGGGTGGCGTAGAGGGCGGCTTCACTTTTCCTCCCAGATCCATACGCGATCCCAGTCCGGATGCGGTGGCCTTTCCAGAAAGTTCAAGCAGCGGGTCAGGAATACCCGGCACAGACGGTCACGGTCTGCGCCCCTTCCGAACCACTCGCAGGCTGTGACAAAATCTCGCTCCCTATAGGCCTCTAGGCCCTGACAGAAGTATTCCTCCACTGGCGCCAGGCGATATCCGTGTTCGCCCAGCACTTCAAACATCTGCACTGGCTCCTTCTTGCCCTTAACCCGTACGCGGTCGATCGGCCGCGTCACAAAGTGCTCTCCGAGTTCCTGGTGGGTCGACTCGGCGATGAGCAAGCGAGTGCCATAATACTTATTGAGACCCTCAAGACGTGAGGCGATATTGACGTAATCACCGATGACGGTAAACTCCATCCGCTTCTCGGAGCCGATGTTGCCGGACACGACCTCACCTGTGCCAATCCCGACGCCAATAGAAATTGCTTTTTGTCCGGCGGCTTTGCGCCGCTCGTTGAGCTGGGCCAAGGCCGCCCTCATGTCCAGGGCGGCTCGCACCGCCCGCACCGCATCGTCGTCCTGAACATAGGGGACGCCAAAGACCGCCATAATGGTATCCCCGATGTATTTATCGAGCACGCCGCCGTGCTGGAAGACCACATCGACCATGCAGGTGAAGTACTCATTAAGCAAAGCGACGGTTTCCTCAGCGCTTAGGTCTTCAGCCAAGCTCGTGTAATCACGAATATCGGAAAATAAAATCGTTGCCTTGCTGCGAACGCCACCGAGGGCCAACCGCTCGGGATCGGCGAGCAACCTCTCTACGATGTCCTTGGACATGTAGCGCACCAGGGTGCTTTTCATGCGTTTCTCCTGCGTGATGTCTTCCATAATCAGGATCTGACCCTGATACGTGCCCATATGGTCCTGCAGGGGTAGAAAGTTCAGATTGAGCGAACGGGCGCTCGCACCGGCAAAAAGGCAGTCCACATCGTAATCCACCACGGCACGGTGCGTGGTGTAGACCTGATCCAAATGGCGTACCAGGTGTGTGTTCGGAGCTCCGAGCAAGTCGCGAATGTCCTTTTTCAGGATCGCTACTGACGGTTGCTCCAATAGCTCCAGGGCCGCCCGGTTGGCCGTCACCACGCGGTAGGCATGATCCAGAGTCACCAGACTGTTAGAAATGCTCTCTCGGACGTTCTCGAGATAGTTTTTCATTTCCACGGTCCGGGCGTATAACTGGGCATTTTCAAGGGCCACGGCAATTTGAGAGGTTAGGGCCTGGAGCAGGCTTTCATCTTCTCGGTCGAACACGCCGCCCTGTTTGTTCATCACCTCCGTTACACCGATAATCTCCCCCTCCCGGTTACGCACCGGTGCACAAAGCACTGAACGGGTCAAAAAACCCGTCGCCTGATCAATGGCCGGATTGAAGCGGGAATCTGCGTACGCATCCGGCACGTTGAGCACCTCTCCACTGTTTACTACATACCCTGCCAAGCCCAGCGTCCGCGGGAAACGGATCTCGACCACCTCCGCCCCTTGGGCTTCCTTCGCCCAGAGTTCGTCCCTCTCCCGATCGAGCAAGAACAGGGAGCTGCGTTCGGCATGCAGGACTCCGGAGATTTTGGCAACGATCTTGCCCATCAAAATCTCCAGATCAAGCGTCTGGGCCACGAGGGTTGCCACGTCGAGCAAAATCAGCACTTTTTCGTGGTTAGCCATCATGCGCTTATAGAGCTGGAAATTCTCCACCGTAATAGCGGTCTGATAGACAAAAACCCGAAAGAGCGCTTCATCCTGCTTGGAAAACTTGCCATCTATCTTGTTGAGGATTTGTAGGACACCAATAATTTCCCCGTGGAGATTCTTTACTGGCCCACACAATATGGAGCGGGTCCGATAGCCGGTCCGCTGATCGACCTCCGGGTCAAAGCGGGAATCGTTGTGGGCATCAGGAATATTGACCCATTGGTCGTGCTGCGCCACCCAGCCCGCCACTCCTGACCCTGCCGAAATCCGGATCTCACGTCTCTCTTCACCTTGGGCTACTTTGGACCAGAGGTCCCCGGACAGCGGGTCGATGAGAAACAGCGAGGCACGATCAGCCTGCATTACCTGGCTGGCAGAGCGAACCACACGTTCAATCAAGCCCTCGATGTCGAGACGCAACGTCAGAATCTCGGACAGGTCCAGGCAGGCATAGAGACTTTGCAGCGATCGATCTCTGTTCCGGGCCTCGTGCACCGTGTTCTGAAAACGCAATGTCGTCTGACGCAGTTTCTCCGTAAGGGTGCCCAGAAAATTTTTCGCTACGCGCGGGGCGGCCTCGAAGATGCGCTCAAGATTCGTGTAATAGATCTGCAGCAGTTGCGAATCCACCAAAGCCCGCACCGAGGCCGAACGCTTCCCGTCCGCAAAAAAACCCATTTCGCCGACACATTCGCCAGGCGAGACGACAGCCAGACGAATGTCTTCTCCGTCTTCCTCACGCCGAAACACCAGCGCCCGGCCTTCCACCAGCACGTAGAGGGTATGGCCTTTCTCATCCTCGTGAATGAACTCTTCGTCAGCGGCTACGCTCAGCTCCTGGACAAGTTCACAGATGGCGTCCAACTCGTCGTCGGGCAGGCCAGAGAAGACTGGGCAATGACGTAGACGATCCCGCCGTTGCGCATGGATGGCTGCCCGTAGCGTTTTGTGGCTCACGGCCTGCGCTGCCACCAGGAGTTCGCCCAATCGCTTGTGGCTGCCCTGGCTGGCCAACTGCCGCTGCTGTGTCAAGGTGCTGACCAGCACGTCAACGCCACAGCCCAGGTACTCACCGATTTTTCTCCCGCTCGCACTATCCTCGATCTGGCCATTCATAGAACCCTCCGCTTCCAAGTGCTCCATCATTAGTACCCCAGAAAACATTTCCTGAAGTCGGTGCGCATCGGGCCGTTGCTCAATCTGGATTCACGATTTGGACTGAAGTCTCCGCTCCCTCTCGTTGCTGAACCGGCCGCGACGCAACGCGCCGCTGCTGCCGTTCGGAACGCGTCACATTGGGCTGAGTTCGCGGCGCACGCGAGGCTGACAGCCCCTTCTTCCAAACGTTTGCCTCGGGCAGAATCCGGACGCGAGATAATCATGCCGAGAAGCTCCGTTTCTCTGCCTCCGTGCCGGGCTTCTCATCACCGTGAGGAGCCATGCGAGACGCTCGATGCGCGCGAGAATCTGCCGAAAAAGGCACCTCGTCAAGTAGCTCTTAGCCACGTTGGAGCACCACCACATACAAACGGTGTGCGATGGCCGATAGGGAAGATCCGACGTGAGCTCCCGCGCTGACTCTGGATTCGACGGCATCACTTGAACCAGGCCTCGGAGATCATTGCGATCACCGAGGGTTCCGTGGCCGTGTCTCTCTATCATTGCGCCCCCACCTGATCCGAGATTCGTGATTGCCAGAAGCTGAAAACGAATCAGAGGGGCGCTTCATTGCATCGAACGGAACGCATGACACCGCTACGGAGCGCGTAACGGATATCGAGCGAGAAACGCACGGATCCGGCGCTCGGCGTCGGCCGTGGCTTGGACGTCGTATTTCGCCAGGCTACCTCCGTAGAACCCGGGGTTGCCCACCATCCCCTGGAGCACCCCGTCGCGGCCGAGGTCGAACGCGTGGGTGGCGCCGGGGTAAACGACCCTCTCGACGGTATCTAGTTTTCCTTCGCCGCACGCTCCGCACGCATCGGTCCGGTGGGGTCAAAGGGTCTCCGCCGCCTGGCAGAAACAAGACAGATCCCGTCAGTTCTGATGCCTCGGTCGTCGAGCAAATGGGATAAAAGGCGACCGCTACTCGAACTGTGCTGGCCGCGCGGGCGCCTAAACCGAAGAGTGCTCAGCTGGCGGCGAACGCGACTCCGGCGCTAGTGGACCAGCCCGTGCCGCTGACACGGCTCTTCTCGACGAACAAGAGTGAGCGGGGTAGACGAGCGCTTCGAAGGCATCCTCGTAACGCTCTGGGCTGTCGGCGCGTTTGTGAGGGCCAAGCTGTCGACGATGAGAGCCACATAGCCCTCCATCGTCAGCCACTCAGCCCATCGGTGGATAGAAGCGCGCACTCCTAGGTCACGATGGAACAGTGCCATCGCTGGAAAGGGTCCCGGGCAGAAAGCGCCACAAGATTGTCGACGGCGTAGATGCGAGTCACAGGCCGGCAAGGGCGTCTCATGTTCTCTCCCTGTCGCTGCCGAGCTTTGCGGCCAGGTCCCTGCCGAGGACGAGCTGGAGCGCCGCGCGCAGCTCAGGATGCCTGCCGAGAAAGCGGTCCAGGTCATTGGTCGCCCACGACACGAAGCGGGCCGGCTCGACGACCTCGATGGAGGCGGTCGTACGCGCGCCGGTAAAGAAGCTCATCTCCCCTGCGAACTGGCCAAGTTGTAGCGTCGCCACCTCGCGTCCGTGCACCTTCACCGCCGCCCGCCCCGACGCCAGCACGAGCATGCGCCCCGGGTTCGCACCCTGCTCGATCAACACCTCTTTCGCCGGCGCCTCCTGCCACCGGCCGACTGCCAGGAGCCGCTGGAACTCGCGCGGGGTGAGGGTCCGGAACGCCGCGGCGTACAGCGTCTGCGCCTCCGGGGCGAGCCTCACCGGCCGGCGCTCCTGCCACAGCCGCGCGATCTGCACGACGTTGATGGTGTTGTAGACGAGCGTCCAGCCGATGAACGTCAGGCTCGGGGTAGGCGTGGTCAGCGTCCACGTCAGCGAGCTGAGCCCGCCCAGCACGGCCAAGGCGCGCAGCCACAGGATGTCGGTTACGAGGTACGACACGACGTACAGGACGTTGGCGAGGTGGAACCAGATCTCCATCAGACGCGCCTCCCGGCCCCGCGCCGCTCCACGACGAGCGCGAGTGCGGCCTGCACGATGTCGCTCGAGTCGACGAGGTCACCGGGACTCCGACTGCGATGGTGATGGACAACGCGCCCGCTCTCGTCGACAAGGAAGGCGCCCCCGAGCTGACGGGCGTCGCCGATCACCCGTCCCGGGGCGTAGCCAGCCGCGAGTTCGCGTATCGTCTCGACAATGGCACGAAGCCCATTGAAGCGCGGCCGCCGCTGCTCCGCCGCCCGGAACACCGCCAGCGAGGGGTCGGTAACCACCGTCACGCCGCGGCGGGCGAGCGCCATGTCGCGCACGAACGGGGCAAGCGCTGCCGGGGTACCGTTACCGATGAGGACCACGTCCACGCCCAGGGCGTCGAGCTCCGGCAGTCGCGCCACGAGGCCGTCCACCTGACGGGCGCCGTGCGGTCAGCCGAAGTGGCGGAGGAACACGACCAGGGTAGGGCCGCGCAAGAGGTCGCCCAAGCGGTGCGTGCCGTCCGATCCGTGCACCTCGGCGTTGTGCACCTCCGCGTGGACTGGTTCTCCGGGACGCACGCCGGTACGATAACACCGCTGCATCCGCCGACCGTGGCCTGACCATGTGCTCACCGCCATACTGGTCGTGGCCTCCTCGCGCGGCCCTTGATGCCCGGCACGCGAGCTCCGAGTAAAATGGTGTGTCTCTAACGCGATGTTGCATGTCTTGAGCCCAAGTAGCCGGCGTTCCCTCGAATCAGGTGCGAGGACCTCTCCTTTGAGGGAGCCTCGGTCGGAGTCACGCGGTCATGGCCGTTCGTGAGCCCCGCCGAGTTCACCAAGGCGCGCCTCAACAGCGTGCCGCTCGGCCGCATGGAGACCCCCGAGGACGTGGCGAACGTCATCGGCTTCCTCGCCCTCGCCGAAGTCCGCGTACATGACGGGCCAAGCGCCAGCGTGGACGGCGGCCTCGTGATGCACTGACATGACACATTACGATCTCATCGTGATCGGATCCGGGCCGGCGGGCGAGAAGGGCGCCGCTCAGGCCGCGTACTTCGGCAAGCGCGTCGCCATCGTGGAGCAAGCCCAGGAGGTCGGCGGCACCGGGATCAACACCGGGACGATTCCGTCGAAGACGCTTCGGGAGACGGCCCTCTACTTCTCTGGCCTCCAGCAGCGAGGGCTGTACGGCGTCGACCACCGGGTGACCAGTGACCTCACCGTGAACGATTTCCTCTACCGTGAGCGCGAGGTCGTGCGCTCGCTCGGGGCGCTCGTCCTCCAGAACATCGATCGCCACCACATCGACCTGGTCCACGGTCGGGCGAGCTTCGACGACCCGCACACGGTCCGCGTCCAGCGTGGCGAGCGGCAGCCGGACTTGCTGCTCAACGCCGATGTCGTCTTGATCGCCACCGGATCCGTGCCCAGCCGGCCGCGCAACATTTCGTTCGACGATCCACGCCTCTACGACAGCGACACCATCCTCCGGATGGAGCAGATGCCGCGGTCCATCGCCGTCGTGGGGGCCGGCGTCATCGGGTGCGAGTACACCACGATCTTCGCCGCGCTCGGTCTCGAGGTGACCCTCATCGACGGCCGCGATCGGCTCCTGGGCTTTCTCGACGACGAGCTGTCCGAGCGGCTCAAGCAACACATGGAAGCGCTCAACGTCACCGTCCGCCTGGGGGATGATGTCAAACAGGTGCAGTCGCGTCCCGACGCGCTGTACGTCACGCTCCGGAGCGGGGTGACCGCGGCCGTCGACTGCGTGCTCTTCGCCGCCGGACGAGCCGGGAACACCACCGGCCTCGGTCTCGAGAAGGTCGGCATTCCGGCGAACGATCGCGGCCTCATCACCGTGAACGACCGGTACCAGACGGCCATCCCCCACATCTACGCCGCGGGTGACGTGATCGGCTTTCCCGCCCTCGCCGCGACGTCCATGGAGCAGGCGCGCGTCGCGATGGTCCATGCCTTCGACCTCAAGTACAAGGCACGGGTGGCTCCCCTGTTTCCGCTGGCCGTCTACTCCATTCCCGAAGTGGCGATGGTCGGTGAGACCGAGGAGTCGTGCCGAGGCAAGGCGATCGACTATTGCGTGGGGCGGGCGTACTACCGTCAGAACGCGCGCGGTCAGATCGCCGGTGACCTCAACGGTCTCGTCAAGCTCGTCTTTCGGCGCGAGGACAAGAAGCTCCTCGGCGTGCACATCATCGGCGGGTCGGCCTCGGAGCTGGTCCACATCGGACTCATGGTGCTCCAGACCGGCGGCACCATCGACACGTTCATCGATAGTGTCTTCAACTATCCGACGGTCGGCGAGGCCTACAAGTACGCCGCCTACGACGGCCTCGGCCACCTCGCGGCCCGCGAGCGCCAGCCTCGCTGAGCGGCCGCGGCGAAACTAGGACCGCTCGGCGGCCACGTGGGCCGCTCCGATGAGTGGCGCTCGCGGATCGAGGACGATGTGCACCGGCACCGTGCTCATGAACGTGGCGAATCGCCCCTTGTCACAGAACGCCCGCATGAACGTCCCGTCCTCGAGCTTGGGCCGAAGCTTGGGAGCGACGCCCCCGCCAATCCACACCCCGCCGACGGCCAGTCCCTTGAGCGCGAGATTGCCTGCTTCCGCCCCATACACACTGACGAGCAAATCCAGCGTGGCGACGCACACGGGATCCTGGCCGGCCAGCCCAGCCTCGCCGATGACGGCGCTGGGATCGCCACGTTCGAACCGCTCGGCGAGCCAGGGCGTGCGCGGTTGGCCTTCGCTCTCGGTCAGGAAGCGATAGATGTTGAACACACCCGGGCCGGACAGCACGCGTTCGTAGCTCACATGGCCGAATTGCCGGGCCAGCCAGCGGAACAGCGCCACCTCGCGGTCGTTGCGCGGGGCGAAATCGGCGTGGCCACCCTCGGATGCGAGCACGCGATGTCGCGTGCCGTCCCATGGCATGAGCGCCTCTCCGAGTCCCGTCCCTGCGGCGATGAGCGCCATGTTGCCCGGACGCACGGTTCCCGTCTGGAGCGTCGCCCGCTGGGCAGGGCCCAGGCCGAGGACTCCAAAGGCCGCCGCCTCGAGGTCGTTCAGCAGCGTCACGCGCTCGGCCGGGATCCGGCGCGCGAGCGTGCGCTCGTCGACGACCCAGGGAAGGTTGGTCGTGACACCGCGACCATCCACGACGGCGCCGGCGATGCCGAAACACGCCGACGTGATCGTCACCGCCGGACCCGCGGCGAGGAATTTCTCCACGATCGATTCGAGGCCGCCCGGGAAGTCCCGGCTGGGAAACGTTCCGTCGCGGACGCGCTGGAGCTCACCGCCCGTGGCCTGGTAGAGCGCCAGCACGGTTTTCGTCCCGCCGATATCGCCGGCCAACAGCACCGCGCTCACACGCCGTAGATCTCCAGAATGGTTTTGAGGAACTTGAGAGCATCGGCGCGCTGTCGCTGAAACGAGTTGCGCCCGATGATCGAGCCGAAGCCGCCGCCCGTGCGGATGGCGCGCACCTCGTCGAAGACCGCCTCGTCGTCCTCCTGCAGCGCGCCGCCCGAGAAGATGACGACCCGACGGCCGTTGAACGTCGCCTGCACGACGTGACGCACGCGCTCGGGCAGCGTCCCGATCGGCACGCGCTGGTTCGTGTAGACCTTCCGGGCCGCCTCCTGCTCGATGTGCGCGCTCGGCAGCTTCACCTTGACGATGTGGGCGCCGAGCTGTGCGGCGATGTGAGCGGCGTAGGCGGTCACGTCGATGGCGGTCTCGCCGTCCCTCGACAGTCCGGAGCCACGCGGGTACGACCAGATGACGACCACCATGCCCACGCGCTTCGCCTCCTCCGCGATGGCCCGGATCTGACCGTACATGTCCAGCCGGTGCACGGAGCCGGGATAAATCGTGAATCCGACGCCGACGCAACCGAGCCGTGCAGCATCCGCCACGCTGCTGGTCAACGCCTGGGTCGGATCGCGTTCCTCGAAGAGGACGTCGTGGTCGTTCAGCTTCAGGATGAGTGGAATCTCACCGGCGAATTCGCGTGCGCCCGCCTCGAGGAAGCCGAGCGGCGCGGCGTAGCCGCTACAGCCCGCCTCGATGGCGAGCTCGAAGTGGTAGCGCGGATCGTACGCGTCCGGGTTCGGGGCGAAGCTTCGGGCTGGCCCGTGCTCGAAGCCCTGGTCGACCGGGAGGATCACCATGCGACCGGTGCCGGCCAGGGCTCCGTGGTTGAGCAGGCGGGCGAGGTTGGTGAGAGTCCCGGGCGAGTCGCTCCCGTACCAGCTCAATATTTCCTTCACCCGTGGAGGCATGGGGAGCCTCCGTTCTTCTCTCAGTGTCGACCGGCGAGGAATTCCTCGAAGAGGGCCACGTCTTCCGGGCTGCCGATCACGAGCGGAACGCGCTGGTGGGGACCATCCGGTCTGATGTCGAGGATCCGTTCCTTGCCGGTGCTTGCCCTGCCGCCCGCGTGTTCGAGGATGAGGGCCATCGGCGCCGCCTCGTACTGGAGTCGCAGCTTCCCCACCGCCCGGCCGTCGGCGCCGACCTCGCCCGGGTAGAGGAACACGCCGCCCTGCAAGAGCGTGCGATGGACGTCGGCCACCATCGAGCCCACGTAGCGAGCGGTGTAGGGCCGCGCCGTTTTCGGGTCGTGAGCGCGCAGGTACTCGATGTAGCGGCGTACTCCCTCGGGCCAGGCGGGAGCCCGGGCGTCGTTGACACTGTAGGTCCGGCCGCGGGCCGGGGTCTGAACGCGCTCGTGCGAGCGCACGAACTCCCCGATGGTCGGCTCGAGCGTGAAGCCGTGGACGCCGTCGCCGGCGGTGTAGACGAACGCCGTGCTGGGACCGTACATGATGTATCCGGCCGCCACCTGGGCGGTCCCCGGCAGCAGGGCATCGACCGCAACATGTCCGGGCCCACGCGCGGTCCGTCGCCGAATCGAAAAGATCGTACCGACGACGCCGTTGATGTCGAGGTTGGACGAACCATCGACGGGGTCGAAGCACACGACGAACTCCGCGTCGCCGCACCGGTCGGCCAGGTGGAGCGGCTGCTCCATCTCCTCCGAGATCATGAGGCACACGTGCCCGCTCGCCTCGAGGGCACGCACGACCACTTCGTTCCCCCACACGTCGAGCTTCTTGACCACCTCGCCCTGGACGTTGATCTCACCGGTAGTGCCGAGCCGCCCGGCCAGCGCGGCGTGGGCCAGCTCTCGCGCGATCAGCTTGCCGGCCACCGCGAGCTGGGCCAGCACGGCACCGAGGGAATCGATGCCGTGGGCGGCCTGCCCACGGATGTGCTGGGCCAAACGCAACGCGATCTCGTTCATGGCTACAGCACCGCTTCGGCCATGGAGCGGGCCAGGCCGACGCTCGATTCGAAGAGGCGGTCACGAGCGGCTTCCGGAAGCTGGAGACCGACGAGATCGCCGCGGCCGAGCACCGGCATGCTGAGCGACTGGACGTTGTCGTTCAGCCCTACGGCCGCGATCGCCGCGCGCCCAGGGCCGTCGTGGGTGAACCGGAAGGTCACCGGACGACCCGACACGTGGGTCGCGATCTCGATGAGGCGGATCTCGGATTCCCCGTCGGCGAGACGGCGGATGTGAACACGCGATTGACCGTTGCGCCGCTCGAAGGACCAGGTGACCTCCGGACCGGGAGCCACGCGTCCTCCCCGTGGCTGCCAGCCCAGCCGAAACGCCAGCCAGCCAACGAGCAACCAGGACTGGGACAGCGTGTGCGGACCGTGCTCGATGCGCACCTCGCTGATCGCCTCGAACGCGCCCGGCGCGAGCGCCTGATCGAGCGTTTCCGCGATGACGCGCCGCCAGAGACGCGGCCGCCGCCAGGCGAGGTCGGCCGCGACCGAGGCTCCACCACCGATCCAGCGGGCGACGACGACGAGCTGCCGCAGCGGGTCGGGCCAGCCGAAGCTGTCGTAGATGACCTGATCCGCCAACGCTTCGAGGCCGCCGAACAGCTCGCCGGCCAGCGGCGGCGCGTCGGGCGTCGCCCACCACAACGCGGTCGGGATGTCGCCGAGCAGCACCTCGCGCACGGTCGGGACGAGCAGGTAGGCTCCGGCGCCGCCGACGCGCAGCACGATTTGCTCGGCGCGGGCCCGGCCACCAACGCTGATCAACGCCACGGATGCCTCGATCTGCCGGGCGGCGCTCGATGGATCGGAGACGAGGAGCACGACGCGCGAAGGGTGCCGACGAACCAGCGCCCCGAGATCACGACTCGCCTGCGCGCACTCGTCGTCACTGCGGCAAAACACAACCACGTTCGCCATCAGCGCGCGCGTGGTCGCCGTCTCTCCCCGCGCGGTGGCGGCTTCGGCCCACAGGCGACGGAGCTCGCGCTCGATGTCACCGACGGCAACCCCACGGGGCGACGGCGCGACGACGGCGCTCAGAGCGTCCTCCACCTGCGCCCGTCGGACTCGATGAGGCGCTCGGCCTCGATGGGCCCCCAGCTCCCCGCGCTGTACTCGGGCACGAAACGCGCCCGCGTCGCATCCCATGCCTCCAGGATCGCGGTCACCCACGACCACGAGGCCTCCACGGCGTCGCGCCGCATGAAGAGCGTCGCGTCGCCGGCCATGACGTCGAGGAGCAACCGTTCGTAGGCTTCGGGCGTCGATTCTCCGAACGTCGCGTCGTAATGGAAATCCATCTTCACGGGATAGATGGCCACCTTCGGTCCGGGCAGCTTGGAGGACAGCCGCAGGGAAAAACCCTCGTCGGGCTGGATCCGCAGCGCCAGGACATTCCACTCGAGTGGGGCGTCGGCATTGGTATTGAACAGGATCTGCGGCACCGGCTTGAAGTACACGGCCGCCTCGCTGGCCCGCTTGGGCAGCCGCTTGCCGGTGCGGATGTAAAAGGGTACCCCGGCCCAGCGCCAGTTGTCGATGAAGACCTTGAGAGCGACATACGTCTCGGTGGTCGAATCGCGTCGCACGCCGTCCTCGCGGCGATAGCCCGGGACCTCGTCGCCATGATGAACACCCGACGCGTACTGCGCGCGCACGACGAGCTTGTCGACGTCGGCGCCTCGCACCGGCCGCAGACACCGGAGCAGCTCGATCTTGGCGTCGCGGATGGTCTCGGCGTCGAGCGACCACGGCGGCTCCATGGCGATCATGGCGAGCACCTGGAGGATGTGGTTCTGGACCATGTCGCGGAGCGCACCGGCTTCTTCGTAGTAGCCCGCTCGGATCCCCACGCCCTCGGCTTCGGCCACCGTGAGCTGCACGTGGTCGACGTACTTCGCGTTCCACAGCGGCTCGAGGATCGAGTTGGCGAACCGCAACACCAGGATGTTCTGAACGGTCTCCTTGCCGAGATAGTGGTCGATGCGGAAGATCTGCGACTCATCGAACGTCTTGGCCAACGTGGCGTTGATGGCGCGCGCCGATTCCAGATCGCGGCCGACCGGCTTCTCGACGATGATGCGAGAGATCGCCGCCTGGTCGGGTCGGTTGACGAAGCCGGCGGCGCCGAGCTTGCCGACGCAGGTCCCGATGAGGCTGGGGGGGATGGCCAGGTAGAACACCCGATTGCCGGGGATGGACCATTCGGCCTCGATCTTCTCGACCCGCCACTTCAGCTCGTTGTACGCCTGGTTGTCGTCGAACGACCCCGTGACGTAGAACAGCCTCCGGGAAAACTGCGCCCACTGCTCCTCGTCGAGCGCCCGCCGGGAGAATCGCGTGATCCCGTCGCGAGCGAGTGCGCGGAAGGCGGCGTCATCCAGCTCGTTCCGCGCGAAGCCGACCACCGCGAAGTTGGCCGGCAACACGCCATCCACCTGCAGGTTGTACACGGCCGGAAGGAGCTTTCGGGCGGACAGGTCGCCGGCACCCCCGAAGATGACCAGTGTGCCGGGCTGGGGCAGGAGCGTCCGCTCCAGTCCGTCGATCAACGGATTGCGCGGCCGGACGGACACCGCCGCCTCACGCCCGCCGGACGGCGTGGCCGCCGAAGGCGTTGCGCAGGGCCGCCAGCATCTTCTCGCCGAAGGACTCCTGCTGCCGCGAGCGGAAGCGCGTGAACAGCGATGACGTCAGCACCATCGCCGGCACGTCTTTTTCGATCGCGTCGTACACGGTCCACCGCCCCTCGCCCGAGTCCTCCACGTAGCCCTTGATCTTCTCCAGCTTGGGATCGTCGCGCAGCGCGGATGCCGCCAGCTCCAGCAGCCACGAGCGCACGACGCTTCCGTGCATCCACAGCTCGGCGATGGCCGGGAGATCGAGTCCATAGTCGCTCTTGCTCATCAGCTCGAAGCCTTCGGCATAGGCCTGCATCATTCCGTACTCGATCCCGTTGTGGATCATCTTCACGTAGTGACCGGCACCGACGCCGCCCATGCGCGCCCAGCCGTTCTCGGGACTGAGCGTGGTGAAGATCGGCGCCAGGCGCCGCACGACGGCCTCGTCACCTCCGACCATCAAGCAGTAGCCGATCTTCAGCCCCCAGATGCCGCCGCTCGTCCCGGCGTCGACATACTGGAGCCCGCGCGCGGAGAGCTCCTGGGCACGTCGCTGGTCGTCCTTGTAGTGGGTGTTGCCGCCGTCGATAATGGTGTCGCCCTTCGAGAGCAACCCGGCCAGGGCCGTGATCGTGCTCTCGGTCGGCGCACCGGCCGGAACCATCACCCAGACGGCCCTCGGTGCCGACAGCTTGGCCACGAGGTCGCCCAGTCCGCCCGCCTCGATGGCGCCGGCCTGAATCGCCTCTTTGACGGGCTCGGCCGCCCGGTCCCACACGATCACGCGATGCCGATCACGCTGTAGGCGGCGCACCATGTTGAGGCCCATCCGTCCGAGTCCGACAAACCCGAGTTCCATGACGTCCCCCTTCGATCCGCCCGGTCAGGGCAGCAGCGCGCTCTCGATGAGCTGACAGGCACGGTCGACCGTCGCGGCATCGGCCGCCGCAAGATGGATGTGAAGCGCGCGCCGGCCTGTGGCCCCCAGCGACGCAAAGTCGCCGAGCGCCTGCGCCAGCTCGAGCACGCCGAACGAGAACGGCTCTCCCGGAATCTCCACGTCCTCACGCACGTCGGCGGTCAGCACGACGAACTGGCCGTTGTTGGCCCCGCCCTTGTGGAGCTGCCCTGTCGAGTGCAGGTAGCGAGGACCGAAGCCGAGCATCGTCGCCACACGCTTGCCGTCACGGAGCCCGTGGCGCAGCCGCTCCAGGCGCGCCTCGATCGCCGGCTCGCCGGGAAGGTAGGCCAGCACCCCCAGGTAGTCGCCGGCCTGGACGAGATCGAGGAACGCGCGAACGGCAGCAGCCGCGCCGGCCGGCGAGCCCATCTTGTCGAGCGCGGGCCGCGTGAAGGTCAGGCGCAGTCCGTCGGCGCTGGCATACGGGGACGGAATCGGCAAGCGTCCGGTGTTCGTGTACTCCTTCAGCAGCGCCTTGGTCGCGTCCTTGGCCTGCTGCACGTTCGGCTCATCGAACGGGTTGATACCGAGCACGGCGCCGGCCGTCGCCGTCGCGACCTCCCAGCGCACGAACTCCGCGCCGATGCCCAGCGGCTCGACCAGGCGGATGGTGACGATCGGATGGCCGGCGGCACGCAGCCGCTCGACCAGGCCATCGCGCTGATGTTCCTCGGGGTCACCACCATGAAGACGAAGGCGGACGAACAGCCGATCGTCACCGTACACCGAGGGCCCGCCGAGCGGCTCGCCGGCAACCGGCACGATCCCGGTCCCGCGCTTGCCGGTCGACTCTGCGATGAGCTGCTCGATCCACAGACCGAATGGCCGCAGCCGCGGTCCCGTGATCAGCGTGAGCTTGTCACGCCCGGAGCGCGCGGCGCTGCCCAGGACGATCCCGAGCGCGACACCGGGATTCTGACCGATCGCGTTCGTCGGCCCGCAGAGGCTCGCCATCCCGCGCCCCCAGCCCAGCAGCCCGCTGACGTCCAGTCCCATGATCGCCGCCGGCACCATGCCGAAAAAGGACAGCGCCGAGTAGCGGCCGCCGATGTCTGACGGGTTCAGGAAGATTTCGCGATAGCGCTCCTGCTGAGCCAGCTCGTGCAGCGCGGTGCCCTCGTCCGTGATCGCCGCCAGGTGGCGGCCGTACTCTTTGACGCCGGCGGCGAGGAGTCGAAACTTGAAGAACGCGCAGAGGGCATTCGGCTCGATGGTCGTGCCGGACTTGCTGGCCACGATGAACAGCGTGCGGGTGATCTCCACCTTCCGGTCCACGGCGCGGACGGCCGCCGGGTCCGTGGAGTCCAGCATCGTGAAGACCGGAGCGCCGGGCGCCCCGCCCAGGACCGCTCGCATCACCTCGGGGGCAAGGCTCGATCCCCCCATGCCGAGCAGCACCACGTGCTGGATGCCGTCCCGGCGAACCGCCTCGGCAAACGCCAGCAGGCGCGGCAGGTTCTTGGCCATCAACTCCGGTGATTCGAGCCAGCCGAGCCGGTTGCCGATTCGCTTCTGCTCTTCGGGCTCGTCGGACCACAACGTCGCCTGTTTCGCCCACAGACCCGGCGCGAAGCCCCGAAGCTGCAGGTCGATGTTGAAGCGGTCGAGCTCCTTGCCCAGGCCCGCACCCGCGATCTCGTAGCGGCCGCGCAGCAGTGCGGCCTTGCGCTTGGTGTCGATGCCCAGCATCAGTGCCGCAAAGGAATCGACGAATGCCTGCAACGCTTCGTTCTTGAGCCGGGCGAGGGTCGCCGGGATGTCGAGGCCCGCACGACCAAGCTCGGCGATGACACGTCGGGCGCCTTCCACGTCGCGGTCGAGGGTCGATCCGGCCCGCCCGTGATCGCGAAAGGCGGCGAGCGTGCCGGGCGGCATCGTATTCACCGTGTCCGCGCCGACCAGCTCCTCGATGTACAGCACGTCGCGATACCTGGCATTCTTCGTTCCGGTCGATGCCCAGAGCAACCGCTGTCGGCGCGCGCCGAGGGCTTCGAGCTTCTGGAACTCCAGGCTGGCAAAGAGCTGGCGAAATCGCTCGTACACGAGCTTGGCGTTGGCGATGGCGGCTGTGCCGCGGAGCGCCTCCTGAGCTCGCCGGATCTCAGGATCGCGCGTCGCCGCGGTCAGACGGTCCAGCTCCTTGTCGACCGCAGTGTCGATGCGGCTCACGAACACACTCGCCACCGAGGCGACCCCGCGGACGTCCTGGCCGCGCGCGACGCGATCGTGGAGTCCCGCCATGTACGCGCGGGCCGCCGCCTCGTAGTCGGCCACGGAGAAGAGGGTCGTGATGTTGACGTTGACACCTTCGGCGAGCAGGCGACGCGCCGCGATGAAGCCAGCCTCGGTGCCCGGCACCTTGATCATGACGTTGCTGCGGGCCAGCAGCTTCCAGAGCTGAAGGCCTTCGCGGACGGTGCCTTCAACGTCGTCGGCGAGCACCGGGGAGACTTCCAGGCTGACGTAACCATCGGCGCCGGCGCCCTGGCGCCAGACCGGATAGAGGATGTCGGCGGCCTCGGCGATGTCGGCCACCGCGATGCGCGTGTAGATCTCGGCCGTCGACATCCCGCGGCGCGCGAGCAGGCCGATCTCCTCGTCATAGGCCGTCGACTTGTTGATCGCGGCTTCCAGGATCGTCGGGTTGGAGGTGACGCCACCGAGCCCGTCGCCGGCGATCAAGCGGAGCAGCTCGCCGGACGCCAGGAGATGGCGGCTCATATAATCGAGCCACACGCTCTGACCGTATTGTTGGAGATCAGTCAGCGCCATCGTCGTCCCCTCACCGCGCCAATGCGCCCGCGCCCTTGACCTTGCGGTCCAGCACGTGGTCGATGGCGCCCAGAATGTGCTCGGTCGTCAAGCCATACGCGCGCAACAGCTCCTCGGGGGTGCCCGACTCGGCGAACGTATCGTCCATGCCCACGAATTCCATCGGCACCGGGTGGCGCCGGGCCGCCGCCTGAGCGACGAGGCTGCCGAGGCCGGGTCGCCACAGATGTTCCTCGGCGACCACGATCGCGCCGGTCTCGGCCGCGGCGATCTCGATGGTCGCCTCGTCGAGAGGCTTGGCGGTGTGCATGTCGATCACACGGACGTCGATCCCGCGACGTTCGGCGAGCTCGGCGGCCTCGCAGGCCACGCCGACCATGAGCCCGTTCGCGATGACGGACACGTCGTGGCCGTCGGACAGGGTTTTGGCCCGACCGAACGAGAAGCGCTCGCCCGGGGCGTAGATCTTGGGGACGCGGGGACGGCCGACGCGGATGTAGACCGGGCCGTAGTGCTCGGCCGCGGCACGGACGAGGGCGGCGGTCGCGACTTCGTCGGCGGGGTTGGCGACGGTGAAGCCGGGGAGCGCGCACGCGATCGCGATGTCCTCGATCGATTGTTGCGACGGGCCGTCTTCACCGAGCGAGATGCCGCCGTGACTGCCCACGAAGTTCACGTTGAACTCCATGTAAGCGCAACAGATCCGCAGCTGCTCATAGCCCTTGCAGATGAGGAAGGCGGCGAAGCTCGAGGCAAAGGGGATCATCCCACCGGCGGCCAGGCCGGCGGCAATCGAACACATGTTCGCCTCGGCGATGCCGACGTCGAAGAACCGCTCCTTGAACCTCTTTCCGAACAGCCCGGTGTGGGTGGATTTGGCGAGATCGGCGTCGAGGACGACGATGCGCGGATTCTCTTCTCCCAACTCGGCCAGCGTTCGGCCGTAGGCTTCGCGGGTGGCGCTGCCGAGCTCGAGCGGCGACGGCCAGCGGCGAATCATCGCGCACCTGCCGAGATCTCGGCGAGGGCCCTGGCGATGTCTTCCGGCTTGTCGGGAACCGAGCCGTGGAACTTGAGCTGGTTCTCCATGTAGGACACGCCCTTCCCCTTCACCGTGCTGGCGACGATCACCGTGGGCTTGTCGGCCACCGACGCCGCGCGGCTGAAGGCGTCCGCGATCTGCCGGTAGTCGTGGCCGTCGATCTCGATCACGTTCCAGTTGAAGGCCCGCCACTTCGCGGCCAGCGGCTCGAGATCGGTCAGCTCGCCGATGCCGGCATCCAGCTGGAGCCGGTTGAAGTCGATGACGGCGCAGAGCGAGCCGAGCTTCACGTGCGGCGCGTACATCGCCGCTTCCCAGATCTGACCTTCTTCACATTCGCCGTCACCCATCAGCACGTAGGTGCGCGACGGGCTCCCGCGGAGTCGGGCGGCCAGCGCCAGCCCGATCCCCATCGACAGGCCGATCCCGAGCGAGCCGGTCGACGCTTCGATCAACCCGAGCTTGCGCCGATCGGGATGGCCCTGGAGCGGCGACCCGAACCTGCGCAGCGACGTCAGCAGGTCATGCGTGATGTAGCCGGCCTCGGCGAGCGCGGCGTAGAGCACGGGGCACGCGTGGCCCTTGGAAAGGACGAAGCGGTCACGATCTTCCCAGAACGGTTCGTCGGGACGGTGACGCATGACCCCGCCGAAGTAGAGCATCGCGACGATGTCCGCGGCGGAGAGGCTGCCGCCAGGATGCCCCGAGCCGGCCGCCGCCAGCATCTCGATGACGAGCCGGCGGATGTTCCGTGCACGCCGAGCGATTTCCGCGACGTCGAAATTCCCCGGGTTCATCGTCCTGCCCCTTTCCGGCCGGCGTCAGGCGCCTATGAGCGCGTCCGTCCCATGAGGTTCATTCGAGCGACCGTCCGGTCAGGCGCCGGATCGTGTGCCGCCCATCGAGATCCGTCTCGAGGCTCTTGTCGTGATAGAGGTGGCACTCGACGCAGGCCGTCCGCGCGCCGGAGCCCGACCGGTGGCACTCTCGACACACCGACACCGACGGCATCAGCACGTCGGCGGTCTGGGTGCTCGTAGTCGCCTTGTGGCACTCGACGCACTGGATGGGACGGTGGACCCCGTGATCGAAGACCGCATGCCGGAGCCAGCGGACCGGGATGCGGGTTGGCAGGTACTGCGGCAGGGGGCCCTTCGCCTCAGCGTCCTTCACGTGACAGAACTGGCACTTCTGCTTGAACAGGACGTTTTCGGCGCCGGGAAGCTCGGCAGAAACCCAGGTCAGGGCCGAACGTCCCGGCGTCTCCCTCTGCGCTCGAGCTCCGTCGCGCTCGGCTGGCGCTTCTTCGGCCGCACCGCCGCGAAGCAGCCGGCGCCCTCGCGGTTGGTCTGCCGGCGGTTCTTCCTTTGGTTCAGCCTCGCTGCGACGCAACAGGCGGCCCCCGCGCGCGCCCTCGCCCTCGGGTCGGTCACCGGTCGGCGCGCTGCTCGGTGGCGCCTCCGTCTTCGCGCTCAGTCCGAGCTCGCCGCACTGAGCACGGCGCGTGTCGGCAGGCGGCGTCTGCGCTGCCGCTCCACCGAGCGACTGGCACGCCTCGAATGTCTCGAGGAACAGGGTCCTGAGAAAGCCGTGCACGATCGTGGGCGTGTCGTGCGGAGCCGCCACGCCCGGGAAGCGCCCATCGAAGTCCAGCTCGTGACAGGCCGGTCCACAGTGCTTGGCGTACGACACCGGCTGAATCATCGCGCGCGAGGCATCGGTCTCGTGACAGAACCCGCAGGAGAGCTGAAGGCCGTGAGGAGTCTCGGTGATGCCGCGCGGCCCACGAAGCTGGCGCAGCTGATCGAGGCCTTTGAGCCCGACTTTGACGTGCTTCTGATGATTCAAGAGGATGCTGGCCGTGTCCTTGACCTCGGCGCCGCGATCGAGACGGACGCGGCGATCGCCCACCTGCACCGCGAACTCCGGGTGTCCGCCAGCGAACCGCGTGATCTTCGTCTCGAACTTCGGCGCGGCTCCCGAGCTCGTCTTGAGATCACGGTGACAGCGCGTGCAGTGCATGTCGTCGAGCGTGGCCAGTAGGACGTGACCCTTGTGCTCTACATGACAGGTGCTGCAGCTCGGTTCGAACGTTTGGGTGTCGTGGTGCGTGGGCCCGCGGTGACACGTGGTGCAGGCCTCATCGGTGACCCTCAGGAAAAAGCCTCCCCTGGCCGACGGCTTGCCGTCAGCGTCGGCCGCACGGTGGCACGCCTCGCACCTGGTTCCGAACATCGCATGCGCCGTGGCCACCGGTCCGCTCGTGTAGATGCGGGAACTCCCGAGCGCGGCGTACCCGACGAGCCAGCCGCCGGCGATCACCGGGGCCACGATGGAGAGGATCAGCTTCCAGCGGCGGAACGGGTGTGCGTGCTTGAAGTAGGAGAGCTCGATGCGCTTGGCCCGGACCTTGGTCGTGTAGCGCTCGTCGGCCACGGCGGCCTAGTACCGGAGGCTCACGATCGCGTGGACGGCCGACAAGAGGAGCAGCGCCATCGAGAGGGGGACGTGGATGAGGAGCCAGCCGTGCAGCCAATGGTGCAGCCGCTTCTGAACGGCGAGCTGGCGCCGCTCCTCGCAGATCGCCCGGAGCTCGTCGACGACCCCGTGGAGTGAGCCGGGCAGCAGCGTGCGAAGGTGACCGAATAGTGCGTCGCGCTCGCGGCGATTCCCCAGGCGGCCGTTGCGCGGCACATCTCGCGCCAGGTACCCGCGAATCTCACGGACGTAGGCATCCTTCAGGGGAGCGGCCTCTGCCTCGGCCGGCAGCGGAGCCACTGCCGTCGTTCGGCTGTGGACGGCCAGCGCCTCACCGTGCGCCAGGCCCCCGCCGGCGTGCGCCGGCCCGGACGGCTCGAGATCGACAACGGGCAGGAGCCCGACGACGGAGCCGACGAGCGCGTCGGCTTCGCCTCGGAGCTGGGCGACGATCACGTCGATCTGCTCGTACACCGTCTCGAGGGGTAGCCGCTCCGTCATCAGACGAGGCATGAACTGCTGGAGGAGGACGCCGTAGATCCCGCTCGCGATGACGATGGTGAACAGCAGCATCAGGACGAGCGTGAGCGTGCCTCCCCAGGCCAGGCCGGAGTGATAGAGGATCAGGAGATAGCTGAGGAGGCCGAGCCAGAGATGGCCCTTCATCCACGTCGTGGCCCGCCCCAGCCGCCACGTCGGCACCTTGCGCCGCGCCCCCAGGAGGCCCGCGTAGATCATCAGCGCGAAGCCGAGGCCACCGAAGACGAGGCCCGGCCAGCTGCCACCACTGGGGCCGTTGAGCCGGCTGGCCGCGTACGGCACGTACGCTGCGGTGGCCACGACCGCGGCCACCGTCGTCGCGATGATCCAGCGATGGTGGGATGTGTCCAGCAGCATCTACTTGGTCAGCCCCAGCTTCTCGGCGAAGAAGCTGAGCGGCTCCACGCGCATGGCCGCGCCGTGCGGGCAGGCGTAGACGCACGACGGCTCCTTGAGATCGTGACAGAGGTCGCAGGTGGTCGCCTTCTCGCGCACCACCGCCCTTCGCCGGCCGGGTCGGGTCTCGTCGGCGACCATGACCGTGAAGTTGTGGATGTTGATGTTTCCGTACGGGCAGTTCTTGGCACAGAGCCCGCAGCCGATACACCAGTCCTCGATGAGGATCTCGAGCGAGTCGCGGCGACGGATCGACCCGACCGGACACCCGATCATGCACAGCGGATCGCGGCACGAGCGGCAGGACGTCGCCACCAGGTACTTGTCGAACCGAAGGCCGTCGCGGACGAGCCGGGTGACGCCATCATGCGCGTCCGCACAGGCACGGACGCAGAGATCGCAGCGCGTGCACCGATCCAGGTCGAGGAGCAGGAGGTTCTGAGCCTCCATCAGGCCCTGGGTGAGGAAGTCGCCGATCGGCAGCGACGCCACCCGCTCGTGACGCTCCTGGTTCTCGCCGATCCGGGCGCGAGCCACGTCCATGAGACGCGCCTGGATCGCCGGGAATCGGCGCATCATCTCGTGAAAGTCGTCGGCGCGGATCTGGACGAGCTCGACGTGGTCGAGCGCCGTGCACGTCGCCGTCCGCGCGCCGCCGCGCAGCAGCCCGATCTCGCCGAGATAGTCGCCACGGGCCAGATACTTGAGGACGATCTCGCCGCCCGGAAGGGACTGGGTCACCTTGACGAAGCCGATGCGGACCAGATAGAAGCTGTCGGCGGGTTCGTCCTGCCGGAAGATGACCTGACCGGGCTGGAACGGGATCAGCGTGACGCGGTCGCGCAACTGGTTGATGAACTCCTCGCTGACGTCGGCGAAGATGGGCACGCTACGCAGGTGCGTGGCCAGGGCACGCTCGCGGTAGCGACGCTCGAGCTCGACTTTGAACGTGCGATTCTTCTGCAGCATGTAGAGCACGTTCCTCAGCATCTCGAGGACCTCGGTGTCCTCCAGCGCCCGGACCGTCGCCGATCGGGGGTACAGCGACAGGCAGGTCATCTCGCCGAACAGCTCGTCCCGTCCGAGCTGGGCGACGGGATTGTTGTGCTCGAGCGCCACCGAGGCGTCGATCGGGATGAAGCGATGACCGCCCGCCTCACGGGGATCCTCGTCGCTGCTGACCAGCCGACTGAGACGCTCGAAGAACCGTGAGACACGCGCCGGCCCCGCCCCCCGGCCACTCTTGACGTGGGCCAGCGGGCTGGCGATCGAGACTTCGACGCGCCCACTCACGATGTAGAACGCCGTCGATCCGTACTCCCCCTCCCGGCAGATGACGTCGCCCGCGCGGAACCGCCGGCGAACCACCGAGCCCCGGTTGAGCGAGAGGAACGTGCCGGACGCGCCGGCGAACATCGGCAGGTCGAGCAGGTCGTCGGCGCTGATCTGCTCGCCCTCCTGCAGATCGACGTCGAGCGCGCGCTTGTTGGTGAGCGCGCCGGTGGGACAGCTCACCATGCACTCGCCGCAGCCCACGCAACTCGACGTTCCCATCGGCAGGTCGTTGTCGAACGCAATCCTCGTCTCCGTGCCCTTACCGGCACGGCCGATCACGAAGTTCTGCTTGACGTCGCTGCAGGCGCGGATACAGCGGTCGCAGAGGATACAGGCGGCGTGGTCCACCTTGATGATCGGCGAGGAGTCGTCGATGCCGTGGACATGGGCGCGGGTCGCGAACCGCGATTGACGGAGCCCAGCCTCCGCCGCCTGAGTCTCCAGCTCGCAATCGCCGGTCGCCTGCTGACGAAGGCAGGGCGCCGGGTGGTCGGCCAAGAGCACCTCATAGAGCGTCCGCCGCACCTGCTGCACCCGCTCCGACGCCGTCAGCACCTCCATGCCGTTCTCGACGGGCCGGATACAGGCGGCCGCGAGCACCCGGGCATTCTTGACGTCGACGGCGCAGACACGACACACCGCGACCGGCGTCTGGTGCTGGGCGTGACACAGGACGGGAACCGCGATGCCGTTTCGACGGGCCGCCTCGAAGATCGTCGTCCCCGGCGCAACCTCGACCGACCGGCCGTCGATGGTCAGCTTCACGAGGTCGGGCGCCGTCACGCTCATTCCCGTCCCTCGATCACACGGAGGAAATCGGGCACACGCCCGACGGGCACGTTCGCCTGAGAATGTGGGCCTCGATCTCGTCGGCGAAATGGGTGATGACGGACTGAATCGGCGCGGGCGCGATCTGCCCCAGGCCGCAGATCGACGCCAACCGCATCGCCTCCGAAAGGTCGCGGATCATGTCGTAGTCCCCCGCCTCACCGCGACCGCGGGCGGCTCGCTCGAGGATGTCCACCAGCTTGGCGCTGCCCACGCGGCACGGCACGCACTTGCCGCACGATTCGTTGCGGAAGAACCGGACACTGTTGAGCGCCATGTCGAGCATGCAGGTTCCTTCGGCGCACACGACGAGCGCCCCCGACCCGAGCATCGAGCCGGCTTTCTGCAGGGAGGCGAAGTCGAGCGAGACGTCGACCATCGACGCCGGGAGGTACCCCGACGACGGACCCGAGGGGGCGAACGCCTTGAGCGGGCGGCCCGCGAGCATGCCGCCCGCATGGTGGTCGATCACCTCGCGGATCGTCGTCCCCATGGCGACCTCGTAGACGCCGGGGCGCGCGACGTGGCCGCTGACCCCGATGAACTTGAGACCGGAGGC
>Ga0209375_1000536_pt1 | contig 31900 bp, 19 predicted proteins | sample GraSoiAngelo_131_FD_185888 | JGI IMG/M metagenome (GOLD analysis project Ga0209375, IMG submission 185888) | Grasslands soil microbial communities from the Angelo Coastal Reserve, California, USA - 14_0929_02_30cm (SPAdes) (version 2) | ecosystem: Environmental > Terrestrial > Soil > Grasslands ...
CGCTGCGGGAGCGCGCCCTGGCGGACCGGCGCGAGGAGATCCTCGCGGACTTCCCGACCGCCCTCGCGGCCGCCACCGTGACAAACACCTGGCGGCCGACGGCGACGCACCTCTATCGCAACTGGCTGAGGTACATGAGCGCGGAGAAGGCGCGTTCGCTTCAGTCGAGCCAGGGGAGGACTCGATGTCCAAATCAATCGTGATGGCCACCGCCGCCACCGCCGACCTCGTTCCTGCCCCGATTCCAGCCGGTTGGATTCTTCAAGGCGCGCCCGAGGCGACGAAGAAGCAGCTGGTGAGAAGCGACGACCTCAACTCGTACATCGTCGCCTGGGAATGCACGCCCGGACGCTTCACCTGGCATTACAGCGCGGACGAGACGCTCGTCGTCATCTCCGGCGAGGCGTTCATTACCAATGAGGAGGGCGAAGAACGTCGGCTCGCCCCCGGCGACATGGCCTTCTTCCCCGCCGGCACTTCTGCCACATGGCGCGTCACCAGTCGCATCAGGAAGGTCGCTGTCGTCCGGCACACGGTGCCGCTTCCACTGGTCTTTGGCCTACGCGTCTGGAACAAGATCCTCCGGATCCTGCGACTGACGGGGGGATCTCCTTTGATGCTGGGTCTGATTGTCGACGCGGCAGGAATCCTGTGAATCCGCTGAACACGCCACTTCGGCCCGGCGACCTCGTGGAAGTGAAGGCGCCGGCGGAGATCCTCCAAACGCTGGACGTGGACGGCACGCTGGACCGCCTGCCCTTCATGCCGGAGATGATCGAGCTCTGCGGGAAGAGGTTCCCGGTGTCCAGGCGCGTCCTGAAGACCTGCTACACGGGCCTGAACCTGTACGACGCCATGCGGAGGTTCAGGAGCGATGACGTCGTCACGCTCGATGGCGTCCGTTGCTCCGGCACCGCGCACGACGGCTGTCAGAAGGCGTGCATGATTCTCTGGCGCGAAGCCTGGCTCCGCAGGGTCGAGCCGGCCGCTGTCCAACCGGAGGTGAATCCGGATGGCCGCGAGCGGCTGCGAGCCCGCCTCAAGACCTCGACCGGCCCGCACACCTATTTCTGCCAGGCGAGCGAATTGTTGAACGCGACCGTCAACATGTCACGGCGGGAACAACTCGGCACGTGCGTCGACGAAGTCCGTGCTGGAAACCGCACAATTCCGGGAATGGCGTACGGGATTGCGACCTGGCTGTACTGGAGAATCCGCCGACGGATTCTCGGTGAGTACGCGCGGGGACGCAGCACCACCTCCACGCCCGTGGCAGGCCTGAATCTGAAAGCCGGCGACTGGGTCGAAGTGAAAACGATGACGAGCATCCGCGAGACGTTGAACGAGGCGGGCTACAACCGCGGGCTGTACTTCACGCCGGACATGCGTCGCCTCTGCGGCGGCAGGCACCGTGTCACCGGGCGGATCGACAAGATCATCGTCGATGGGACGGGAGAGATGCGTCAGCTCCACAACACCGTGCGTCTGGAAGGGTCGGTGTGCGGATGCGACGACCTGAAGCTGGGTGGGTGTTCACGCTGCGAAATCAGCTATTGGCGAGAGATCTGGCTTATCAGGAGCGCCTCGCGTCACCCATGAGCCGAATCCGCCCCTTCGCCCTCGGCGACGTTCCGCGTGTTGCCGAATTGCACGAGCGCGTCTTCGCCGAGAGCAGTCACCTCAGCATCGAGAAGCGTCGACGATACCTTGGTCAGGTGTTCCTCGAGAACCCGTGGTACGACGACGCCCTGCCGTCCCTCGTCTGCGAAGCGGAGGGCGGCCGTATCGTCGGCTTTCTGGGCGTGCTCCCACGCCGGATGTCGTGGCACGGGCGGCCCATCAAAGTCGCGATCGCCTCGCAGTTCATGGTGGAGCCGCACCACCGCGGCCTCACGGGGCTTCTCTTGCTGAAGACGTTCCTGTCCGGCCCTCAGGACCTGTCGATGACGGACGGCGCCACCCACGAGTCGGCCCGGATCTGGAAGGCGGTCGGCGGCACCGATTCACCCCTGCACAGCATTCACTGGACGCGTCCCCTGCGCCCGGTGCGGTATGGATTATCTCTCGTCAGCGAGCACGTCCCTCTGGCGGCCGCCACCGCCGGACCGTTCTGTGCCGTCGTCGACGCGATTGTCGCACGTATGCGCCGGAGCCCTTTCTGGCTCACGACGGCAACGTCGGGAGAGGAGCTGACGGTTGACGCCATCCTGGACTCCTCCCACCAGTTCACACCGGACGCCGCGCTGCGACCCGAGTACGACCGCGGGTCGCTGAAGTGGCTCCTCGAGCTGGCCGAGCAAAAGGCGTCATCGGGTGACCTCCGCAAGATGCTCGTCCGCAACGCCGACCACGAAGTCATCGGCTGGTATCTCTACTACCTCAGGCGGGGAGGCAGTAGCGAAGTCCTCCACATCGCCGGGAGGCACGACGACCTCTCCGAGGTGCTCGAGCATCTCTTCTACAACGCGTGGCGCGCGGGCGCGCTCGCGGTATCCGGGAGGCTCCAGCCAGGGCTGTTTGACGCTCTCAGGGCCAGGCACTGCCTGTTCCACGACCGCGGATCCCCGGTGCTCGTGCACTCGCGCCGCCGTGGGCTGGTCGACGCCGTCCGGTGCGGCGACGCGTCCTTGTCGCGCCTCGATGGCGAGTGGTGGATGTGTTTCCAGGACGGGGTGAGCTGACCATGTGCGGCATCAGTGGCGTTCTCGAGCTCGATCCACGACGGCGACCTTGCCGCGAGGGCCTGCATCGGATGGCCGAAGTCCTGAGCCATCGGGGTCCAGACGAGGAGGGATTCTACCAGTCCGGACCCGTGGCCTTCGCGCACCGCCGCCTGAGCATCATCGACCTGGCGGGCGGCCAGCAACCGATGGAGACTCCGGACGGTCAGGTGTGCGTCAGCTTCAACGGCGAGATCTACAACTATCCCGAGCTGAAAGCCGAGCTCGAGCAGCGGGGCCACGTGTTCCGCACGCGGTCGGACACAGAAGTGCTCCTCGCCCTCTACGTCCGTGATGGGCTGGAGGCGTTCGCGCAGCTCAACGGGATGTTCGCGTGCGCGTTCTGGGACCGCGCGGCGTCCCGTCTGGTCCTCGTGCGCGACCGTCTCGGCAAGAAGCCGCTCTTCTACTATCGGGACGCTCAGCGCGTCCTGTTCGCCTCGGAGATCAAGGCCCTGCTGGCCTTCGGGGGCGTCGAGCGCACCGTCAGTCTCCGAGCGCTTCACGAGTATCTCGCCTACGGCTACATCGTCGGAGAGCAGGCGATCCTCGAGGGCGTGCATCGCGTGGAGCCCGGGGAGGCCGTGGTTGTCCACGCCGGGCACGTGAGCCGCCGGCCGTACTGGCGGCTGCGCTTCGAGCCGTCCGCGCACGCGCCCGGCGAAGCCGAGGCGACCGAGCGGGCCACCCAGCTGCTGCGGCAGGCGGTCAGGCGGCGAATGATCAGCGACGTCCCGCTCGGCGCCTTTCTGAGTGGCGGGCTCGACTCCAGCACGGTCGTCGCGCTCATGGCGGAGCTCTCGTCACACCCCGTGAAGACATTTTCCATCGGCTTCGAGGAAATGGACTACTCCGAGCTCGAGGACGCCCGCCGCGTGGCGCGCCATCTAGGCACCGATCACCACGAGATGATCGTCAAGCCGGCGGCCCTCGACGTCCTGCCCGACCTCGTCTGGCATCTCGACGAGCCGTTCGCGGACTCGTCGGCGCTCGCCACGTATTACGTGTGCCAGGCCGCCCGACAGCACGTCACGGTGGCGCTCTCCGGAGACGGTGGTGACGAGGTGTTTGCGGGCTATGTCCAGTACCAGCAGCTGGACCAGTGGCGCCGGCTGCTTCGGATCCCGGGCTGGATCCGCCGCGGCGTCCTGCCGTCGGTCAGTCGCGCGGTGCCGTTCACCTGGCCGGGCTGGAACGCCGTGTATGCGGCCGGCCGGCTCGAGGACGATGGGATCGCGCCGAACCTGGGCGTCTACCCGTACATCCGCGACCGGCTCCTCACGGAGGATCTCACGGCCCAGCTCGACGGATACGATCCGTTCGAGCGCTCGCGGCGGCTGACGCACGAGGCCGCGCGGCTCGACCCGGTCAGCCGGTCGCAATACCTCGACACGCTCCAGTACCTGCCGGCCGACATCCTCACGAAGGTCGACCGGATGAGCATGGCCAACTCCCTGGAGGTGCGGGCACCCCTACTGGACTACACGCTGGTGGAGTACGTGGCGACCCTGCCCGTCTCCTTCAAGCTCCGCGGAACGCTGAGCAAGTATCTCCTTCGGAAGGTCGGCGAACGGCTGCTGCCCGCCGCCACACTGACGAAAGCCAAGCAGGGTTTCGGCATTCCGAAAGAGCACTGGTTCCGGCAGACGCTTCGGCCTTTCGCGGAAGAGATCCTGCTCGATCGGCGGAGTCTCGCGCGCGGCTATTTCCGCAAGGACGCGCTAAAGCTTATGCTGCGTCACCATGCGACGGGCCGGCGCGATTACAGCGCCTGGATCTGGTCGCTGATCGTGCTCGAGACCTGGTGCCGTCTCTTCCTCGACGCGCCCGCGGCCGGAATCGCCGGCGCGTGGCGGGGCCCGCGCGGATGAACGGCTCGCTCACCCGCAGCGCGCTCTGGCTCATGGCCGCCAAGACGGTGGCCTTCACCCTGGCGTTCGCCCTCCCCCTGGTCCTCGTCCGCCACCTCAGCCAGACCGGGTTCGGGTTGTACAAGCAGCTGTTCCTGCTCGTCGGCAGCGCCATGACGATCCTGCCCCTCGGCTTCGTGATGAGCGGCTTTTACTTCCTGCCTCGACATCCGACCCGGCGGCCCCGCGTGGCGTTCAACATCCTGCTCTTCTATGTCGCGGTCGGCGGCCTGGCGGCTCTCCTGCTGCTGTGGCGGCCCACGATCTTGGAGACGCTGTTCCACGACCCGACGCTGGCCGCGCTGTCCGGCCCCATCGCGATCCTCGTGTTCCTGATGGTCGCCTTCTCGTTCCTCGAGCTGATCGCGCTGGCGGACGCCGACGTCCGGGCCGCGTCGCTGCTCATCGTGGTCATGAACCTCACGAAGATGGTGCTGCTGGTGGGGGCCGCGTTCGTCTTCGCGTCCTTCGAGGCGCTCGTCTACGCGGCGATCGTGCAGGGTCTCCTGCAGGCGGCCGTCCTGCTCTGGTACCTCACGACCCGGTTCCCGGGGTTCCGCCGCGGGCCCGATTGGCCGCTGATGCGGGCACAGCTGGTGTACGCGATCCCGCTCGGCACGGCGGCCATTCTCTCGGTCGTTCAGGGCGACCTGCCCAGCTTCTTCATTGCGCACTATTTCGACGCAGCCACGTATGCCGTCTACGCGGTCGGGTGCTTCCAGCTGCCCTTTCTGTCGATCCTGAGCGAGTCCGTCGGTTCCGTCATGATCCCCGCGGTCAGCCGCCTGAAGCTGGAGGACAAGGCGTCGGACATCGTGCAGCTCAGCGCGCGCCTCATGCGGGTCCTAGCCGCCCTCTATCTCCCGCTCTGCGTCTTCCTCCTGGTCGCTGGCCGCGAGTTCTTGACGGTGCTGTTCACGGTCAGGTACATCGACAGCTGGCCGATCTTCGCGATCAACCTCGCGCTGGTGCCGCTCAGCATCCTCACGAGCGTGTCCGATCCCGTCCTCCGCGCCTACCCTGCATACATCCCCTGGCTGCTGCGGCTCCGGGTGATCATTCTCGGCGTCCTCGCGATCGGGGCGTGGCTCGCGGCTTCGCATCTGCTGCTCGTCTGGGCCGTCGTCGTGGTGGTGGCGGTCAATGCCCTCGACCGGGTCGTCCTGGCCGTCGTCCTGGGACGCGCCCTGAACGTCTCGTGGCACCATTTCCCGCTGCTCGCTGACGTCGGCAAGCTGGCCGGCGCCGCCGCGGTGGCCGGGCTCGCCGCCGCCGCCGCCCGCGGTCTCGTCGGTGGCGCCGGGCCGCTCGCCGTCCTCGCGACGAGCGCGGCCGTGTTCGGGGCGGTCTATCCGCTGGCGGTGCTGGCGCTCGGCGTGCCGACGCCGACGGAGCGGACGGCGGCCCGCGCGCAGGTGGAGCGCCTCCTGCAACGTTGCGGGCTTCGGCGGAGTCCCCCTGCCCTGCGCGGGCTCCGCGGCGAGGAAGCCCCATGAACGCCCTGCCCGGGCTGAGGCCTCCCTTCGTGGAGACGCCGGCCGACGCGCTCGTCGTGCAGCGGATCGAGGACACCGCGACGTTCGAGACGCTGCGCCAGGAGTGGAGCGAGCTGCTGCAGGCCAGCGCGGCCAACTGCGTTTTCCTCACCTGGGAATGGCTCTTCGCGTGGTGGCGCAACCTGTCCGAGGGTCGCCGCCTGTCGCTCGTCACCGTGCGCCGCGGCGGCCGGCTCATCGCGGTCGCGCCGCTCGCCGTGCGACCACGCTCGCTGAGCCGTTTGCTGCCGTGGCCGTCGCTGGAGTTCCTGGGGACCGACATCGCCGGCTCCGACTATCTCGACGTGATCGTCCGGCGCGGCCACGAGAGCGAGGGGCTGGCCGCGGTGGCGGACGCGCTCGCCGCCACGGGGGTCGTGCTGGAGCTCAGCCACGTTCCGTCGAGCGCCAGCGCCGCAGCGCAGCTCGCGGCCGACCTCGCGCGGCGGCTGGGCTGGACCGCGTCGACCTCCAGGGTCAACGTCTGCCCCTTCATCGCGTTGTCCGGCCACTCCTGGCCGTCGTATCTGGCCTCGCTGGGCTCCGCCCACCGGTACAACGTTCAGCGGCGACTCAAGAACCTGACGAAGCAGTTCGAGGTCCGTTTCGAGCAGGTGTCCTCGGAGGACCAGCGCCGCGAGGCGCTGGAGCTGCTCATCGATCTCCACAACCGGCGCTGGCGCGAGCGCGGTGGCTCGCAGTCGTTCGCCACCGCGGCGCTTCGCGCGTTCTACGACGACGTGAGCCGATTGGGCCTCGAGCGCGGCTGGCTGCGGCTCTTCATCCTCCGACTGGACGGACGACCGACGGCGGCACTCCATGGCTACCAGTACGGCGGGGTGTTCTCCTTCTACCAGGCCGGCTTCGATCCCGAGTTCGCCAAGCAGAGCGTCGGGTTGGTCACGATGGCGCTGGCGATCAAGAGGGCGATCGAGGAGGGCGCCGAGGAGTACGACCTTCTCCACGGCGACGAACCGTACAAATACCAGTGGGCCAGCAAAACGCGCGATCTCGATCGGATCGAGCTGTTCTCACCGTGTGTGCGCGGGCAACTCTCCCGCCGGTCGCTTGGTCTCAGTCGCATCGTCCGACGGATGGGTCGTCGCGTCGTCGGCAACGCCCTCGCCGACTGGTTCATCGCGGTCGCCACCCTCAGTGAGTAACGCGCGCTCATGACCATGCATATGGGCAGGCACATCGTCTACTGGCTCCTCGTGCTCAGCGGACTCCCCTGGCTGGCCGCCCGTCTGAATCGGCGCAAGGTCCTCGTCCTCGTCTACCACGGCGTCCACGCCGGGCGCGCCGAGCCGGTGCTGAACTTCGACGGGATGCACGTGCGGGCGCGGCGGTTCGTGCGTCAGATGCGCTACGTGTCACGGCGATACCGCGTGGTGACACTGGACCGGCTCCTCGAGCCCAGCCAGGCCTCGACGCCCGATCGGCCGTGCGCGGTCATCACGATCGACGACGGGTATCGAAACATCCATCGGGTCGCCTTCCCGATCCTCAAGCGGCTGCGCCTCCGCGCCACTCTGTTCGTGCCCACGGGTTTCATCCTGGACGGGCGCGGCTTCTGGTGGGATCGTCTGCGCCTCATCGTCGCCGCAGCGCAACGGCCGACCCTGCCATTCCGTATCGACGGGACGGAGCGCCTGTTTCCCATTCGCACGGTCGAGGAGCAGCGGCTCGCGTTGACGGCGCTCTCGGACGAGCTGCGGCGCCTGCCACCGCCGCGTCGCGAGGAAGCCCTGCGGTCGCTCGCCACGGCGCTCGACGTGCCGCCGGCCGAGGGCGGGCCTTTCGCCGCGCCGCTGACGCCCGCCAAGATTCGCGCCATGGCCGAAGACGGCGTCACGATCGGCAGCCACGGAGTCTCGCACGACTCGTATCTCCTCCTGAATCGCGATGCGCTGGCGCACGACCTCACGGAGTCCAAGCGCCAGCTCGAGCAGTGGACCGGAACCCGCGTGGACTGGCTCGCCTATCCGCACGGCCAGTTCTCCGCCGACGTCATGCAGGCCGCGCGGCGGGCCGGCTACCGGGGAGCGGTGACGACCATCGAGGCGCTCAACGACGAGCGCCGCGACCCCTACGCGCTTCGGCGTATCGGCGTGCACGACAACATGACCCTCGCCCACTTCATCGTGGCCACATCGGGACTGCGAGACTTCGTCCTCGCCGTGGTCGCGGCCGGCACGCGGCGCTGGAGCCGCGCGCCGGCTCCGCAGCGTCGTGGCGTGGCCTGACCATGTGTGGCATCGCCGGAACATACCGCCTCGACGGAGCGCCGGTGGATCCCCGCCTGCTCAAGCGCATGGCGGGCGCCATGGTCCACCGCGGGCCCGACGACGAGGGCTTCTACGTCGACGGACCGTTCGGAATGACGATGCGCCGGCTCTCCATCATCGACGTGGGCGCCGGTCACCAGCCGCTCTGCAACGAGGACGGCTCGGTCTGGGTCGTGTTCAACGGCGAGATCTACAACTACGTCGAGCTGCGAGACGAGCTCACCGCGCGCGGGCACCGCTTCAAGACGGCCACCGACACGGAAGTCATCGTGCACCTGTACGAGGACCTCGGTCGTGACTGTGTGCAGCCGTTGCGCGGGATGTTCGGGCTCGCCGTATGGGACCAGCGGACGCGGACGTTACTCCTCGCTCGCGATCGATTGGGCAAAAAGCCGCTCTATTATTCGCTGCGCTCGGGGCAGGCCCTCGTGTTCGCCTCCGAGCTGAAGGCGCTGCTCGAGGACGCCACCGTGGAGCGGGACGTCGACGTCGAGTCGCTGGACCGTTATGCCAGCCTGCTCTACGTCCCGTCGCCCGCCTCGATCTTCCGGAGCGTGCGCAAGCTGCCGGCTGGTCACACTCTGGTGTGCACGCCCGAGGGCGCCAGCCTCCATCGGTACTGGGAGCTTCCCTTGCCCGAGCCGGAGCCTCGTCCCGACGCGCCGGATCGCTTCCACGAGCTCCTGACCGAGGCCGTCAAGATCCGGCTGCGGAGCGACGTGCCGCTCGGCGCCTTCTTGAGCGGCGGCGTGGATTCGAGCGCGGTCGTCGCCACCATGGCCAGGCTCCTGAACCGTCCGGTGGTGACGACCTCGATCGGCTTCGACGATGACGGCTACAGCGAGCTGCCCTACGCGGCCGTGGTGGCGCGGCACGTCGGCAGCGAGCACCACGAGCGGATCGTGACGGCGCCGTCGCCCGAGCTGATCGAGCGGCTCGTCTGGCACCTCGACGAGCCGTTCGCCGACTCGTCGGCCGTCCCCACGTACTTCGTCTCCATGGCGGCGCGTGAGCACGTTACCGTCGCGCTGTCGGGCGACGGCGGTGACGAGCTGTTCGCGGGCTACGGCCGGCACCGGGTGGAGGCGCTCGAGCATCGGCTCCGACGGGTGCTCGGACGGCGCGGGGGCCGCGCCCTTGCCCTGGCGGCGGCTCGATTGCCCGTCGGCACGAAAGGACGCAACGTCCTCCTCGACGTCGGCCTGCCGGCCGAGGACGGATGCGCGCGAAAATTCTATTTCACGCCCGAGGTGCCGCGGCTCAAGGCGCGCCTCTACAGCCCGTGGCTGCGAGCGGAGACGGAGAAGCTCGATCCCCTCGCGCCGTTTCGCCGTGCCTTCCGGCGCGCCGCGGCGGCCGACGCCGTCAATCGAATCCTCAACGTCGACATCGCCACGTACCTCTGCGACGACATCCTGGTCAAGGTCGACCGGATGAGCATGGCGCACTCGCTCGAGGTCCGCGCGCCGCTGCTCGACCACAAGCTCGTCGAGTTCGTCGCGAAGCTTCCGCCGGCCTGGAAGCTCAACGGCGGCGGCTCGAAGGTGCTCCTGCGCTCCGTGCTGGACGGCATGGTCCCACGCGCGGCGTTCGACCGGCCCAAGCACGGCTTCGTCTCGCCGATCGCCGGCTGGCTGCGCCGCGATCTGGCCGGGTACGTCGAGGACACGATCTGCTCGCGCCGGGCTCGCGAGCGCGGCTACTTCGATCCCGCAGGCGTGCAGACGCTCTGGGCGGCTCATCGGAGTGGGCAGGCGAACTTCGCGCACGAGATCTGGATGCTGCTCATGCTGGAGCTCTGGCACCGCGCATTCGTCGACCGCGCGCGCCCCTAGGTCGACGCTCCAACTCACCATGCGCCCCAACGCCAACAAGGTGCTCATCGTCGGCAATTACCCGCCGCCCTACGGAGGGCTCTCCGTGCAGGTGTCGGTGCTTCGCGCCTTGCTCGCGCGCCGCCCTGGCTACGCGTGCCGCGTCCTCGACATCGGCGAGAGCCGCCGCCAGCGGCGGCCCGAGTGCCTCGGGGCAAGACATGGCCTCGACTTCGCGGCCAAGCTCCTCTGGCACGCCGCCGGCCAGTGGCTCCTCCATCTCCATACCAGCGGCCACAATGTCAGTAGCTGGCTGGGGGCGCTGGCCTGTGCGACGGCGGGGTTGCTCAACGGGCGCAAGACTGTCCTGAGCCTGGGCTCCGGCCTCGCGCCGGACTGGATCCACGCCGCGGGCCCGGTCATGCGCCTGGTGGTGCGACTCACGCTCGCGCTGACGGGCGTCATCATCTGTCGCAACGCGCGCTCACGCGCCGCCATCGCCGCGCTGGGCGTCCCGGCCGGCAAGATCGTGGTGCTCTCGGGCTTCTACGGGTTGGGGCCGACCGACACGACCACGGTGCCACCGTCGGTGGAGGAGTTCCTGCGCCGGCATTCTCCTGTGATCGGCGCCGTTGCGTCGATCGGGCCCGAGTACGGCCTTCCGCTGATCGCCGAGGCGGCCGTCCGGCTGCGCCCAGCGTATCCACGGCTCGGATTGCTCCTCATGGGGCCGGCGGGATTCGAGCGCGCGGACCTCGACGGGAGCCTGCTCCTCGCGGGCCAGCTTCCGCACGACACGGCGCTGGCCGTGATGGGGAGAATGAACGTGTTCGTCCGCCCCACCTATTTCGATGGTGACGCGTCGTCGGTACGCGAGGCGCTCGCCCTCGGCGTGCCCGTGGTCGCCAGCGACACCGACTTCCGACCGGAGGGCGTGATCGTCTTCCGGCGGGGGCGCGTTGACGATCTCACCGACAAGCTCGCCCAGACACTCGGCGCCCGACGTTCCCGGCCGCGACCCGGGCCGGCAGACGCCGGTTCGTGGCCTCGTGTTCTCGCGATCTACGAACGACTGTCGCTCAAGGGAGACCTCGCATGCTGATTCTCGGGATCAACGACGGCCACACGGCCGCCGCCTGCCTGTATCAGGACGGACAGGTCAGAGCCGCCATCCAGGAAGAACGCTTGCGGCGGATCAAGAACTGGTCGGGCATGCCGACCGAAGCGATCGCCACCGTGCTGCGCATGACGGATACGCGGCCGGAGGAGATCGACTTCGTCGCCCTCAACGGGCGCTGGGCCGCATTCCCGATGACACGAGAGCAACTGATGGAGGAGTACCGGACCATCAACGATCTCGGTGTCTCCCTGCAGCGCTCCGCCAAGCGCGCGATCACGCGCGCGGCACGGGCGACTCCCCTCTACGGACTCCACCAGGAACGGCGTCAGGCGGGGCGGATTCGGGAACTGGTCCGGATGGGAATTCCCGCCGAGCGCGTCGTCTGCGTGGACCATCACACGGCCCACGCTGCCGCCGCCTACTACGGTCAGGCCAACTTCGACGACGACGTCCTCGTGCTGACGTGCGACGGGGTCGGCGACGGGCTCTGCGCGACGGTGAGCATCGGCCGCAACGGGCGGCTCGAGCGCCTCCACGCCGTGGAGAAGGCCGACTCCATCGGCAACATCTACGCGATGGTCACCTACCTCATGGGCATGGTCCCGCTCGAGCACGAGTACAAGCTCATGGGGCTCGCTCCCTACGCCGACCCCAAGGGTGTCGAGAAGGTCTACGAAGCGCTGCGGCGGCTCATCCGGTTCGATGCGCGCAACCCGCTCGGCTGGGAGCGCGCGGCGGGCTGCCCGGAAACGTATTGCTCGTATCGGTTCTTCCACCGGCTGCTGGACCGCCTGCGATTCGACTGGATCGCCGGCGGCGTGCAGAAGTTCACGGAGGCCGTGCTGCTCGAGTGGGTGCGGAACTGCATCAGGGAAACAGGACTCCACCGCCTGGCGCTCGGCGGCGGCGTCTTCATGAACGTCAAGGCCAACAAGCTCATCATGGAGCTGCCCGAGGTCCAGGAGCTGTTCGTCTATCCGTCGTGCGGCGACGAGACGAACGCCATGGGCGCCGCCTATTCGGTATACGCCGAGAAGGCGGGGACGGCGAAGATGACGCCGCTGCAAGACCTCTACTGGGGTCCCGAGTTCAGCGACGAGGAGGTCGAGCAGGCGCTGCGGCGCTTCCGGTTCCGGACGCCCGTCCGCTACGGGCGCGACGTCCCGATCGAGCCGCGCGTGGCTCGCCTCCTCGCTGGAGGCAACATCGTTGCCCGCTACAAGGGGCGCGAGGAGTTCGGCGCCCGGTCCCTCGGCAATCGCTCTATCCTGGCGGACCCGCGCAACACCAACGTCGTCCGCGAGATCAACGAGGCGATCAAGGCCCGCGATTTCTGGATGCCCTTCTGCCCGTCTGTGCTCGCCGAGCGGTCGGCGGACTACCTCGTCAACCCCAAGGGTGTTCGGGCTCCGTACATGATTCTGTCGTTCGACACGACCGGCGGCGGGAGCGAGCTTCGCGCCGGGATCCATCCCTTCGATCGGACGGCGCGGCCCCAGGAAGTCTCAGCCGAGTGGAATCCGGACTATCACGCGCTCATCAAGGAGTTCGAGCGGCTGACGGGCGTTGGCGCCGTGCTGAATACGTCGTTCAACCTCCATGGATTCCCCATCGTCAGTCGCCCCGAGGACGCGCTCGACGTGCTGGACCGCTCCGGTCTCCGTCACCTCGCGATCGGTAACTGGCTGGTCTCGAAGGAATGACGCTCGCGCCCTCCAGGCGTCCGTGGCCCGGCGCCCTCGAGCCGCTGTGGTCGGCGGCGAGGGCGTTCTGGAACGAAGCGGTCGGCTTCCGGTTCGACTACCCGCTGGAGACGGTACCGTCCGCCGGGTCCCGAGAGTCCCTGCGCTACTACGTCTACAGTGACCGCCTGTTCTTCGACGCCATGCAGCTCGATCCCGCGGGTATTCCGGTACATCGATCGCGCATCTTCGGCGAGACCTACAACCCCGCGTATGTCGCCTGGCACGGCCTGGTCAGCCTGGAACGCTGGCTTCGCGGCGCCGACCCCGGGGGCGCTCGCGCCTTCTCGCGCCAGGCCGACTGGCTCGTGACTCACGCCGTTCGCCGGTCCGACGGTGCCGTGATCTGGCCCTACACGTTCGACTGGCGCGAGGGGCGCTGCCGGCTCGAGGCCCCGTGGATCTGCGCGATGGCCCAGGGCCTGGCCATCAGTGTCCTCGTCCGGGCCTATCGGATGGCGGGCGGCGGGGAACACCTTCTCGAGACCTGTCGCGCCGCGACCCGGGTCTTCGAGAAGAACGTGGAGGACGGTGGCGTCCGGACGCTGGAGCATGGTCACGCCCTGTACGAGGAATACCCCGGCTACCCGTTGCCTCGCGTACTCGACGGCTTCCTCTTCAGCCTGCTCGGTCTCCGCGATCTCGCCGTGCAAACGGGCGAGGCGCGCATCCAGCAGCTGTTCGTGGACGGAATCGGCGGCCTGGTGCGCGCGCTCGAGTTCTGGGACTACCGCGGCCGCTGGAGCTGGTACGGGTCTCACGGGTACCTGTGTCCTCCCCACTACAACAAGCTCAACGCGGCCCTGCTCCGCGCGCTGGGCGCCGTGTCGGGCGAGCGGGTTCTCCGCGAGCGCGGCGAGCGCTGGGATCCCGAGCGCCGCGGACGGATGGCCCGCGCGGAGGTGTTCCTGGTCTTTCTCGTCACCAAGAATCTGTCACGCCTTCGGCACCGGACGTGGCGACGATGACCGTCCCGGGCCTTCGCAACTAAAAATGTGCGGCATTGCAGGAATCGTCAAGTTCGACCCCCGCGAGACCGTGGACGAAGCACGGCTCAAGCGGATGCGTGACGTCCTCCGACACCGGGGCCCCGATGGCGAGGGACTCCTCCTCGACGGCCCGGTCGGACTCGGCCATCGCCGCCTGTCGATCATCGACGTTGCTGGCGGTCACCAGCCGATGGCCAACGAAGACGAGACGATCTGGATCGTCTACAACGGCGAGATCTACAACCATGCGGCGCTGCGCCCCGGTCTGGAGCAGCGGGGACACCGCTACCGGAACCGGAGCGACACCGAGACGATCCTCCACGCCTACGAAGAAGACGGCGACCGCTGTGTCGAGCGTCTTCGCGGGATGTTCGCCTTCGCGCTTTGGGACCGGCCGCGGGGACGCGTGCTCCTCGCGCGCGACCCGCTGGGCATCAAGCCGCTCTATTACGCGTGGGGAGCCGACGAGCTCCTGTTCGCCTCGGAGATCAAGGCGATCCTGGCGGCGCTCCCCACGCGCCCCGCGCTCAACCACGCGGTCATTCCCGAGTTTCTGGCCTCTCGGTTCGTCTCCGGAGAGGAGACCTTGTTCCGGGGAGTCCAGAAGCTTCTCCCCGGGCGCACCCTCTCGTGGTCTCCAGGGCAGCGCGTCCAGATACGCCGCTACTGGCACCTGCCGACGACGATCGACGAGGGACCGGCCACCCTCGAGGAACAGGCCGGAGAGCTCCGCGACCGCCTCACCGCTGCCGTCCGCAGCCATCTGATGACGGACGTCCCGCTCGGGCTGTTCCTCTCCGGCGGTATCGACTCCAGCGCGCTCGCGATCCTGATGGCCCGGATGATCGAAGAGCCGGTGCGGACCTTCTCGGTCGGCTTCGACGATCCCCGCGCCAACGAGCTCAGCTGGGCCCGGCTCGTCGCCGACAAGATCGGCGCGGAGCATCGCGAGGTGATCGTCTCGCCCGGCGAGTTCTTCGCGGCGCTGCCGCGCCTGATCTGGCACGAGGACGAGCCCATCGCCACACCGGCGAGCGTCCCGCTGCACTTCGTGTCGCGGCTGGCCCGGGACCACGTGAAGGTCGTTCTGACCGGCGAGGGCGCCGACGAGCTCTTCCTCGGCTACAACCGCTATCGGGTGACGGCATGGAATCAGCGGCTCGGTCGCGTCTGGGAAGCGGCGGTGCCGGGCGGCATCCGCCGGACGAGCGCCCTGATCGCGCGGGCGTTGCCGTCGCGGCTCCGGCGCTATACCGACGCGACGTTTCTCGCGCGGCCGGCGACTCCCCGCGCCCTCTTCTTCGACGGCTTCGCCGTGTTCCCCGAGGCGATGCAGCAGAGCCTGCTGACCGATGCCTCGTTGTTTCGCCGCGACCCGCATGCCGAGGGGCTCCGCCACTATGGGGCCGCTCCGGGCGGGCTGCTCGAGCGGATGAGCCACGCCGACCTGCAGACCTACCTGGTCGAGCTCCTGATGAAGCAGGACCAGATGAGCATGTCGGCGTCGATCGAGAGCCGGGTGCCCTTTCTCGATCAGGCGCTGGTCGAGTACGCGGCGGCGATGCCGGGACGTTTCAAGCTCGACGGATTGCGGACGAAGGCGGTTCTTCGAGAAGCGGTCCGCGACCTGGTGCCCCCCGAGATTCTCACTCGGCGAAAGATGGGATTCCCGGTGCCGCTCGATCCCTGGTTTCGCGGCCCCTTCTGGCCGGTCGTCGAGGAGTTCGTCCTCGGGCCTCGGGCGCTGGCGCGGGAGCTGTTCGTGCCGTCCGAGCTGCGGCGGATCGCGGAGGAACAGCGGGCCGGCATCGGCCGCCACGCCGACCGCCTCTGGCTCCTCGTGAACCTCGAGCTCTGGCAGCGGATGTTCCTCGACGGTGAGGACGTCACGGTTGCGGGGGGAGCAGCGAGCGGATCGTGAGCGCCCGTGTGCTGGAGTCTCCGCGCCCGCTGCTCGGGGCGCCCCGCGCAGGACAGGATCGCCGAATCCCGTCGCTCGACGGCCTCCGCGCGGCGTCGATCGCCCTGGTCGTGCTGGCCCACCTCTAGATGAAGATCCCCCTCCTCGACACTCCAGACGTCGCCCACGTGCTGTCCGGTCGAACGGGCATCGCGAGCCGCGTCTCCGAGATTCGCAGGCGCGTGAGCTCGCGGGGGCTCGCGCCGGCGCTGCTCGCCGCGCTCCAGGGTCGGCTCGCGCGGTGTTGGTCGGTACGCGAATTCCGGATGTACGGCCTGTCGGCGTCGGAGGTCTCGAAGACCGAGAGCGATGGAGACCTGCGGCGCGATGCGATCGACGACCTCCTCCTCTATCGCCCGTTCTCGGCGGACGAGATGTCTGTGGAGGACTTCCTCAGCGAAGCGGTGCAGAGGCTCGAACAGGGACAGCACGTCTACACCTTCGCGGCCGACGGCGTGCTCCTTCACTACAGCTGGCTGATCGCGCAGACCCGACGCGCGGGAAGCGACTTCAACCATGAGTTCGCGTTCCCGGACCCGGCGGCTGTCCTCTGGAGTGACTACACGCGCCCCGGCGCCCGCGGTCGCGGCCTGCAGACCCGATCAATCCACCGCCGGCTACGAGACGCGGCCGCGGCAGGCGAGACGAGCATGTTCATCGGCGTGCGAGCGGACAATACGGTTTCCCGACACAACATCGAGAAGGTCGGCTTCAGGTACTGGGCCAGCGGCTGGATCCAGTATCGGTTCGGACGCGCTCGGCGATGGATCACCTACGCCCCTTCGGCTCCTCGCGAGATCACGCGTTGACCAGGGGTGCGCTCGGCCGGCGCACGTTGCTGATGCCGCACGCGGCGGATCTCGCCGGGTGGATCGAGCTGGACGTCGAGACCGCTGTCGAGACGCTCGGCGACCAGTGGAGACAACTCACCGATGCTCCGGAGGCCCCGCCGACCGGAGACCCGATGTGGCACCGGGTGTATTGGCGGGCGTTCGGCGCCGACGGGCCGGCCCCTCGTGTCCACGCCCTGCGGGTGGGTGACGAGGTGTCGGCCATCATTCCGGTGCGACGGACCGGGCGCCTCCTGCGGCAATGGTCGTCCGGAGTCAACGCCCACACGCCCTACTGGACGTTCGCCCTCAGTGGCCAGGTCGCCGTGGCGGCGGTGGAGCACCTGATGGCCTCCGCCCGGGTGCTGGACTTCGGACCGCTCTACGCCTGCGGGGTGCTGACCGATGCGCTGGCCCGAGCAGCGCGCGGGCGGGGGCTCCGCGTCTCCCAGGATGCGCACGGAGCCGACGCCGTGATCGATCTCCCGGCGTCGTGGGCCGAGCTCCGGCGCTCGTTCCGCACCAAGCTCGTCGGCAACACCTTTCGGGCGCTCCGCCAACTGAGGCGGCTCGGCCGGCTGGACTTCGAGGTCGTCACCGGCGGGGCCGCTCTCCCGCAGGTCCTCACGGAGTGCTTCGCGCTCGAGACGCTCGGGTGGAAAGGGTGGCGCGGCGGTACTCCGATCCGCTCGAGACCCGACACGCTGCAGTTCTACTCCGAGCTGGCCGGGGTCTCCGCCGCGGCCGGACGTCTGGCCCTGTACACCCTCCGCCTGAACTCGACCTTGATCGCCTTCGAGTACTGTCTCCGACACAACGGCCGGATCGACCTTCTCAAACTGAGCTACCACCCCGACTTCGGCCGGTACTCGCCGAACAACGCCCTCCGCTTCCTTCTCCTCCAGCGGGAGCTCGAGTCGGGAGGCGTCCGCAGCTACCACATGGGTCTGGTCAGCGAGTGGAAGGCGCGGTGGGCAACGCGATTGGAACCGCTCTGCCGGCTGCGGATCTACGACCCAGGCGCCCGGGGAACCCTCGCGTACCTCGTCAAGTCCTGGATCCCCGGCCGCGCCCGTCAGAAGGTCGTCGTCCTCCGCTCCGCCCGGCGCTGGCTGTCGGGCCGAGTACGCACCGCATGAGAGGCGGGGTGGACGATCTCGCTGTCAGCGTCGTCATCCCGACGTACGACCGTGCGCGGCTCGTCGGCCGCGCGGTCGTCTCCGCCCTCGCCGCGAGCGCGACCGGCGACGAGGTGATCGTCGTGGACGACGGATCCACCGATGGGACCGAGGCGGCGCTCGCGCCGTACCGCGACCGGATCCGCTACGTGCGCACAGCCAACCGGGGAGCGGGAGCGGCTCGCAACCGCGGAGTGCGTGAGGCGCGAAACCCACTGATCGCGTTCCTCGACTCCGACGACGAGTGGATGCCCGACAAGCTCGTGCTCCAGCGCGCCCTCATGGCGCGCCGTCCAGACGTCCTGTTCTCGTTCTCCGACTTCGCCGTGCGGGACGTCAAGGGCCGCGAGCACCGATTCTACCTCTCGCAGTGGCACAAGGACTCGAGGGGCTGGGACGAGATCCTCGGCCCCGGCGTCCCGTTCTCCACGATCGGTCCGCTGCCGCCGGGCCGGGCCGACTTCCGCGTGCACGTGGGTGATATCTATCCGTCCATGATGACCGCCTGCTACGTCAGCACGTTCACCGTGATGGTCCGACGGGACGCGGGAGAGGCGCTCCGCTTCGCCGAGGACCTGCCGCTCTACGAGGATTGGGAGTGCTTCGCGCGTCTCGCCAGGGCCGGGCGGGGCGCCTACCTCGCGTGCGAGACGGCATGGAACCACGGCCACGCCGGCCCGCGCCTGACCGGCGCCGATGCCCTGGTGACAGCGGGCGCGCGCATCGCCGTGCTCAGCCGGATCTGGGGCAGAGACGCGGCGTTCCTGGCGATGGAGGGAGACCGGTACCGTCGCGTGCTCACCGAGCAGCACCTCATCCGCGCGCGGGCGCTCATCGAGAGGGGGCGGACATGCCAGGCGCGCCGAGAGCTCCGGCGGGCCGGTGGTGGGCCCCTGGCCTACCGAGCGGTCGCCGGCCTTCCCGGGCCGTTGGCCCGCGGGCTCGTCACGCTCGGGCGGGCACTCACGGGGCGCCAGCTGACCAAAACATGACGCCGAGAGGGGACTCCGAATGAAACCACGTCTCTTGCAACTCCTTCGCTGTCCGATCTGCGTCGCGCCGCTCGACGTCGAGACCTTCGCGTCGCGGGACGACGAGATCGTCGAAGGCGCGCTGCGGTGTCGGAAGTGCGGAGCGGCCTACCCCATCATCGATCACATCCCACGGATGCTTCCCGACGACCTCGCCGGCGAGATGCGCGCGCTGAACCGCGACTTCTTCACCCGGCATCCCGGTCTCCTGTCGGGGTCGGCGTCCTCGGGCCGAGACTCCGAGTCGGCGCGCGATCTCAAAAGAACGTTGCGCAGCTTCTCGTTCCAGTGGAACACCTTCGGGGACATGTATGGCTTCTGGGAGGAGAACTTCCTGGACTACGTGTCCCCCCTGACGCCCGAGTTCTTTCCCGGAAAGCTCGGGTTAGACGCTGGCTGCGGGTTTGGCAGGCACCTCCACTACGCCGCCCGCTACGGAGCCGAGATGGTCGGCCTCGACCTCTCGGAGGCCGTGCTCGCGGCGTACCGCAACAACCGCGACAACCGGCGCGCGCACATCGTCCAGGGAGACATTTATCGCCCACCGTTCGCCCGGGGCACGTTCGACTTCGTCTACAGCATCGGCGTGCTGCACCACCTCCCCGATCCGGAACGTGGGTTCCGTTCTCTCGCCCCGTATGTGACACCCGGCGGGACGCTCTTCGCGTGGATCTACGGACCTCGTCGCGGCGTCTCCGAGGCGGTGACGCGGGTGTTGCGTCGCTTCACGACCCGGATGGACTATCGCCTCCTCTACGCGCTCTGCGCGACGATCGCGGCCGGCCTGCGGGTCTTCTCGCACTACCCGTATCGTGCCCTCTCGAAGATCCCGTCTCTGTCGTGGCTGGCCGAGAAGCTGCCGCTCCACGACCACGCCCGCTATCCTCTCAAGGTGGTCGTCGCCGACGCCTTCGATCGACTGTCCGTTCCACTCGTCCGCTACTACACGGACGAGGACCTGCGCGGCTGGCTCGACGCGGCGGGCCTGGTCGACGGACAGGTCGTCCGGCGCTTCCGGAACAACGAGAGCTGGCGTGTCCTCGGCCGGGTCCGGTCGGTTGTCGAGCCCGGGCCGGGATCGCCGGACGCGCTCGTGGGACGGCCGACTCCCGTCGCCGTCGAGTCCGGGCGATGAGCGGGTCGAACGGGCGGCCGGGCCTGGAGGGCGCCTCCATCGTCTGCTTCGCCAACGACTGGGGCGCCGATCCGACCAGCAAGACCCACATCATGCGCCTCCTGGCCAAGACGAACCGCGTCCTCTGGGTGAATTCTCTTGGAATGCGTCGCCCGACCGCCTCTGGTCGGGACCTGCGCCGGATCGGCGCCAAGCTCCGCGAAAGCTTCGACGGCTGCCGCGAGGTGGAGCCGAACCTCTTCGTCGCGAACCCGCTGGTCCTGCCGCTGCCCGGCGTCGGGCTCGTCGACGAGCTGAACGCGCGGGTCCTGGCCGCCTGGCTCCGTCGTCTGTGCCGCCGTCACGGGTTGGAGCGGCCCCTTCTGTGGTGCTTCCCGCCGCACGTCGGTCGATTCGTCGGGCGGCTGAACGAGCGGATGACGATCTATCACTGCGTGGACGAGTACTCGGCGTTCTCGGGCGTCCCCCGCGACGCTCTGAAGCGGATGGAGCGCGATCTGATCCGTCGCGCCGACATCGTGCTCGCGTCGTCGGAACGGTTGTGCGCGGAGCGTCGTCCGCTCAACCGCCACACGTACTTCGTTCCCCACGGAGTGGACGTCACCCACTTCGCGCGGGCGCTCGACCCGGCGACGGCGATCCCCGATGACCTGCGCGGGCTGCGGCGGCCGGTCGTCGGCTTCTTCGGGCAGCTCGCCGACTGGGTCGACCTGGAGCTGGTGCGAGCCCTCGCGCGCGCGCGTCCCGAGTGGTCGTTCGCCCTCGTCGGCAGGGCCACGACCGACCTCGAGCCCCTCCGGGGGCTTCCCAACGTGCATCTGCTCGGGCCGAAGCCCTACTCGGTCCTGCCCAACTACTGTCGTGGGTTCGACGTCGGGATCATTCCGTTTCGGACCAACGAGCTGACGGTGCGGGCCAACCCGCTCAAGCTCCGCGAGTACCTGGCCGCCGGCTTGCCCGTGGTGGCGACACCGCTTCCGGAGGTGGCCCGGTACGACGGGCTCGTCTACGTGGCGGACGGCCCGGACGCGTACCTCACCCAGATCGAGGCCGCCTTGCGGGAGTCCTCCAGCGAGGCGGCTCGACGCCGTATCGACGCGATGCAGAAGGAAGGCTGGGACGCTCGGGTGGAGCAGATCTCGGCGATCGTCACCCAGCACCTGGAGACGCGTACGTCGCGACCAAGCATGGTGACAGCATAAGCCGGGGTCGCGCGGGCCTGACGACAACGAGCGCGCTGGCGGTCGCGCTGGTCCTCGTGGCCCACGCAGGGGCGGAGGCGCCGACCGCTGGACAGCCGGAACTGCCGCGTCTTCGGGTGGACACGACGCCCACGGCCCCGGCGGGTCGCACCCTCTCCGTCTCAGCCGGCGGGGACCTCCAGGCGGCACTCGAGCGGGCACAGCCGGGCGACGTGATCACTCTCGAAGCCGACGCGAGCTTCGTGGGGCCGTTCACGCTCCCCAAGAAGCGGGGAGACGAGTGGATCACTATTCGCACGAGCGCCCCCGACGATCGTCTCCCTCCACCGGGAGCGCGGATCGACCCGTCCTATGCCCGCTTCATGCCGAAGCTCGAGGCGGGTCGAGGCGCGGTGATTGTCACGGCGCCCGGGGCACATCACTACCGCTTCGTCGGAATCGAGATCCGACCGAAGGCCCGGGTCGCGCTCGTCAATCTCGTCCAGCTCGGGACGGGCGAGCCAGCGGTCGAGCTGATTCCGTCCCACCTGATCTTCGACCGCTGCTACCTCCATGGCGATCCCGAGAAGGGAACCCGTCGGGGGATCGCGATGAATTCGCGCTCCACGGCGGTCATCGATTCGTACCTGTCCGATTTCAAGGAAGCCGGCGCGGATACGCAGGCGATCGCCGGGTGGACGGGCCCCGGCCCCTTCAAGATCGCCAACAATCACCTGGAGGCGGCCGGCGAGAACGTGTTATTCGGCGGGGCCGATCCGAGCATCGCCACTCTCGTGCCGTCCGACATCGAGATCCGCTCCAACCACGTTCTCAAGCCGCTGGCGTGGAAGATCGGCGACGCCGGCTACCAGGGCGTGCCGTGGGCGGTCAAGAACCTGCTCGAGCTGAAGAACGCCCGCCGCGTGCTCATCGAGGGCAACCTCTTCGAGCAGAACTGGGCGCATGCGCAGCGCGGCTTCGCCATCCAGCTCACGGTCCGGAACGAGGAGGGGCGGGCGCCCTGGTCGGCGGTCGAGGACGTCGTCTTCGTGAACAACATCGTGCGCCGCGTGGGGGCCGGGATCAACATCCTCGGCCGCGACAATCATTTCCCGAGCGAGCAGACCCGGCGCCTGCGGATCGCGAACAACATCTTCGAGGACGTCGGGGGATCGCGGTGGGGTGGCCCGGGGACGCTGGCCCAGATCCTCGAAGGCACCGCAAACGTCACCATCGAGCACAACACGGCGCTCCAGCAAGGACCCATCCTCGTGGCCGAGGGAACGCCGCACACGGGGTTCATCTTCCGGAACAACATCGTGGCCCACAACACCGCCGGCATCGCCGGCGCGGGCACCGGTGTCGGCACAGGCACCCTCGACGCCTACTTCCCGGACTCGGTCGTCAGGCGAAACGTCATGATCGGCGGGCACTCGCACCTCTACCCCACCGACAACTTCTTTCCCGCGTCGGTCGAGGCGGTCGGCTTCATGAATCGGCCGGAGGCCCGGTACCGCCTCGGCGCCTCGAGCCCGTACCGGCGGGCGGGCTCCGACGGGCGAGATCCAGGCGTCGACCTCGACACCCTTAGAGCAGCCATGGGATGGGCCGCGCCGGCCCGATGAGGACCGACGCATCGAAGAGCTGATCTTCTGGAGCTCCGTCGGCCTGCTCGCCTACACCTATGTGGGCTACCCGGCCCTCGCGTGGGCGCGGGCCACGCTCCGGCCTCGGCCCCCGCGTGCGCTCGGCATCGAGCCGACGGTGACGATCCTCGTTGCCGCGCACAACGAAGTGGCGCGGATCGGGGACCGGATCGAGAACCTGCTCGCCCTCGACTACCCGCGCGACAGCCGTGAGATCCTCCTGGCCTCCGACGGATCCACCGACGGCACGGCGGAGAGGGCCCGCGCCTGGGAGCAGGACGGCGTGTCGGTCGTCGCCTTCGAGTCCCGGCGTGGGAAGCCCGCCGTGCTGAACGACCTGGTGCCAAAGGCGCGGGGCGAGATCGTGGTCCTGGCCGACGCGCGCCAGCGCTTCGATGCGGCGGCACTCCGCGCCCTCGTCGGCCCCTTCGCGGATCCGCGCGTCGGCGCCGTCAGCGGCGAGCTGGTCCTCACCCTCCCCGACAACGGAACCGTCGTCGGGGAGGGGGTGGGATTCTACTGGCGGTACGAGAAGTTCATCCGACGGCACGAGAGCCGCGCCGAATCGACTCCCGGCGCGACGGGCGCCATCTACGCGATCCGCCGGGAGCTCTTCGAACCGATCCCCGAGGACACGATTCTCGACGACGTCTTGATCCCCTTGCGTATCGCGCGCCGCGGATACCGGGTCCTTCTCGAGCCCAACGCGCGCGCGTACGACCGTGTGGCGGCGACCAGCGAGGAAGAATTCACGCGGAAGGTCCGAACCATGGCCGGGAAGTTCCAGCTGTTCGTCCGCAACCGCTGGCTGCTCAACCCATTCCGGAACCGTCTGTGGCTCCAGACCGTCTCGCGCATCAGCCTCCGGCTCCTCGTCCCCCTCCTCCTGGCCGCGGCCTTCGCCGCGAACCTGGCCCTGACGGACGAGAATGTCTACAAGGCGACACTCGCGATCCAGCTCCTCTTCTACTCGGCCGCCCTCGGCGGCTATCTCCTCCGAAATATTCGACGCCGCGTCCCGCTCCTCATCGTGCCGTACGTGTTCTGTCTGCTCAATTGGACGATCGTCGTCGGATTCGCTCGGTTCCTCAGCGGCCGGCAACGGGTGACGTGGGACAAGGCCACCGCGAAGTGATCGTCAGTGGCCCCGTCGTCACTGGAGGGCAAGGACGGCCGTGCGGAGCTCGGTCAGGTGGACGGCCTTGACGACGGTCGCTCCGCCCACCACGCTCGAATCTGTATAGGTGGGGAGGGGCAGGCTCGCCGCTTGATACGCTTCGTTCAGAGCGATCCGGAGCTCGGTCAGGTGGACCGCCTTGACCAGGGTGCTCCCGGCCGTGAGCGTGGGATCGGTCCAGGCAAAGGCCGCGAGCCCGCGCGCCACGCGAGCGCTATCGATGGCCGCCCGGACCTCCGTGATGTGCAACGCCTTGACGGGCGTGGATTGCGCCACGAGAGGGTCATCGGTGAAGGTCACGAGCGCCGTCAGTCGGATCGCATCCAGGTTGAAGTACTGCTGGTCGGCGACGACCTTCAGGATGTGTCGGCCCGCGGTGAGCACCACGCCACTCTGGCCGACCCACTGGAAGGCTCCCCACGAGCCGGTATTCGGAACGAGGACCGACCCCGTGACGTTCACGCCGTCGATTTCGGCGTGCCAGGCGCCGGTGGTGAGCTGGCTGCTGACCAGCGCTTCAAGGCGATACGTGCCGGCTTGCGTGACGTTGATGCTGTATGAGAGCCACTCCCCGGTTTGAAAACTGTTGACCACATACGCTCCGGAGGCAGGGGAAATGATGTCGACATCCACATCGAGCCGATACTGACCCCCCTGATTGCCCGCGGTGAGATCGTGGTACGCCACGCTCTCCCCGCCATTGTCAAAGTCCTCGGCCTCGATCAGCCCGGGGATGGCGAACGGCGATCCCTTGTAGGGAGAGGGTGGAGGCGGCGGGGTCAAGGTGACCGTCAAGACGTCCATCGACGTGTTGGCGGCCGCGTCCCGCGCCGTGATCGTCAGCACGTTCGTCCCGAGCTGGAGGGCGATCCCGCTGGCCGTCCAGCTCGTCGTCCCCGTGGCCGCGCCATTACCACCGCCCGCGCTGTTCGCCCACGTCACCTGGGTCACCCCGACGTTGTCCGACGCGGTCCCTCCGAGCGTCAGCAGTGGATTGCTCGTGGTGTAGGTCGCATTGGAAGTCGGTGACGTGATGGTCACGGTGGGCGGCATCGTGTCGGGAATGGCCTGGAACGTGGCGGTGACGGTCTTCGTCGCGGTGACCGCGACCGTGCACTGCGTGCCTGCCGCAGAATCGCATCCGCTCCAGCTACCAAAGGTCGAGTTCGTGTCTGGAACCGCCGTCAGCCCGACCGTGGCACCGCTCGCGAACCGTGCGGAACAGCTCGAACCGCAGGTGATCCCGGAGGGCGCGCTGGTGACTGTCCCCGACCCAGTCCCTGCTCTGACGACCGAGAGCGCGAACGACGGTGTGATCGTGAACGTGAGCGCATTCGACGTTCCGCCGCCAGGCGCGGGGTTGAGGACGCTCACCTGGGCCGTTCCCGCCGCGGCGATATCACTCGCCGAGATCGCTGCCTGCAACTGGGCGCCGCTGACGAACGTCGTCGCCCGATCCGCTCCATTCCACCGAACCACCGAGCTCGACGTGAAGTTGCTCCCGTTCACCGTGAGGACGAGGCTGGGAGCGCCCGCGAGGGCGGTGTTCGGCACCAGCGAAGTGAGCGAAGGCACCGGGCTCGGCGTCGCGAGCCACACCCCCGTCACGGCCCCGAGGCCCGGGCCGGGAGCCGTCTTGTCGATCAAGGTCGCCATGTCGGCCCCTGGATCGCTACCGTCCACCGCGCCCGTGTCGATGTCGATGCTCACGCCTCCGTAGGCACTCGACGGAGCCAAGGCATAATCCCCAAGCGTGTAGTCGCCTCGCGCGAAATTGATGAAGCCGACCTGCGCGCTGCCGGCGGGCCAATAGTTGTCCGGGTGGCTCGTGTAGTTGGCTGGGGACCCTCCCCACTGCACGTTCTTCTGGTAGCCAAGGGGGTTGACGAAATAGCTCGAGAATGTCATGTCGCCATCGGAAGTCCCCGAGCCCCGGAATCCCGAGACGTTGCCGCTCCCGTTCTGCATGATGTTGTTCGACCACGTGACCCCCGCGTGAACCCGGACGTTACTGTTCCCGGTGTCAGCGAACGCCACGCCACCGGTTTCGAAGAACGTGTTGTGATTCACCGTGACGTCGAGGACGCCGATGGCCGGCCCTGTGCCATTGGAGGTCTGACCCCAGAATCCCCACGCGCCGACCCCCGACCCGTTCCACGTCGCTCCGTTGATGTCGTAGATCAGGTTGTCATGAATGTGAATCCGCTGGAGTTGCTTGGTCACCGCGTTATTGTCCGTGCCCGCGAATTGGAACCCGTTCGACGCGTGGCGCACGACGTTGTAGCGGAGCGTGACGTCCTGCACGGCCTGCCAGGGCGCCAGACTGTCGTCATCGCGCGGCGTGAAGAGGACGATCGTGCCGGATTGGGTGCCGACCCAGGCGTATTCGATCACGTTGCCCTCGACGAGGACCCGGACGGCGTGTTTGAATTCGAGGCCGTTCTTCACGGAGTAGCCCGAGACGGACTTCCATGCGGGGTCCTTCGTCAGGAGGTTCCGCGTGATGGTCACGTCGGCGATGTTGACACCGTTCGGCATCGACGTCGACGCACCGCCGAGGAGCACCGTCTCCGTGAGCCCCTTGAAGTAGTTGTTGTCGAGCTTGATCGGGCCCGGGCCCGACCAGGCCGCGAATGCCTGGATCTCCGTGCCGGGCGCCAGTCCGCTGACGACATAGGAGTCCACCAGGGCCATGGAGGACGCGTTGCCAACGATCGCGTGAACGACGGGGCCCCCGTTGGAGTTCACGTAGCAGCGATCGATGACGATGTGATCTTGAATCTGGGCGAGGGTCCTCGCCGGATTCCCGTTGGCATCGTAGCCGAAGATGATCAATTCACCCTGTAAGCCTGGACCCGTGTATTGCGTGGTGACGTGAATCCCGGCGAACCAGTAGTGATGGGCGCCGAACTCGCCGACCACCACGGGAGCGTTCGACCCGCTGGCGCTCCGGATCGTCGCCATGCTGGCGACGTTGCTCGGACTCACGCGGATGCCTTGCAACGGAAGATTCGCGAGGGCCGAGGAACGGATGATGATCCAGCCGGTTCCGGCACTGCGATTGCGGAGGATCAGTGAGGCTCCGGCGGCGGCCGTGTACGTGGTGCCCCCCGTCAGGACGACCTCGTAGTTGAGATTCGGATTGGCTTGCGCGGCGCTGACGGCGGCGTCGAGCGCCGCTTGGACCGCCGCGAGCGTAGCGCTCGCGGGCGTGAAGGTCTGGCTGACGCCAACCGGATAGGTCGTGTCGATCGTCACCCGGGGTAGCGCGGGGTAGTTGACGGCGCTCGCGGGCCAAGGGGTGACGATCACAAGGAGCGCGGTCAGGACCAGGACGAGGCGCGCGCTCCCAGCTGAGCTTCCCGGCATGATGTTTTCCTCCATGCGGGAGGCCACCAGTTCCCGGGGAGCTCTCGCTCCCTTCCTTCGGTAGCCCGGCGGTCAGGACCAGGTCCTGACCCGTGGCTTTGCGACCCCGCCTCGCGACGGGTGTGCCTTTATCGGGAAGGGTCCTCCGACGCTGCGACAGGGCTACGCATCCTCGATGCCATCTCACAACCAGAACAGATACTTACGATATTCCGGATACTTGCCGACACCGGTCTGTCCAGTGACCAGTCAGGCCGGTGACACAGTGTCATGATTTTTGTCACCCCGAGGTCGCCTTACGTCATCCATGTCACAGTCGCTTTTCTTGCCTTAGTGCAGGTCACGGCGGTGTCCTCCCCGGTGGCGGCCGAGAGCCTCCCGCAGCTCCCTCTCACGTTCCTCGACACGACCTACGCCCCTCCGAGCACGGGGCAGCTCATCACCGTGAACACGGGTGGCGATCTGCAGGCGGCCCTGAATCAAGCGAACTCCGGTGACATCATCGAGCTCGAGGCGGGCGCCACCTTCGTCGGCAACTTCACCTTGCCCACGAAGCCCGGAGCCGAGTGGATCTATATCCGCTCCTCCGCCACCGCCAGTCTTCCCCCGCCCGGGACCCGAGTCAGCCCCGCGCAGACCAGCCTCATGCCGAAGATCGTCAGCCCGAATACCCTGCCGGCCCTCAGCGCGGATTTCGGGGCCCATCACTACCGCTTCGTCGGCATCGAGATCACCACGACCTGGTCGAGCCGGGAGGGCACACTCTCCAACCTCATTTTGTTCGGCTATGACGTCGACGGGAATTCCGCGGCCTCGCTCGCCGACCTGCCGCACGACATCACCTTCGACCGCTGCTACATCCACGGCACCCCGACCGGCCACGTCCTCCGCGGTCTCGCGGCCAACAGCGCCAGCACGGCCGTCGTGGACTCCTACCTCGCCGACTTCCACGCCGAGGGCAACGACTCCCAGGCGATCGCCGTCTGGAGTGGGACCGGCCCCTTCAAGATCGTCAACAACTACCTCGAGGCGGCCGCCGAGAATCTTCTCTTCGGCGGCGCCAGCCCGTCCATCACGAACCTCGTCCCGTCCGACATCGAGGTCCGGCACAACTATTTCTCCAAGCCCCTGTCGTGGAATACCGACGATCCGAGCTACGCCGGAATCCCGTGGGTGGTGAAGAATCTCGCCGAGCTGAAGAATGCGCAGCGCGTCTTGCTGGACGGCAACGTCTTCGAGCACGTCTGGCCGGCCGCGCAGATCGGCTTCGCGATCCTCTTTACGGTCCGCAACGATGACGTCATCGCTCCCTGGAGCGTCGTCCAGGACATCACCTTCACCCACAACATCCTCCGCCACGTCGGCGGCGGCGTCGGCATCCTCGGGCTCGACTCCAACGCTCCCAGCCAGCAGACGAAACGGATCCTGATTCGCGACAACGTCTTCGATGACGTCACGACTCCCCCCACCGACGACGCCCGGGTCTTCCAGATCCTCAACGGCGCGGCCGATGTCACCATCGACCACAACACCGTCTTCCAAGCCGGCCCGATCATCGTCGTGGACGACGCCCCCTCCACCGGCTTCACCTACACGAACAACATCGCCTCCGAGTACCAGGGCGTCGTCGGCTCCGGCACGGGCGTCGGGCTCCCCACCCTCGAGTTCTGGTTTCCCGGTTATGTCTACGCCCGAAACGTCCAGCCGGGCGGCAATCCCTTGGTCTACCCACCCGACAACTTCTTCCCCGCCTCGCTCGGCGACGTCGGGTTCGTGGACCTCGTGGGCGGTGACTACCACCTCGCCACGACGAGCCCCTACAGGAATGGGGGGACGGACGGCAAGGATATCGGTGCCGACATCGACGCTCTCATGGCGGCGACGGCCGGCGCGCTGGAGGGAGCCTCTCCGCCTCCGCCGACGCTCCACTCGCTGTCGCCAGCCAGCATCGTCGCGGGTGCCGCCGATTTTGGGTTGACCGTCAACGGAAGCAACTTCGTGTCGACTTCGGTCGTGCGCTGGAATGGCTCGAATCGGGCGACGACATTCGTCAGCAGCACCCAATTGCTTTCGACGATTCTGGCCAGCGACGCCGCTCTCGCGGGCATGGCTCAGGTCAACGTGGTCAATCCCGCGCCCGGCGGCGGCACATCGAATACGCTTCCGCTGACGATCGAATCGACGTTCCCGCTCACGATCATCCGGGCCGGGAGCGGTGTGGGTGCCGTGACCAGCACACCGTCCGGGATCAGCTGCGGGGCGAGTTGTTCGGCGAATTTCCTCAGCGGCACGGCCGTCGTGTTGACGGCGAACCCTGACGCGACCTCGGTCTTCACGGGCTGGAGCGGCGGCGGGTGCAGCGGCACGGACCCCTGCACGGTGACCGTCACCGCGGCGACGACGGTGACGGCGACCTTCGCCCCGCAGGGCTTCGCCCTCACGGTTACCCCGAGCGGTACCGGAACCGGCACGGTGACGAGCACTCCCGCCGGGATCGACTGCGGCGCCACCTGTTCCGCCTCGTATCCCTCCGATACTCCCGTCACGTTGACGGCCACCCCGGCAGTCGGCTCGGTGTTCACGGGCTGGAGCGGCGGCGGGTGCACCGGCTCGGACCCCTGCGTGGTGACCGTCACCGCGGCGACGACGGTGACGGCAACGTTCGCGCTCCAAAACTTCACGCTCACCGTCACCCCGAGCGGAACCGGGGTCGGAACGGTGACGAGCGCTCCCGCCGGGATCGACTGCGGCGCCACCTGCACCGCCTCGTACTCCTACAACACCACCGTCACGCTCACGGCCACGCCAGCCCTGGGCTCGGCGTTCACGGGCTGGAGCGGCGGCGCCTGCACCGGCACGGACTCCTGCGTCGTGACGGTCACCGCGGCGACGACGGTGACGGCGACCTTCGCCGTGCAGAGCTTCGCCGTCACGCTCATCCCGAGCGGTGCCGGGATCGGCACGGTGACGAGCGCTCCCGCCGGCGTCGACTGCGGTGCCACCTGCACCGCCTCGTACTCCTACAACACCACCGTTGCGCTGATGGCCACGCCAGCCGTGGGATCGGTGTTCACGGGCTGGAGCGGGGGCGGGTGCAGCGGCACGGACCCCTGCGTGGTGACCGTCACCGCTGCGACGACGGTGACGGCAACGTTCGCGCTCCAGAACTTCACGCTCACGCTCGCCCCGAGCGGTACCGGGACCGGCACGGTGACGAGCGCTCCCGCCGGGATTGACTGCGGTGCCACCTGCACCGCCTCGTACGCCTACAACACCACCGTGACGCTCACGGCCACGCCAGCCGTGGGATCAGTGTTCACGGGCTGGAGCGGCGGCGGGTGCAGCGGCACCGCCCCCTGCGTGGTGACGGTCACCGCGGCGACGACGGTCACGCCAACCTTCGTGACAGTCCTCCCGGCACTCCCCGCGGCTTTCGTTGACATCACGATGCCGACGACGTCAACGACCGTGACGGTCTGTCCCTCGGGGTGCGACTTCTCAGACCTCCAGACCGCGCTCGACACCGTGTCGCTCGACACCACGATCGTTCTGACCGCCGGCGTCGCCTATCCCGGCCCGTTCACGCTGCCCAACAAGGCGGGCACCGGCTGGATCGTCATCCAATCGTCCGCACTGGCGAGCCTTCCATCCGAGGGGTCACGCGTCGGTCCGCCGAACGCCGGGGCGATGCCGACGATCACCGCGAACGGCCTCTCCGTGGTGGCGATCCAGACCGCGACCGGAGCCCATCACTACCGCCTCGTCGGCCTCGAGATCTCGGCCAGCAATGACGCGACAGGAGGCATCCTACGGCTGGGCGACTCCGCCGAGCCCCTCCTGGCGAATCAAGCTCATCACATCGTCGTCGACCGGTGCTACCTCCACGGCGACGTCCTTCATAACGTTCGGCGCGGGATCCAGTTCGAGCTCGCGGACGGCGCGATCATCGACTCCTACCTGTCCGATTTCGTCGACAGCGCGGGCGACGCGCAGGCCATCAACACGCTGAACGCTCCCGGGCCACTGGGGATCTACAACAACTACCTCGAGGCCTCCGGGGCGAATATCCTCTTCGGAGGCGGCGACCCTGCAATCCCGAACCTGATTCCCTCCGACATCCATGTCCAGGGAAATTACCTGTCGAAACGGCTCGCCTGGCTCTCATCGCCGTGGCTGGTCGGCAACGTCTTCGAGTCGACCAACTCGCGGCGCGTGCTCGTCGAGAACAACGTCCTGGAGAACAGCTGGGCGGGCACGCAGGGCGGATACATCTTC
>Ga0209375_1000544_pt1 | contig 31698 bp, 25 predicted proteins | sample GraSoiAngelo_131_FD_185888 | JGI IMG/M metagenome (GOLD analysis project Ga0209375, IMG submission 185888) | Grasslands soil microbial communities from the Angelo Coastal Reserve, California, USA - 14_0929_02_30cm (SPAdes) (version 2) | ecosystem: Environmental > Terrestrial > Soil > Grasslands ...
AGTGGCAGTACGGACCGCCGATGTCGCAGCCGCGGATCGAGATGAATGCGACCCTGCTGCCGAACGGGCGCGTGCTGGCCCTCGGCGGCTCCGCCCACGACGAGGACGCGACGACGGCGAGCCTCAACGCGGACCTGTATGACCCCGAGACGAACACCTTCAGCTCGGCCGGGACGAATACCATTCCGCGCCTGTACCACTCCAACGCATTGCTTCTTCCGGATGGGACCGTCGCGCTCCTCGGCAGTAACCCGAGGCAGGGGATCTACGAGCCGCACATCGAGATCTACTCCCCCGCGTACCTGTTCAACGTGGACGGCAGCCCCGCCACACGTCCGACCGTGACGGGTGTGCCGGGAGCGGTCACCTATGGCGCGACGTTCCAGGTGCAAACGCCGGATGCGGCCGCCATCTCCTCTGTGGTGCTGATGCGCCCCGGCTCGCCGACGCACGCGTTCGACCAGGATCAGCGGCTCGTGAGAGCGTCGTATACGGTCGGAGGCGGTGTGCTGAACGTGACCGCGCCTCCGAACGGTAACATCGCGCCGCCGGGCTACTACCTGCTCTTCATCGTGAACTCGGCAGGGGTGCCTTCGCTGGCGAGCTTTGTCCGGGTCACCGCGAACTTTTCTCTCTCGGCCGCGCCCGCCTCGAGCACCGTGTTGCCGGGAGAGAGCACGAGTTACACCGCCACCGTGGCGGGGACAGGCGCGACGGGAACCGTCACCTTCAGCGTGAGCGGCCTCCCCTCGGGTACCACCGCGACGTTCGATCCCACGTCGGTGAACGGCTCCGGCTCCACCATCATGAACGTCACGACCGGCCTCACGACGCCCCTGGGCACCTACCAGCTCACCATCACCGCCGACAACGGGGGAATCGTCGACCGCGCCACCGTCACCCTGGTCGTGGGACCACACGTGATGCCGGTGCCCGGTCTGAAGTGAGCGACTGAGGCGCCTATGCGCATCTCCCGGAGACACCTCCTCCGCCGACTCGCTGCGGGCGCCGTCGTCACCACGGCGATGCCCTTCATCGACGAGGCGTCGTGCGCCGCGGCGCCACGGTCCTCGAGCGCCCATCGGCACGGTGGCCCGATTCGCCTGAACCTGAACGAGAACGCCTACGGTCCATCGGAACGAGCGGTCGCGACGCTGCGAGACAGCCTCGGCCTCGTGCACCGCTACCCGGACTCGGCCGACGCCCTGGTCGGCGAGATTGCGGCCCTCCATGGCGTCACGCGTGAGCGGGTCGTCCTGGGCTGCGGCTCCACGGAAATTCTGCGCATGGCCGCCGCGACATTTCTCGGGCCGCGGAAGAAGGTCGTCCTGGCGTCGCCGACGTTCGATCTGATCGCCGAGTACGCGCGAAGCGAGGGCGCCGAGGTGGCGACGGTTCCGCTCGACAAGCGGTACGCGCACGATCTCGACGCCATGCTGGCTCAGGCCGATGCCCCGGGGAGCCTCGTCTACATCTGCAACCCGAACAATCCCACCGGGAGCCTGACGCCGCGAACGGACCTGGAAGACTTCCTTCGCAAGCTTCCTTCGACGACCCGCGTGCTGATCGACGAGGCGTATCACCACTACGCCGGCGCCTCAGCCGCGTATGCATCCTTCATCGATCGGCCGGTGGACGACCGCCGCGTCGTCGTGACGCGCACGCTCTCGAAGGTGTATGGCCTCGCCGGGTTGCGTGTAGGCTATGCGATTGCCGCCGTGGAGGTCGCGCGCGAGCTCGCTTCGCATCGGGTGCCGATGGACGTCAGTGTCCTCGCGTTGAGGGCGGGGGCGGCCGCCCTCTCCGATCTCGACCACGTCCGTCTCAGCGTGACGCGCAACGCGAATGACCGGCAGGAGTTCTACAACCAGGCCAATGCGCGCATGCTCCGGGTCATCGATTCGCACACGAACTTCTTCATGCTGAAGACCGGCGGGCACGCGAACGGGGCCATCGACCACTTGAAGAAGCACAACATCCTCGTGGCGCCGCCGATCCCTTCCATGGCGAAGTACATCAGGGTGTCCTTGAGCACGCCGCACGACATGGTCGAGTTCTGGCGGGTCTGGGACCTCATGCCGGCGCACCACATGGAGATGTAGTCGTGCGAGAGAGGAAGGGGCCCTCGGTCGAGGGCCCCTTCCGACCAGCCTAGCTCTTCAGCTGCAGCTCGTTCCTGACCGCACGCACGCCCTGGATCTTGCGCGCCATCTCGACCGCCCGGTCCTTGGCTTTCGCGTTCGGCACCGTGCCCATCAGGGTGACCATGCCGTTGTCCGCGCGCACCCGGATGCTGGCCCCTTTGAGCTGCTCGTCCGCGTCGAGGCGATCGCGGACCGCCTTGGTGACGACATCGTCCTTCTCGTCCAGCGCCTTGCGCTTCGGTTCGGGAACGATCTCGAGCGTGTTGCGAACCGACCTGACGCCGTCGATGCGTTTCGTGATCTCTTCCGCGGCGTTCCGCTCCTCGCCCGAGCCGACCTTGCCCCGCAGCGTCACCACACCCCTCTGCGTCTCCACCTTGATCCGACGGGCCTTGACCCGGCCGTCCGTCACGAGCGCCGTCTTGGTCTTGGAGGTGATCCAGGAGTCCTTGATCTCCTGCCCGGCGCCGCCCTTCGACTCCGCCGGCGCCGACGTCTGGGCAGGGCTCACGGCAGGCCAGGCGATCAGCACTGTCAACACCAGAAAAATAAGAGCGATTTTCATGGAGGCCCCCTTTCCTGACGGGCTGGTGTCCAAGTGGTGTGCCAAGTCGGGGGCCTCTGGCGGTTTCGTTTATTTATCAGTGAGTTCTGCAGCGCGGGGTGCCCCGCCGATGAGGTGGACGCACGCTCGTCGTGTCAGCTGCCTGTCACGTCCTCCCAGCCCACGACGCTTTTGGCACCCGCAAGATGCTTCGCTAGCCGCCGGCCATGGCCCCGACGACCAGGAAAGGCTCGGCGCCCGTCGCGACGGCGTCGGGCAGCGGGGCGTCCGGCGGCTCGTGGGAGAGATCCTGCTCGCAGGCGAAGAACCGCACGAACGCCCGGCGCTGCTGCGTGACGTGGTCGCGGATCGTCCCGCGCAGCATCGGATAGCAGGCCTCGAGCGCGTCGAGGACCGCGCGCGACGTGGCGACACCCTCGACGTCGAGCTTCACCTCACCGTCGACGTGCGCGAGCGTCCGCAGATGCGCCGGGAGCACGACCCGGATGATCATGGCAACGCGTGGACCTCGACGGACACCACGGACGGAAGGTCCCGGACGATGGGCGTCCAGCTATTCCCCGCGTCCGCCGACACGTATACCTGTCCGCCGGTGGTGCCGAAGTACACGCCGCACGGATCGAGTGAGTCGACGGCCATCGCGTCGCGCAACACGTTGACGTAGCAGTCGCGTTGCGGCAGTCCCTTCGTGAGCGGCTCCCACTCGTGTCCGCCCGTCCGACTGCGGTACACGCGCAGCCTGGCGTCGGGCACGTAGTGCTCCGAGTCGCTCTTGATCGGAACGACGTAGATGGTGTCCGGCTCGTGCGCGTGCACGTCGATCGGAAATCCGAAATCGGTCGGCAAGTTGCCGCTGATCTCCCGCCACGACTCGCCGGCGTCGTCGCTTCGCATGACGTCCCAGTGCTTCTGCATGAACAGCACGCTCGGGCGCGACCGGTGCATGGCGATGCGGTGCACGCAGTGGCCGACCTCGGCATTCGGGTCGGGGATGCCGTCGGACTTCAGGCCGCGGTTCATCGGTCGCCACGTCTTGCCGGCGTCGTCGCTCCGGAACACGCCCGCCGCCGAGATGGCGGTGAAGATCCGCTCGGGACGGCTCGGATCCAGAAGGATGGTGTGCAGGCACATCCCACCAGCGCCCGGCTGCCAGGAGCGCGCCGAGCCGTGGGTGCGCAACCCGGGGAGCTCCTGCCACGTGTGCCCGCCGTCAGTCGAGCGGAACAGCGCGGCGTCCTCGACCCCGGCGTAGACCGTGTCCGGATCGGTCAGCGACGGCTCGAGATGCCAGACCCGCTCGAACTCCCAGGGGTGCGGCGTGCCGTCGTACCAGAGGTGAGTGCCGGTGGGACCGTCGTACACGAACTTGTTGCCGACGGTCTCCCACGTCTTGCCCCCGTCGTTGGAGCGCTGGATCACCTGCCCGAACCAGCTGCTCGACTGCGACGCATACAGCCGATTCGGGTCGGCGGGAGAGCCCTTGAGGTGGTAGATCTCCCAGCCCGCGAAATGGGGCCCCGTGACGTCCCACCGTTCGCGCGTTCCGTCCGACGTCATGACGAACGCGCCCTTGCGCGTCCCCACCAGCAGCCGTACCCCGCTCATCCCCGACTCCTTTCCGAGCCCGCTCCGTCGCCGTACCGATCGTGGTGGCGGACCCACGCCATCGTGAAGGCCAGGGCGTCTTCGTCGCGGCCCTTCGGGACCAGGTCGAGGTAATTGTACGCGCCGACCAACAGGTCGAGTCCGCGCGCGTAACTGGAATACGTGTGGAAGACCTCGCCGTGCTCGTCCTTGTAGAAGACGCTCAGGCCGGGGGCCTCCTCGCTCGGGAATTCGCGCGGGGCGAAGTTGTAGTCCACGACGCCCTTCGCCGTCTCGTCCTTCCTGAACGACACGTGATAGTCGAAGTTGAAGTCGGTCCCGTGCGACGACACCCACGGGAAGCGCCAGCCCATGCGCTTCTTGAACGCTTCGATCTGCCGGAGAGGCGCTCGCGACACCGCCAGCAGCGTCACGTCGCGGTGCGCGAGGTGCACGACGGCGCCGTCGATATGGTCGGACAGGAAGGAGCAGCTCGGGCACCCTTCCTCCCACCCCGGGCCGAACATGAAGTGGTACACGATCAGCTGGCGCCGGCCGCCGAAGAGGTCAGCCAGCGTCGCCTTGCCCGACGGGCCCTCGAACACATAGGGCTTGTCGACCCTCACCCACGGCAGCGCGCGGCGCTCGGCGCTCAGCCGATCGCGCAGCCGCGTGAACTCCTTTTCCTTCGCCAGATGCGTCTTGCGCGCCTCGAGCCATTCCTCTCTCGTTACGATCGTGTGGCTTGGCATCGCTCATCCCCTTCGAAATCGAGTGGTCTCGTCTGGGTCGTCGAGTCCGTTTCCCCGGCGCCGGTCGTCCCGCGAAGCGTCTTGATGGCGAGCGCGGCCAGTCCGCCGCCCGAGGTCGCGCCGGCGACGATCAGCGCCGCGGTGGCGAGGCATGCAGGGCACATGGGGCACCTCCTTCACCCTATACGTCGATCGGGCGGGGCCCAGATCGACAGGGTCGAGCCTCAATCGTCGATCGCCTGGTAGACCGACGTCCAGAAGTCGAGACAGACATCTGGAGGAATAGGAGAAGTCCAGGCGCGCTGGGTCATGAGGATCCCGACCATGTCCTCGCTGGGGTCCGAACGCCACGAGGTGCCCAGGCCGCCGTCCCAGCCGAAGGTTCCGACTGGCCCCGCCACGTCATCGCGCCGGGTCACCACGGACACGCCGAACCCCCAACCGTGGCTGTCGAAGTAACCAGCGATCAAGCCGGACGCTGCCTTCTGCTCGGGAGTCAGCTGGTCGGTCGTCATGGTCTCGACCGACGGCCGGGACAGGATGCGCTCGCCGCCGTGCTTGCCGTTGTTCAGCATCATCTGGCCGAAGGCCAGGTAGTCGTCGATGGTGCAGACGAGCCCCCCGCCGGCCGACGGGAATGCGGGCGGCCGGCTCCACTCGCCGCCCTTGGCCGCGTCATAGAGCTCGAGCGCCCCGGTTTTCGGATCGACCTGGTAGCTCGTCGCCAGCCGGTCGAGCCTGGTCGCCGGCACGCTGAACCCGGCGTCCTTCATGCCGAGCGGCTCGAAGAGGCGCTCGCGGAGGAACGTCTCGAGCGGCTGGCCCGAGGCGCGCGCGATCAGCACGCCCAGCACGTCGGACGCCGTGTGGTACATCCACTGCTCACCCGGCTGGTGCATGAGCGGCAGCGTCCCGAGCCGGCGGATCCACTCATCCGGCGCCGGCGGCGTCTGCGGCTTCGGCGGTCCCTGGCCGAGGAGGCGCTCGCTCATGGCCGTCTGGATCGGATACGTGCCCGGCGGCGCCATGACGATGCCATAGCCCGCGCGGAAGGTGAGCAGATCGCGCACGGTGATCGGCCGGTTCGCCGGCACGGTGTCGTCGAGCGGCCCGTCGAGCCGCTTCAGGACCCTGCGGTTGGCCAGCTCGGGCAGCAGCCGATCCACCGGCTCGTCGAGCCGCAGCCCGCATTGCTCCACGAGGATCATCGTGGCCGCGGCCGCGATCGGCTTGGTCAACGACGCGATGCGGAAGATCGTGTCGCGCCGGATCGGGTCGCTGCCGGCCACGGCCTTCGTGCCGATCGCATCGACATGCACCTCACCGCGCCGGCTGACCAGCGTGACGATACCGGGCACGTCGCCGCGCTCGACGTAGCCGGCCATGACGTCGTGCAGGCGACCGAGCCGCGTTTTCGACAATCCTCCGATGCTCATCACCGGCTCCCTGGCCGCTCTCGGAGATACGCGTCGAGACGATCGAAGCTCTCGGACGCCCCTTCCTTCATCCCCGTCTCGAGGGCGGCGTCGCGAGCCTCCCTCGATGGGTAGAGCATCGTCTGCGTGATCGTCGTCCTGCCATCCTTCTCGGTGAGGACCAGCGTGTTGAGCGTTTCGGGCCAGTCGCCGCCCCACGACTCGGTGGCGACGAGCCGCTCGGGTGGCGCGATCTCTCGATACACGCCGCCCATCCCCATCTCGGTGCCGTCGGAACGGCGCCAGACGAAGTGCCACGCTCCGCCCGGACGGAGGTCGATCTCGCAGACCGGCAGGGTCCAGCCACTCGGACCCAACATCCAGTGCGGCGGGTGCTCGGGCTTGGTCCACGCCTCGAAGACGAGCCCGCGCGGCGCGTCCACGACGCGCGTCATGACGATCTCCCGATCCGACGGCGTCGTGAACGTCGTCGCGCGGGCTTTATGTGTCGTGCTCATCGTGACAGGCTCCTTTGGGCTTCCACCACCGACTTCATCTCCTTCAGCCCCTTCTCGAAATTGCCGCCGATCATCGTGTCCATGTCCACGAACAGGTGGATCACCTTGGCCACGAAATTGACCTTGCCGGCCATACTCCACGTCACGGCGGTCCGATCGCCGTCCGGCTTGAACGTGAACTCCGCGGTGCTGGTGGCGGCGAAGGGCTTCAGGAACTCGAGGTTGATCCTGATCAGCTCGTGCGGACGGCTCTCCATCAGCGTCATGCGTCCTTCGCCCACCTCGTTCTTGCCGGTCCATGCGTAGACGGCGCCCGTTCCCGCCGGCGCGCCCTCGTACGTTTGCTTCATCGCCGGATCCATCTTCGCCCACGGGTTCCACGCGTCCCACTTGTGAAAGTCGTTCACCTGCGCAAAGACCGCCGGCGCGGGAGCGGAGATGGTGACCGTCCGCGCCACACGGTACTCGGATGGCCGCGTGGCCACGACGACGACGAACACGACGACGATCACGGCGAGCGCGATGAGGATCTTCATGAGCATCGTGACTCTCCCACGTACGCCTCGAGGCGATCGAGCGTCTGGCTCAACCCCTCGATGGCGCCGAATTTTTTAACGACCCGATCCCGTTCCCTCGACGACTCGAAGAGCATCCGCATGGCCAGGACGGTCTTTTCGCCGTACGAGGTGAAGGTCGCCGTCGCCTGAAACTGCGCGCCGCCGGTATGGGTGTAGACCAGGCGCTCGGGTCTGGCGATCTCGTCGTAGACGATCTTGTTCTTGTAGTCGGTGCCATCCGGGCCGTGCATGACGAACCGCCACACGCCACCCGGTCTCACGTCCATCTCATCGATGGTGCTCGTGAACCCCTTCGGCCCCCACCATCGCGCCACGTGTTGCCGATCGGTGAACATCTCGAACACGTGCTCCCGCGGCGCATCGACGACGCGCGTGGCCACGATTTCTCGATCGGCCGTACCCGCCAGGTGCACCCCGAGGCGTTCCAGGCTCTGGGTCCAGCCTGCTTCCATCCCCGCGAGATACGGGGCGGCTCCTGCCGTCGACTTGACGACGCGCGCCCGCACCGTGAGCTTCGTCGTGCCGTCGTGCTCGACGAAGGCCACGGTGTTCAGCACTTCGAAGAGCGGCTTGCCGCTTTCGTCGAGCGCAGCGCTGGTGAAGACGAGTCGCTCGGGCTCGACGATCTCCTGATAGACGCCCGTCATGGGATAGACAGTGCCGTCGGGTCCGCGCATGTGGATACGGATGGCGCCGCCGGGCCGCACGTCCAGCTCGCACACGGGGTTCGTGAATCCGTTCGGCCCCCACCACTGCGCCACCTGCGTCGGCTCGGTCCACGCCGCGAAGACGGGGCCGCGCGGCGCCTTGAAGACGCGCGTGAGGACGAGCTCAGGCTCCATGCTTCCTCCGCAACTCCTCGCGCATCGACTGCTCGCGCGCGGCGTCCTCGGGAGGCAGGACCTCGGCCGGAAAGTCCGACGCCTCGGACACCTGACGAATCTCGACCACCTCGCCGTCCGCGAAGGGCACGCGCCTGGCCCATTCGACCGCCTCGCTCTTCGACTTCACCTGGATCATCCAGAAGCCGGAGACCAGCTCCTTGTCGGGGAACGGCCCGTCCGTCACGCTGCGCGTCGCTCGCGAGAACGTGATGCGCGCCCCCTTCGAGCTGGGTTGGAGCCCTTCGGCCGCGAGCAGCACGCCGGCCTTCATCATCTCCGCGTTGAAGCGCCCCATCGCGGCCACGAGCTCCTTGGTCGGGAGCGCGCCGGTCTCGATGTTCTTGTTGGCGCGGACGAACATCATGAATCGCATGGTGTCTCCTTGTCGTTGTGGCTCAGCGGGCCGGCCGCAGTGACGGCTGAGAGGATCCGCGCAGCGGCGCCAGCCGCCAGCGGCCGTACGCGACGAACGCGGCGAGGACTCCCACCACCGCCGACATGACGGCCGCCGTCAGATCACCGACCATCAGCGTGATCACGGTCGCGCCGAGCATGATGATCATCAGGCCGCCGGCGGCCAGGGGGGTCAGGCCCGGACGAATCCGCAGGAGTCCGGGAAGGATCAGGCCGAGCGCGCCGAGCCCCTCGCACACGCCGATGAATCGTAGGAACAGGCCCGGCAGCGGCATCTGTTTCGTCATCTCCTCGATCGGCAGAACGAACTTCATGCCACCGGCGAACAGGAACAGGGCCGCGAGCAGCCCCTGAACGATCCACAGCGCATAGGTCATGATGGCTGCCCTTCCCTCACCGGCCGGACTTCGACGGTGCTCGTGCGGGCCAGCGGAATTCGCGCGGCGATGGCGATGGCTTCGTCGAGATCCTTCACGTCGACGATCATGTAGCCGCCGAGCTGCTCGCGGGTCTCCGCGAACGGCCCGTCGGTCACCAGACGCTTGCCGTCGCGCACCCGGACGCTGGTCGCCGCCGACGACGGGTGTAGTGGGAAGCCGCCCAGGTACTGACCGCGCGCCGTGAGCTCTTCCGAGAGCTTCAGCATCTCTGCGTAGACCTGCTGCCGCTCGGTCACGCCGAGCTTGTCCCAGGCCGGCTCATCGCGGCAAATCAGGAGCATGTATTTCACGGGTCCCTCCATCTGTAGGTCGAACGGCAGGGGGCCTGAATCGACACCCGACGGAAAATTATCTAACGTGAAGTATGCCCGTGGACGCAAACGCGGCCGTCGACGCGGTGTATCGCTCCGACTGGGGCCGGATCGTCGCCACCCTGATCCGGCTCGTCCGTGACTTCGACGTGGCCGAAGACGCCGCCCAGGAAGCTTTTACCGCCGCCGTGGACCAGTGGCGGGTCTCCGGCGTCCCCGAGTTCCCCCGCGCCTGGATCATCCAGACGGCTCGCCACAAGGCCATCGACCGCATCCGCCGCCAGACCCGGTTCGCGGACAAACTGGACGCCTACACCGCAGCCGGGGCGAGCCTGACCGTCGAGGCGCCCGAATTCGATCCGGGCGACATCCCCGACGAGCGCCTTCGCCTGATCTTCACGTGCTGCCACCCGGCGCTGGCGCTCGAGGCCCAGGTGGCGCTCACGCTGCGCACGCTGGGCGGCCTGGAGACCGACGAGATCGCGCGCGCGTTCCTCGTGCCGGCTCCGACCATGGCGCAGCGGCTCGTGCGCGCGAAGGGCAAGATTCGCGACGCCGGCATTCCGTACACGGTCCCCGACACGAAGGAGATGCCCGCCCGACTCGATGCCGTGCTGACGGTGATCTACCTCGTGTTCACCGAAGGCTACGCGGCCACGCGAGGTGAGGCCCTCGTGAGGACCGATCTCTGCGTCGAGGCGATCCGGCTCGCGCGCCTCGTGAGGGCGCTGATGGCGCCGCCACCGCCGGAAGCGACGGCGCTCCTCGCCCTCATGCTGCTGCACGACGCACGGCGCGACGCCCGTCTCGACCCGGTCGGCGATCTCGTCCTTCTGGACGAGCAGGATCGTCGCCGCTGGAATCACGAGCAGATCGCCGAAGCGCTGCCGCTCGTCGAGGAGGCGCTTCGGGGCGGGGCCGGTCCGTTCGCGCTGCAGGCGGCGATCGCGGCCCTGCACTGCCAGGCGCCGCGGGCCGAGGACACGGACTGGCCCCAGATCGTCCGGCTGTACGACGTGCTCGAGCGCCTGCAGCCCTCTCCCATCGTCTCCCTGAATCGCGCGGCGGCGGTTGCCATGGTGGAGGGCCCGCGGCCGGCCCTCGCCCTCATCGACGACCTCGCCGCCGCCGGCAACCTCGACCGCTATCACCTGCTGCATTCCGCGCGGGCCGACCTGCTGCGCCGGCTGGGATCCCCGGACGAGGCGGCGAAGAGCTACGCGCGAGCGCTCGCGCTGGTCACGAACGACGCCGAGCGCCGATTCCTCGAGCGGCGGCTGCGCGACGTTAAAACTTGAGTCCGTGCATCGGACTTTGTTTCTATGGAGGGTATGAAGAGCCACCCTCCCGCTCCGACGCCGAAGCCGGCGGTCCCGCCGCCGAGAGCGACGGTCTCCGCCGTCGAGATGGGGGCGCGCCAGCGCGAGATCTCTGTCTCCGAGTTCTTCACCAAGAACCGGCATCTCCTCGGGTTTGACAGTCCGCGAAAGGCGCTCCTCACCTGCGTCAAGGAGGCCGTCGACAACGCCCTCGATGCCTGCGAGGAAGCCGGGATCCTCCCTGACGTGGTCGTCAAGGTGGAGGCCGTCGCCAATGGGGAAGCGCCGCCCCCCGCGAGCCAGGCGAGCCGCTTCCGGATCACGGTGACCGACAACGGTCCCGGGATCGTCCGCCAGCAGATCCCGCCGATCTTCGCGAAGCTGCTGTACGGGTCCAAGTTCCATCGGCTGCGCATGAGCCGGGGCCAGCAGGGCATCGGCATCTCGGCGGCCGGCATGTATGGCCAGCTCACGACCGGCAAGCCCGTCCAGATCACCTCCCGCACCAGCGCGAGGGCGCCCGCCCACTACTTCGAAGTCCAGATCGATACGAAGAAGAACGAGCCGCGCATCCTCGAGAAGAAGCAGATCGCCTGGGAATCGCCCCGCGGCACGCAGGTCACCATGGAGATCGAGGGCCGGTATCAGAAGGGGCGCGCCTCGGTCGACGAATACATCGAGCAGACGATCATCGCGAACTCGCACGTCAAGCTGACGTACGTCCCGCCGGAAGGCGAGACGAAGGAATACGCGAGGTCGTACGAGCAGCTGCCGCCGGCGCCACGCGAGATCAAGCCGCATCCGTACGGCATCGAGCTCGGGATGTTGCTCAAGATGCTGCAGGACACGCGGAGCCATTCGCTCTCGGGATTCCTCGCGAGCGATTTCAGCCGCGTGTCGCCGAACGTGGCCGCCGAGATCTGCAAGGCCGCGCGGCTCTCGCCCAACGCGCGGCCCCGCGACGTGCACGGCCAGGCCGCCGAGAACCTCTACAAGGCGATTCAATCCACCAAGATCATGGCGCCGCCGACCAACTGCCTGTCGCCCATCGGCGAGCCGGCGATCCTCGCCGGCCTGTATCGCCAGATCAAGGGTGAGTTCTACACGGCGGTGACCCGGCCGCCGGCCGTCTACCGCGGCAACCCGTTCGTGATCGAGGCGGGGCTGGCCTTCGGGCGCGCGCCGGAGCAGGCCGCCCAGACTCCGGCGACGAAGGCGATCCCACTCGCCGAGGGCGAGGCGGAGAAGGACGACCACGAGGTCGCCCGCATCATCCGGTACGCGAACCGCGTGCCGCTCCTGTACCAGCCGGCCGCGTGCGAGATCACCAAGGCGGTGCTCGACACCACGTGGCGCAACTACGGCGTGGCGCAATCTCGAGGCTCGCTCCCGGCCGGGCCGATGGTGATCTTCGTCCACATGGCCTCGGTGTGGGTCCCCTTCACCAGCGAATCGAAGGAAGCCATCGCCGAGTACGACGAGATCCACAAGGAGATCACCCTCGCGCTGCGCGAGTGCGGCCGGCGGCTGGGCGCGTTTCTCCGACGACGCGAGCGGGCGCACAGCGAGTTCCGACGGCGCAACATCTTCGAGCTCTACATCGAGGAGATCGTCCAGTCGTGCAACCGGCTCAAGGGCGGCCGCCTGGCCACCGCGAAGCTGAGAGACCAGCTCCTGAAGATGGCCACGAAGATCACCGGAGGCGGCAAGACCGACGAGCTGCTCGGGAAGAACGGCAGCGGCCCCGAGGGCCTGCCGCATTCGATCATCGTCACGCCGGAGGGTGTCGAAGGCGAGGTGCCGGTCGTGGCGCCGAACGGAGCGCCGGCGGCCGAAGAGCCGGTGGCGCCGCCGGCGGCGCCCGAAGCCAGGGCCCCGCGGAAGACGAAGGGCAAAGCCACACCGAAGCCGCGCGCCGGGCGCAAGAAGAAACGGTAGCGCGCCCTCATGGCCAAGAAGCCCCGGAAGCCGACTGCGGTCGAGAAGAAGCTCGTCGGTGTGGCGGACCTCGTGATCGCCGCCGCCGAAAAGCGCAAGGATCCCACCATCGCGATCCCCGTCCGCTCGCTGTCGAACGTGAACTTCAACGAGCGCAAGGGCCTGATCGAGATGGGCAAGCGGAAACAGGCCCGGTCGTTCTTCAACGTGGCGATGGCCAAGAAGTTCATGCAGACCGTCCTCGTGGCCGACGCCCTCTCGGAGCTCCAGCGCGCGAACCTCACCACCTCGCTCCGAGAGATCTATTACCGGACCAAGCACACCATCAAGGACTCGCACGAGAACACCCTCGATACGCAGGACGAGTCCGACCCGCTCATCGAGGATCTCGAGGTGACGCTGACGGCGCTGCGCGAGGAGCTGCACGTGCGGGCCGAAAACGCCGGGTCCATCGTCGGGCCCGTGGTGTTCGTGGACGACGGCGATCGCGTGGACTGCACGCGGCTGGGCAAGGGCGGATACTCCGTCCCCTCCATCGTCGAGCCCGAGTATCTGCAGATCGCCCGCTGCACCGCGGATTTCGTCCTCCTCGTCGAGAAGGGCACGCAGTGGAACCGGCTCTCCGAGGACAAGTTCTGGCGGCGGTACAACTGCGTTCTCCTGACGGGCAACGGGCAGCCGCCCCGCGGCGTCAGGCGCCTGGCGCGGCGGCTGCACGAGGAGAAGCAGCTCCCCGTCTATGTCCTGGTGGACAACGACCCGTGGGGCTACTACATCTACTCGGTCATCAAGCAGGGCTCGATCAATCTCGCCTTCGAGAGCCAGCGCATGGCCATCCCGAAGGCGAAGTTCATGGGGCTGTCGAGCGCGGATCCCGAAGCGTACGGGCTCCCGCGCAACGTGGGCATCAAGCTCAACGACAAGGACGTCGCCCGTGCCCGCGAGCTGCTCGCCTACACGTGGTTCCAGAAGAAGAGCTGGCAGGAGGAAATCAAGCGGATGCTCTCGAGCGGGCTCAAATACGAGCTGGACGCCCTCGCCAACAAGGACTTCCAGTACCTCACCAAGAAGTACCTTCCTCGCAAGCTCAAAGAGAAGGACTGGCTGGACTAGACCACCCCGCAGTACTACGATCGGTCCCCGGCCTCCACGGCGCCCTCGAGGTGCAAGGGGACACAGCATGGACGTCCGATTCTGGGGTACGCGCGGGTCCGTGGCCAAGCCGGGGCCAACCACGCTGCGCTACGGCGGCAACACGTCCTGCGTGGAGGTCCGGGGCGTCGATGGCACGCTGATCGTTCTCGACTGCGGGACCGGCGCGCACGGACTGGGACAGGCCCTGGTGTCCGCGGGCGGGCCGCGCTGCGACGGCCATCTGATGATCACCCACACCCACTGGGATCACATCCAGGGGTTCCCGTTTTTCGCGCCGCTCTTCATCCCGGGGAACACGTGGGACATCTATGCTCCGGGGGCGCTCGGACAGCAACTCGAACGGACTCTGGCCGGGCAAATGGAGTACAACTACTTCCCCGTCACCCTCGCGCAGCTGGGGGCGAGCATTCGTTTTCACGATCTCGTCGAGGGGCGCTTCGCGGTCGGCGCCGTGCGCATCACCGCGCAGTATCTGAACCACCCGGCCCTCGCGCTCGGCTATCGCCTGCAGTCCGGCGGCAACGTGGTGGTCTACTCGGTGGATCACGAGCCGCACGCCCCGAACCCCGCGGCCCGGCGCGATGGGGAGCCGCCCGGGCACGGCGAGGACCAGCGTCACGTCGAATTCCTCGCTGACGCAGACCTGGTCATTCACGATGCTCAGTACACGGTCGAGGAGTATCCGCAGAAGACGGGCTGGGGTCATACGCCCGCCGAGTGGGCGGTCGACTACGCCCTCGCCGCCCGCGCCAAGCGCCTGGCCCTGTTTCACCACGACCCGCTCCGCGACGACGACGCGGTGGATCGCCTCGTGGAGGCCTGTCGCCGACGCGCCAGAGCCGCGGGCAGCGCGCTGCAGGTCTTCGCCGCGGCCGAGGGCCAAGAGCTCCGGCTCATCGAGCACGACGCCACGGTGCCAGGACCGACCAGCCCGCCGGCGCCCGCGATGAGCGTGGGGCCGCACACCATCCTCGTCGCCGACGACGACCCGACGATCGTGCGGCTGTTGACCCTGGCCCTCGAGCAGGATGGTTTCCGCGTGGTGACGGCGAACGATGGCAAGACCGCGCTTCACCTCGCCCGCGTCGAGCGCCCGGCGCTGATCCTGCTCGATTGGCAGATGCCGGGCGCGGACGGCATGGAGGTCACACGCGCCCTTCGCGGCGAGGCCGATCCCTTCCTGAGGAACGTCCCGCTGGTTCTGATCACAGCGCAGTCCGGGGCGGAGAATACGGCGGTGGGCTTTGCCGCCGGGGTGACCGACTATCTGACGAAGCCGTTCAGGCCCGCGCACGTCCGGGCCCGCGTCCAAGCCTGGCTGATGCGCCGCCGGAGCGAGGCTCCGCGCGCGCCATGAGCGATCGCGACCGCGCCCGAATCGCGCCGTCACGGGAGACGGACGTCAACCGCCGGTTGGTCTCGTCCCTCGAGTCGCTGAGCCGCGCCTCCAGCGTCCTGGTCGCGGTCGTCGGCCTCGTGGCCCTCCTCGGATGGCAGCTCGACGTCGAGCTCCTGACGAGCGGGTTGCCCGGGCGCGTGGCGATGAACCCGACGACCGCGCTCGCGTTGATCCTGGCCGCCGGCTCGCTCTGGATGCAGCACCGGGCGTGGCGCGAACCATCCGCCCCAACGCGGCTGGGCCCGGCCGTCCCGATCGCAGCGGTCCTCATCGTCGCCCTGGGCGTGATCACGCTCGCCGGGTACCTCGCCGGCCACGATGTCGGGCTCGATCAGATCGTGTTCCGGGCTCGACTCGGCGACAACCGCATCTCGCCCAACGGCGGCCTCAGCCTCGTGCTGATCGGGACCGCGCTCTGGCTCCTCGATTGGCGATCACGGGCGCGGCGCGCGCCCGAGCAGCTCGCCGCCCTTCTCGCGATCGGGATCGCCGTCACCTCGCTCCTGGGGTACGCGTACGGAGTGAACGCGATGTACGGCGTCGGCGACCACATCCCCATGGCGTTGCCGACGGCGGTCTCCTTCCTCGTGCTGGGGGTCGGGATCTTCTGCGCGCGCCCCGACCGTGGCTTCGCTTCGGTGATCACCAGCAACGACGCGGGAGGCGTCCTCGCACGCCGGCTGTTGCCCGCGGCGATCCTCATTCCCGCCGGCCTCGGCTCGCTCAGGCTGTGGGCGCAGCGGGCGGGTCTCGTCAGCGCGGAGGTCGGCCTGGCCATCGTCGTGGTGCTCACGATCTTCGCCTTCGCGACGTTCATCGGGATCACGGCCCGCTCGCTCGATCGCGCCGACCGCATCCGGAGGGCCAGCGACCGCCGTCTCGCGACGCAGCACGTGACGACACGCGTGCTGGTGGAGTCCGCCTCGCTGGCGGAGGCGATGCCCCGCATCCTCCAGGCCGTCTGCGAGAGTCTCGACTGGGTCATGGGGGCTCGATGGAGCGTCGATCCGGAGGCGCAGGTGCTCCGATGCGAGGAGGTGTGGGTGGCGTCCCCTCGGACGCTGCAAGAGCTGGTCGACGTCAGCCGTCGCGTCGTGTTCCCGCATGGTGTCGGGCTTCCGGGCCGGGTGTGGAGCACCGGGCGAGCCGCCTGGATCGAGGACGTCGTCCACGATCCGAACTTCCCGCGGGCGAAATCCGCCGCGAAGGCGGACGCCCACGGCGCGTTCGGCTTTCCCATCATTGGGCCCGGCGGCTTCCTGGGAGTGATGGAGTTCTTCAGCACGGAGACTCGTCAGCCCGATGAGGCGATGCTCGCCCTCTTCGAGGGTATCGGCGGCCAGGTCGGGCAATTCATCGAGCGCAAGCACGCCGAGGCCGAGCTGGAGCGCGCCAAGGTGGCCGCCGAAGCGGCCACGCAGGCGAAGTCGGACTTTCTGGCCAACATGAGTCATGAGATCCGGACGCCGATGAACGCGATCATCGGCATGTCGGACCTCATGGCCAACACCCGCCTCGACCAGGAGCAGCGCGAGATGGCCGAGACGATCCGGATGAGCGGCCAGCACCTGCTGACGATCATCAACGAGATCCTCGACTTCTCGAAGATCGAGTCGGGAAAGCTCGAGCTGGAGCAGGCGCCGCTCGATCTCGTGGCCTGCGTCGAGGAATCGCTGCAGCTCGCGGCGCCGAAAATCGCGGGCACGAACGTCGAGCTGACGTACGCGCTGGAGGAGACGACCCCGATGCTGATCGTCGGCGACGTCGGACGCCTCCGCCAGATCCTCGTGAACCTCCTGGCCAACGGCATCAAGTTCACGCCGGCGGGCGAGGTCGGGGTGACCGTGTCGGCCCGGCGGCTCGAGGGGGCACGGCACGAGATCCACTTCAGCGTCCGAGACACCGGCATCGGAATCCCGAAGGACCGGTTCGATCGTCTCTTCAAAGTCTTCAGCCAGGTCGATGCCTCGACGACCCGCCGATATGGCGGCACCGGCCTGGGGCTGGTCATCTGCAAGCGCCTGTGTGAGCTCATGGGCGGGCGGATCTGGGCGGAGAGCCAGCCTGGAGAGGGCTCGACGTTCCATTTCACGATCGTCGCCGACGAGATCGAGGCTCCGAAACGGCGCGCCTCCGACGGGGCGCAGCCGGAGCTAACGGGCAAGCGAGTCTTGATCGTGGACGACAACCGAAGCAACCGCCTGCTCCTGAAGCTCCAGACCGAGCGCTGGGGCATGCGCGCCCGGGAGACGGACTCACCGACCGTCGCCCTCGGATGGGTCGGTCAGGGCGACCCCTTCGACGTCGCTCTTCTCGATTACCAGATGCCCCAGATGGACGGTATCGCGCTCGCCAGGGAGATTCGCGCGGTGCGCGGTTCTCAGTCTCCGGTGCTCATTCTCCTGTCGTCGGCCGGGCAGCCCCTGACCGCCGAACCCGCTCGAGCCGGCTTTGCCGCGGTGTTCTCGAAGCCCTTGAGGCTCTCGCATCTGCGCGATCGGCTCCTCGAGATGCTCGGAGAGCCGCGTGAAGCATCGGCCGGCCTGACTCCCGAGACCTCGAGCGAAGGGACGCCGGTCCACGCGGCGTCGCTCCGCGTCCTGCTCGCCGAGGACAATGCGATCAATCAGAAGGTCGCCGTCCGTCTCCTCGCGAGGCTCGGCTACGCCGCGGACATCGCTGGGGACGGACGCGAGGTGCTCGCGCGGCTCGAACAGGCCACCTACGACGTCATTTTCATGGACATCCAGATGCCGGAGCTCGACGGCCTCGAGGCCAGCCGCGCCATCTGCGCCCGGTGGGCCGCTCACGAGCGCCCGCGCATCATCGCGATGACGGCGGAGGCCATGCAGGGCGACCGCGAGAAGTGCCTGGCGGCGGGCATGGACGATTACATCGTCAAGCCGGTGACCCTCGACCAGCTGGCCGAGGCTCTGGGCAAATGCGCGCCCGTCGCACGCGCCAGCGCCCGCGAAGCCGAGGCGCTGGACCGGGAGGTGCTCGACCAGCTTCGAGAGGATCTCGAAGGGACGGCCGCACTCCTGGACGTCATCGAGACGTTCCTCGAGAAGACGCCGCCGGTTCTCACGGCGCTCCGCGACGCGGCGGCGCGAGCCGATGCCGGGGGTATTCGCCAGGCTGCGCACATGATCAAGGGCACGAGCGCGATGCTGGGCGGCCGAGAGCTGTCGGAGCAATGCGCCGAGATCGAGCGCCTCGGTCGAATCGGCGGCGTGCCGGACGCCGCCACCCGCGTGACCGCCGTCGAGGCGGCGTACCGAACGATCGAAGCCGCTCTGAAGGCGGAGATCGAGAGGCTTCGGCGTAGCGAACGCCGTGAGTGACGATCGCTGAGACGGGTGCGTTCGCCGTGTGACGACCTGGTTGACGCCTGTGCCTTTCCGCCTGCTGGCCGACGGTCGGTGGAGTCCCACGACGCTTCCCTGCTAGGCCGTATAACCGCCGCAGCGACGGGCTCTTCCCTCACCGAATAGTCAAAACGCGCCGAAGGCGGCATGCCCATTGCTTCTACACGCGCTTCGCTGACCACCTCTTCCCGATAAAGGCAAACCCGCCGCGAGGCGGGGACGCAAAACCACGGATCAGGCCACTCGCCTGATGGCCGGGTTACCGAAGGAACGGGGCTGCGACGAGCTCCACGGGAACGAGGGTTCCTCCGCGGAAGGAGGCTCTCGATGTCTCGTGGGAGCACCGCGCGCGAGCTTCGCGTGGAGCTCGCGCTCACCCATATCGCGGTCTGCGTGACCGCGGTCGCCTCGGTTCTCTCTCTCGGCGGTATTGTCCTGTCTCTGGTCGAGGATGTCGCGAGCGGCCGCTGGGTCTCCAGCCTGGGGCAAGGGCTGTTCCTGGCGATCGTCAGCTTCTTGATCTACGGAGGTCTTGTCTACCAGTTGGCCCGACTGGGCCATTTCAACCGGCTCCGTCAGCACCGTCGGGCGACCGACGACGAGCTCGATCGCTTCTTTCACGGGCCGCGTCCTGCCGCCGTGACCATCCTCGTGCCTTCCTACAAGGAAGATCCCCTTGTGGTGCGTCGGACGCTGCTGTCGGCTGCCCTGCAGGACTATCCGTGGCGACGCGTCGTGTTGCTCATCGACGATCCGCCCCATCCCAGTCAGGCATCTGATATCCCCCTCCTGACGGCGGCGCGCGGGCTGGCGGCGGAGATCCAGGAGACGCTGCGGAAGCCGCGAGAACACTTCGAAGATGCCCTGCGAGCCTTTCTCGAGCGCAGCGCCCGCGGCCCTCTCGATCCGCACCAGGAGATGCCGAGGCTGGCTCAACTCTATCGTGACGCGGCCACCTGGTTCGAACACCAAGGGGCACGTTATTCCATCTGCGACCATGCCGACGCACTGTTCGTGGAGATCACGTTTCGGATCCCGGCCCAGCGGTACCACGAGCAGGCGAACCGTTGGGCTCGGCGCATCGCCCCGGCCGAGCCGGCCCTCACCCAGACGCTCCTCGCGGACCACCGGCGACTCGCGGCTCGATTCCAAGCGGACCTCACCGGCTTCGAGCGAAAGCGGTTCGACAACCTGTCACATGAGCCCAACAAGGCGATGAACCTCAACAGCTACATCTCGCTCATGGGGCAGCACCGGCGGATCGTGGATTCCTGCGGCTCGGTCCTTCTGGAGCCGGCGGACGCCGCGGAGGCGGACCTCTCCGTACCGAATCCCGATTTCGTCCTCATGGTGGACGCCGACAGTCTCATCAGTCCCGACTACTCGCTCCGCCTGTCTTATGTGCTGGCCCAGCCCGGCAGTGAGAGGATCGCCGTCGTCCAGACGCCTTACAGCGCTTTCCCTCATGCGCCGGGCGCCCTGGAACGGATCGCGGGAGCGACGACCGACATCCAGTACTTCATTCACCAGGGCTTCACCTCGTACGGGGCGACCTTCTGGGTGGGCGCCAACGCGCTCGTCCGGAAAGCGGCGCTCGACGACATCGCCGAGTCCGATACCGAGCGCGGCCATCCGATTCGGCGATACATCCAGGATCACACGGTCATCGAGGACACCGAATCGACCGTCGACCTGATCAGCCGAGGGTGGAAGCTTTACAACTATCCGGAGCGCCTGGCGTTCAGCGCGACTCCCCCCGACTTCGGCTCTCTCCTCATCCAACGGCGTCGTTGGGCCAATGGTGGGCTCCTCATCCTGCCGAAACTCGTCCGTTACCTGGCCGGCAGGCGGAGCTGGGCCGCGGCCATCCGAGAAGGCTTCATGCAGTGCCACTATCTGACCTCTCTGGCCGTTGCGAACGCCGGTCTGCTCCTCATCCTCGCGTTGTCCTTCGACGACAGCACGCGAGCCCGCTGGCTTCCTCTGACGGCGCTGCCCTACTTCGCTCTCTATGCTCGCGATTTGCAACGCAGCGGCTACCGGGCGAGCGACGTGTTCCGTGTCTATGCCCTCAACTTGATGTTGATCCCGGTTCACCTGGGCGGTGTGTTCCAGTCCCTCCGTCAGGCATGGACCGGGAGGAAGAGCCCTTTCGGGCGCACGCCAAAGATCAAGGGACGCACGATCGCCCCGCCGCGATACCTCATCGCCGAATACGCCATGCTCATGCAGTGGCTCATGGGCGCGATGTTCGAGTTTCTCCACGGCCGACTGCTGCATGGCTGGTTTGCGCTCGCGAACGCCGCCTTCCTCGCGTACGCCTTGCTCCGCTTCATCGGTCTGCAAGAGCTCCGGGACCAGCTCCCGCTCGCTCTCCGTTTCCGCCGGCCACGCTTCGCGTCGCCGAAAGCGGTTTCATCGCCTGCGCCGTGACCCTCGGGGGCTCGCGCCTGGTCACCGACACACGGCGTTCAGGCGCTCGAGGGGGATGGTGGGAGCCGGCGGGATCGCGGCACGCCGGGCGTGCGCGACCCGCAGGAGAAAGGTCATCCCGCCCTGCCAGGTATCGTCGTACCGCGTGTAGGCCGGGTCCTCCATCGCCGCCCTGAGAGTAACGGCTGTCATTCCCGCGTTCTGATAGGCACGCAGCAACTCATCCAACATCAGCGCGTCGAACGCTCCCACGTGCAGCAGCAGGATATGTCTGATCTGGCGCTTGAAGAGCGTATGGGACACCGCTCGCGCCCACTCGAAGCGTTCCATCGCCGCCTTCATGAAACTCCGCTTCAGGTCATCGATCGCGCGCTCGTCGCTCCGCTCCACGCACCGCGCATACGCGTCATTCCAGGCCCAGTCATCGAAGTGCACCGTGACATGAGCGATCCGGTAGCGGCGGCCGGCCAACCACTGCCGCACGGGAGTCCTCTGCGAAGGTGTGCGGCCTTCGTGCAGGTAGGGGTAGCGAAAGACCCGGGCCGAGTCGTCCCGTGCAAAGTCGGTGAGAAAGGTCTCATTTTTTTCGATGTCGGCGACGTATTCGGCGGTGGCGACGCGATCGATATCCAGGTGAGAAAACGTGTGATTACCGAGATGGAACCCGGCCTGAACCCAGTGTTTCAAGATCTCCAGATAGCCCGGGTTGTCCCGAACCTGCGCCCCGTTCACGAACCCATAGACCCCCGGCACCGCGCGCGCCTGCAGCACGCTGATGATGCGCCGGGCAATTTCCATTCGCTGCATCCCCTGCGGCAGCGCGCCATGGGCGGGCAGGTCGTCGATCGTGATCGCCATCTCGGTGCCGGCGAGCGCAACCGTTCGGAGTGCACACACGAGGAGCGCGGCCAAGAGCAGCGGTCTCAAGACGGTTCGTCTTGGAGCGTGGCGCTGTCCACCATGGCCATCATACTCGGACCTCCAGCTCGGGCTGCTCGGTGGGATGCGGTCGCGACGACGCGGGCCGCCGGTCAGCGCGGCCGGCTGACAGCAACGACTCCCGGATCGCGAGGATCTGGCGCGCTGCCGTCGACGAGAGACCGGATCCACAGCGCGTCCTGGGGATTCCTGCGCCGGTAAGCGAGCTGATCCGCGCGCACCCGCGCGAACGCGGGTTCGATGGTGGCGGGGGTCAGTCGGACTCCGAAGTCCGGTGGGACTGCTCGCCGCGGGTGGCTCAGGCCGAAGAGCCGATCGAGCACGAGGTCCCCCACGACGTCCTTGAAGTGGGACGAGTCCCAGTAGAATTCCATCTCGGCGCGACTTCCCGGCTCGGGAAGGGCCTCGGTCGTGACGGACGAGTACCCGCTGAAGTCCCACAGGGGAATCGGACGCGCATCGGGATGCTGTGCCGAGTCTTCGGCCAGCACCTGGACCACCGCGCGCTTGGCATTCTCGAGAGTCGCCCATTCCCCGATGGCGGCGGTGATCTCCAGCTGGTGCGCGTGCTCGGGGGCGATGAAGATGCGCAGGTCGATGCCCTCCGCACGGCAGAAGGCGACGATGCGTCCGATGTAGGCCAGCGATGTCTCGCTGGGGGACGCGGGTTGCCGGGCAGTGTGCGCCCGCTCCGGAGCATTCGCTGCGAGTTGCCCCTGCCGCTTGAATCCGACCTCGAGTCGATCGATCTCTTCGAAATATCCGCGCGGGCCGATCTGCCCGAAGTGCTCGCCCGGCCGCCGGAAGAACACGTCGCCGAGCCGTTGCCCGTCCGGTGCGAACCACTCTGCCTCCCGGTCGCCCTGCGACTGGACCGTCTCCAAGCTCGCGCGCAGCGTGTCGAGGCTGGTGAGGACTTTCAGGTCCGCCCGTATGAGCGGTGGCAGGGCCAGGGCCGCGGGAGAGTCGAGCAAGTGCGCATCGAAGTCGGGCCGGGTGCTGGCCGGAGCCAGAGTGGCGTGGTACGTATCGAGGCCGAGGACGACCTGCCGGAGCGGTCGTACAGCGTGGGCATGACGAAGATAGTGGTACATCTCCTTCGTGGTGGCCCCGTCGAAGGCGAGGTTGTACACCGGCCTCGCGGCTGGGTCCCACCCGTCATGTGAGGGTCGCAGCCCCACGTGGCTCCTGGATGTACCGAGAATGATCCCGCGCGGCCGGAGACGCCGCACCTCGTAGGCCTTGATCAGCCGGACCCGAGTTGGGATGGCCGGCTTGTAGGCGTTGACACTCTCGAGCACGACGAGCCGATACATGCCGAAGGGATCCACGACAAGGTTCACGGCGACGACCGCGGCCAGCAGCAGGGTCGCGGTCGTCGCCACGATCCAGCAGTACCGGGTCGCCGCGGGTCGCGTGAATGTAACCATGGGCCCCTTCTCAGAACTGAAAATAGATGAACTCCGAAACCTTCGACATCAGCATCAGCGCGAGGCCGAACAGGCACCCGATGGCCACCGCCCAGCCTGCCGATGGCTGCCACCTGACTGGTGATGGCCGATACGCCTCCTTCGCCGCATAGGCGCCTTCCGGACCCACGTAGCCGGTCAGCTCCTGCGTGTTCGGCGCGAACCAGGCGATTGCCAGGAGCGCGGCCGAAACGAGCAGCGCGGCAGCGGTGTCGACCGGGCCGCGTGCCACGGGGAGGCCGGGCCAGTGATCCGCGAGCGACACCGGAAGCTCCAGACCGTTGTTCCCGATCATCGCCAGCAGCATCCGGACGGCGGTGCCAATATCCTCGGAGCGGAAGACCACCCAGGCAACGACGACCGCGACGAACGTGATCAGCTGGCCCATGCGACGCCCGAGTCCCATTGAGGTCTCGGGGCCGCCGCCGAAGTGCTGGCGGAGCGCACGCCAGAGGTGGTTGACCACCAGGTAGAAGCCGTGCAGCGCGCCCCAGACGACGAACGTCCAGCCCGCGCCATGCCACAAGCCCCCCAGCAGCATGGTGATCAAGAGATTCACGTAGCGTCGCGAGAGGCCCTTCCGGTTGCCCCCGAGCGGAATGTAGAGGTATTCGCGCAGGAAGCGCGACAGCGTGATGTGCCAGCGGTGCCAGAACTCGATGATGCTCTCGGCCTTGTACGGCGACGCGAAATTGAGCGGGAGGCGGATGCCAAACAGAAGACCGCCGCCTATGGCCATGTCGGAGTAGCCCGAGAAGTCGAAATAGAGCTGCGCCGTGTAGGCGAGTGCCGAGCCCCACGCGGCGAGCACGTCGGGGTGGGCGCCGGCAGCGACGGCGTCGAAGAGAGGGGAGGCGTAGAGGGCCGCCGTGTCGGCCAACAGGACCTTCTTCGCCAGGCCGATCGTGAAGATCGTCACGCCGAGCGCAACGGTCTGCAGCGACACCGGCGTCTGATCGCGGAACTGTCGCATCACCTCGCTGTGGTGCACGATGGGGCCAGCGATGAGCTGCGGGAAGAAGGTTACGAACAGCACGTAGTCGATGAAATCCAGCCGGTCGACCCTGTTCCGGTACGCGTCGACGAGGAAGGCGATCTTCTGAAAGGTGAAAAACGAGATGCCAATCGGCAGCACCACCGTGCCGAGGGCGAGGTCGAGGCCAGCGACCGCGTGGAGGTTGTCCACGAAGAAGTTGGCGTACTTGAAGTAGCCCAGCGTGGCGAGGTTGAGCACGATGCCGAGCACCAGCAGCGGCCTGGCCGCGTGCGGTCGCCGGCCGTCTCGCGGCACGATGCGAGCAGCGAGGGCGAAGTTCACCAGCATCAAGGGCACGATCAGCAGCAGGTAGATCGGATTCCACCACCCGTAGAATACGAGCGACAGCAGGGCGAGGAGACCGATTGAACTCCGCGCGAACCCGGCGCCACGCAGCCCGTGGAACAGCAGCAGCGTCAGGGGCATGAAGCCCAGGATGAAAGCGTACGAGTTAAACAGCATGCCGTCCCACGCGCGGGCAACCGGGCGACCGGCTCATGCGGCGTCGGCATGCGGGGAGACCAGCATCCGTCAGGCAGGCCGCGTTGCGGGCCGGTTGCTCACGGTGTCGCACCAAGGTATGGCACCCGCAGCAAGAGTTGCACCAAACGCCACGGCGAGCCCGGACACTCTGCAAATCACCGCGCATTCGGGAATGAGGCTTCGGGCGCTGCCACCCACCGACGGCCCGGTGACACGCCGAAAACCTCCGGACGGCCGCGCTGACACGGTAGGGCGACACGACGGAATCGTGGACGACCTGGACAGATAGGGGCCGGGCGGTGCCCACCGCCCACCTCGACGGAGAGGCGCTCCACCGCGTCGGTGCAGCGCATGCGGCTCATGGTCGGCCGCACGACGCTGCTGATCGCGCACCGACCGGAGACGATCCGTCTCACGGAGGTGCAGACGCGACTGACGTCACTCAAAACCGCGCTTGCCGCTGAGGATGCCACGGTGTCCGCATGCCGAGACGCGGTGTCAGGCATGATCCATCTCGTGCCTCTGACAGAACACGGCAATCGCTGGCGAAATCGCAGGTTACTCACTCGGCCGCGCCTGGCGCGCTCCTTGCGAGACTTTCGCGCGTGACGGTTGCGACCGCCGAGGTCCAGATCCGCGCCTCCTCGGCCAGTTCTGCTGCGTGTTTCCCGACACCGTGCGCGGACTTCCAAACCGTTGGAGTCGCGACGGCAACGTTTGGCCCCAGCGAAGGAATGGTGATTCGAGATGAAGAAGGTACTCATTGGTCTGGCGGTCCTGTCGATGGTGTGCGCCGCGACGCCGAGCTGGGCAGGAGGGGGCAACGGCGCGCCGAGCGGCCCGCACTACAACCTCAACATCATCGGTGTGGACAATCCGAAGAACTCCCCGATGACGGCCTCGAATCGTCACACGATCTTTGTGGCGCTCGGGACGAAGAAGGCAGCGGATCCAAATCCAGTCGAGACCGACATCTGGCTCACGCCGGGCGAGTTCCAGGTGTGCGACGGCAACGGCTTCGACGCCGCCTACGACTGCTCGGGCAAACTGATCGGGCGAGGGAACGGCGCGGTCTTCCAGCTTCCCTGCAACACCGCCGTTCCCACCGACTTCACCTGTGACGGATCGAAGGCGTCGGCCTCGTACCAGGTGTGGGGCCGTGCGCTCGGCCAGCCAGGCGGGTCTGCGACGATCACGACGTGCGCGTACGACGATCTGGGTGCGTTGATCTGCTCATCCGAGAATACACTCAACGTCTTTTCGCGCGGCAAGGGCAAGCAGACGTTTCAGAACGTGACGAGCGCGCTCACGACGCTCCAGAGTGTCTGCTTCGACCTTGGCGGCATCGTAACGTGCGGAAGCGTGTCCTTGTTCAACAGCGTCCTGCAGGACTACTTCTGGCAGTACGACAACAACGGACTGCGTCTCGCGCAAATCCGGTTGTACCTGAATCAGCAATAAGCGAGATCGACTGAACGGCCCGGAGGTCGCCGTGCGGGCCTCCGGGTCGGTTCCTCGACATGTCGTTCCATTCACGCCAGATGCTCGTCACACTCGCCTTCGCGGCGAGCCTGTGGCCCTCCTCAGCTCTGTCGGAGCCCCTGGCGGTCTTCAGTCCGACCGAGCACGACTTCGGCGGCGTCCGGCGCGGTGAGAAAGTCGCGCGGACCTTTCAACTTCGCAACGGCGGTGATGCATCGCTTGAATTGACAGGCGTTCGCTTCTCCATGCCGGGAATGACCGCCCGCCTGCCGGGGACTGTCGCGCCCGGGGCAGACGCAACCATCGAGCTCGAGTTGACCACCGACCATGTGCAGGGACGCGCGCGCGGAGTCGCGGTCGTGGAAACGAACGACCCGCGCGCACGGTCGGTGTCGCTCGTGCTCACGGGGATGGTCCATGGCCCCGTCGACATCGAGCCGCTTCCCGCGGTGTTCCTTTCCTCCTTCCGCGGCGAGGACGTCCGCCGCGAGCTGACCGTGCGCAGCAACCAGCCTGGGCCCGTCGCGATACGTTTGACTGCGCATCGCGGCACGCACTACGAGGCGGAGCTCGAGACCGTCGAACCGGGACGGACGTGGCGGCTCACCGTGAAACCGGCGGCGGGAATTGCACCCGGCCGCTACGACGACACGCTCGAGCTCGAGAGCAGCGACGCGGCGATCGGAATGATCCGCCTCCCCGTTCACGTCCTGGTCAAGGCGGACGTCTACGCGAATCCCGACGAGATCGATTTCGGCGAAGTGGCTCTCGACCGCCTACGGCCGCAGCCGCGAGCGGCGCAGTTTCTCGAGCAGACGGCGTTCGTCAAAAAGCGCGGCGGAGCATTTCGACTTCGTGGTATCCGCTCAACCGTGCACGCCCTCGAGATCCGCGCGACGCCGTCTTCCACGGCGAGCGGCACCTTCCGAATCGACGTGGGCCTGCGTGCCGAGGCGCTTCGACCGGGAAGCCTCGACGGAACGATCTTCATCGACACCGACGACCCGACATTCCCGCGCTTGACGATCCGCGTCCGTGGGCAGGTGGTCGACAAGCAGCCGTAAGACTCCGTGCCGCAAGCTCCTCGTCGTCGCCACGTTCATTGCCGTCCTGAGCCACGTCGTGGGTGTCCCGTTGATTAAGCGGCGCCGCGGCCTCGCGTCCCTGGTGTCCCTACACGACAAAAATCACTCGCTTCCGCAGCGTCGCCCGGCCAGTCCGTCCCGCGAAATCCCGGCGAATCCCCGCAAAACCGTCAGCGTGGCGTCAGCAGGACCGAGGATCGGACCGCAGCCGCAGCTGTTCCGCTCACGGGCGACGGCCGAGGGCATTCTGTCTTTCGGCGCAGCACGGATGGGGCAGGGTTGCATCGTTGCTGTGCATCACGCTCGACCCGACTCACAGAGAGAAGGAAAATCTCTGAAGGCACACGGCTCTGTCGTAACCCGGCTTCGGTCGTGGCGTGTGGCCCACGATTTGCAGCGCGTCGGTTGGAGTACCGGCCATGGTCATCTCGATCGGTCGCTCCTCGATGGAGCCTGTCGCCTTCCTGAGAACATGCGGCCAGCCCGAGCGGCCTGGCCGCTGTCTGGCGTGCACTCGTCACCGCTGACCGAGGGCGGCGAACCTGATCGAATAGACGCGGTCGACGACAAGGCGGCTACCACTTCGAGCGCAGAAGTCGCCAGGCCGACGGTTCTCGTCGTCGACGACGATCCGGACGCGCGAGCCGCCCTGGCCACGATCCTGGCCACCGAGGGATTCCAGCCGATCAGCGCCACTGACGGCGAGACCGCGGTTGACCGCGTCGCGTCCGAACCGCCCGCCGTCGTGCTCCTCGATCGCATCATGCCGGGGCTCGACGGCATCGAGACGTTGCGGAGGCTCAAGGCGATCGCTCCCCAGGTCCCCGTGATCATCGTCACGGGATACGGCGACACGGCCTCGGCGGTCCAGGCGATGAAGCTCGGCGCCTACGATTACCTGACGAAGCCGCTTCAGATCGATCAGATCCTCATCGCGGTGCACCGCGCGGCGGAGCGGCGGGAGCTCGGCGTCGAGATCGAGGGCCTCAGGAGCCAGCTCGAGGAAGACCGCTCGCTCCGCTCGTTGATGGGCCCGAGCCGCGAGGTCGAGCATATCCTGCGGCAGATCCGCCAGGTCGCCGACTCCGACTTCACGATCCTCGTTCACGGGGAGACCGGCACTGGAAAGGAGCTCGTCGCGCGGGCGATCCACCAGCTGAGCTTTCGACGCACACGGCCCTTCGTCGCGCTCGACTGTGGCGGGATTCCCGAGACGCTGATTGAGTCGGAGCTGTTCGGCTACGAAAAGGGGGCATTCACCGGAGCGAATCAGCGGAAGGAAGGCTACTTCCAGCTCGCGGAGGGAGGCAGCCTCTTCTTCGACGAGATCACGAACCTTCCGCTGACGACTCAGGTCAAGCTGCTTCGCGTGTTACAGGAACGCCAGATCTGGCCCCTCGGCGGGCGCCGCGCGCTGCCCGTGAACGTGCGCGTTCTCGCCGCGTATAACGTCCCGTTGGTGGATGAGATCCGAGCCGGGCGCTTCCGGCAAGACCTCTACTACCGGCTGAACGAATTCGTCGTGACCGTACCTCCGCTTCGAGCGCGACCGCACGACATCCCGTACCTGGCAAAGCGGTTTCTGACCGAAGCGAGCATGGAGCTCCGGCGACCGGTCGTCGACATTCACGACGAGGCGCTCGAGGTCCTCGTCCGGTATCCATGGCCCGGTAACGTCAGAGAGCTCCGGAACGTCATTCGGCGCGCAGTCCTTCTCGCATCAGGCCTCATCCGGTCCGAACATCTCCGGGGCCTGGCGTCGGACAGCCTTCATACGGAGCCCGCGCCACCGGCGCTGATTCCGCCGATGGGCCGATCGCTCAAGACGATCGCGGAGACGGCGGTCGCCGAGGCGGAGAGCCTGGCCATTCGGCAAGCCCTTCACATCACCCGCGGCAAGAGGAGCGAGGCCGCGCGCCTGCTTCGGATCGACGCCAAGACGCTCTACGTCAAGATGAAGCGATATCGGATTCTCGGCCGGGACTTCGTCGCCTAGTCGCACCTTCGATCGGGCGCCCGCGTCCGGGTATCGCCGCCCGAAACCGGGTGCGCGCGCCACGCATCCTCGCGTTCTGCGCGCACCTGCGCGCTCCGAGCGTCTGGCACCCCCTTTGAAGTGAGCGTCGATCGAGTCGCGCCACGATCGAAGACCTAATTCGGTGCCGAGCGGTCAGCCGCTCCGGGACGAAGGAGTCACGATCATGAACCCTCTACGACGCCAATGGCGATTTGCGTCCGCCGCGTGGGCTCTCATCGCTATGATCACAGGGCTTGTCTGCGCTTCACCGGCTCAGGCCCAGACCACCTTCAGCGGCCGTGCGTTCGCGGCGTTCATCAACACCCCGCTCACGGGCCCGATCTTCGTCTCGGACACCGGCCAGTTATCGCCGAGCGGTGGCGCTCGCGATGACGCGCTTCTCGATACCCGGGACCTCGGCCTGGCGACGCTGGACAGCGTGCTGACGGCCGAGGTGCTGGCCGCCTCGACGAGCGGGGCGAGCGGAAAGGCCGACAGCTCCGCGTCGCTGGCGAACGTGGTCGTTCTGCCCGGAAACGCCGCCCAGGTCACGGCTTCGTTCGTTCGGGCGGACTCCCAGGCGACGTGTACCGGTGTCAGCGGCTCCAGTGAGATCGTCGGCCTGACGTTCGGCGGCACCGCGATCACGGTGTCCGGCCAGCCGAATCAGACCCTCACGCTGCCCGGTGGCGCGACGCTCGTGATCAACGAGCAGACGACGAACTCGAACGGAACTTTTCGACAGATGCAGGTCAACGCGCTTCACCTGACCGTTCCGGGCGTCGCGGAGGTGATCCTGTCGAGCGCCGAGAGTGACATCAACTGCGCGGGCACGACGAGCCACGGCCCGTGCCACGACTTCGTCACCGGCGGCGGCTGGATCGTGACGACAGGGACGAGCCACGGCAACTTCGGCCACAATGCGGGGTTCAAGGACGGATCCCTCACGCCCACCGTCCACCTGAACTACATCGACCACGCCTCCGGCATGAAGGTGAAGGCGACGAGCATCACCGGCTACGGCCGCGGGCCCACCCCCACGAGCCGCCACTTGACGGGCGGCGCCGCGGTCGACGGTGTGGATGGCTACACGTATTCGGTCGACGTGGCCGATAACGGCGAGCCCGGAAAGGACGCGGACACCTTCAGCATCACGCTGTCCAGTGCCGGCCAGATCGTGTATCAGGCCGGCGGCACCCTGGCTGGGGGCAACGTCCAACTCCACAAACCGTGTCCTTGAACGTCCACGGATCTTCCTCCCGCGGCGGCCCGGCTTGCGGCCGCCGCGGCACAAAAAGCAGAACGGGCGCTTCGGAGATCTCCGAAGCGCCCGCTTTGAACGATGGGCCGTCACGAACTCGAACCTTGGACCCGCTGATTAACATGGGAGGCGGCGACCTGGAGACGTCATGCCCGATGCCGACCGTACCTGTCAGGCACATCCCATGGCGTAGACCTGCGTGGCCCCGTCAGGCAAGTGACGCTCGGCCCAGCTCTGGCCGCCATCATCACTGGCGAACACCTCACCGCCGCTCGTCGCACACGGTCTCGCGGTGCTCAGGGTGCAATGGCCCGGATGGTAGGCCCCGAGTCAGGAGCTCCCACCGATCGTCACCGACGGCCATGCGATACAGGCCCGATTTGACGGGGCGGCCGGGGGCGGTCTCACCTGCCAGGCCCACATACACACATAGGATGTGCGACTCGTCGCCATAGTTCGCTCCTTCTTCACCCGCGGGTCCCTGCCCCTTGGTGCACCGGCGCGCAGGAGGATCGCGCTGTCGACCGGACCGCGTCAATAGCCCGGCGACGCTGCGAGCGGTTATTGGGTGGGCCGTCAAGGACTCTAACCGCGCTCGACCTGCCTCACGAACCCGGCCCCGCCGGTGATGGCGGCGGCGCTCGCTTCACGTACACCGTATCGTCCCTCACCTGTACCTGATAGGTGGGGACGTCCTCGGCTACGGGCC